>Ga0255752_10005385_pt1 | contig 12439 bp, 10 predicted proteins | sample 011ome_25_FD_179952 | JGI IMG/M metagenome (GOLD analysis project Ga0255752, IMG submission 179952) | Coastal salt marsh microbial communities from the Groves Creek Marsh, Skidaway Island, Georgia - 011512CT metaG (version 2) | ecosystem: Environmental > Aquatic > Marine > Intertidal zone >...
ACTGCGCGAAACTTGCCGCCAGTCTCATTTTCGTCTCGGTAAAGAAGCTTTTGCTTGCCGCCGACCTCAATTCCCTTGATGTTCTCACGACCATATCTCTTTTCCAGTTCCTTGAACTTCTCCTTTTCGGTCGCCTCAAATCCCAGAGAAAACCTTCCGCCAAAGCCCATGCCCTGCGTCACGTCAACTTCAGAGTCCCTCAGTCCCAGTGAACGAGCTATGTACTTGCTCATGTTGGCTCGCTCTTGATCCTTGTCTAGCTGAGTGTAACCGTCGTCTGCAATTTTATATAAGCCGCTTTCCAACTTCTCCTTAGCGTTTTGCTGGAACGTTGGGTGCGACCGCATTGCCGAAGAAAGTTGCTCGACAGCCTCTGTGTCACCTGCGGCGTCGGCCTTTGGAAGTGCCGACATTATTTGTTCTAAAGTAGCCATATTTTATTATACGTTGAATTTGGCAATGTTTGCCTCGGTCATTGGGTCGCTAGGTACATTTCGATCATTTGGAATAGCACTAGATGCACCGCCCTGACCTCCGCCAAACGCCTCATTTGCGCGTTCAACACCGTAGTCTTGGGCGAACCTCAACTTAGCGTCTGCCATCATTCTGTTACGAAGCTTGATGTAGGTGTCAATATTTTTAATCAACTGCTCGTCCGACTGATTGGCGGACAGTGATCGTTTTGCTGCACCCAACAGAGTGAGTTCCCGCTCGGAGATAGCACCAAGCGCTCCACCAGTCTTAGAGGATGCTCGCATCTCGGAAAGAGCGGAAAAGGCTGAGTCGGCTGTTAGTGTGTCTAGGCTTGCTCGTAGATCAGATGCCTTAGAGCCTGGCAATATTGACATAACCAATCCTCCTGGTCCAGTGGTAAGCGCAGAGTCAGCTTGAACCTTTGCGGTTCCAGCAACGTCCTCAATGTTACCAACATCCCGAACCAGTGATCGTGCTGCCGCCAAGGCATTGTTGTAAGACTGGGTGTCAGCTAATTTTGCTTCTTCAGCTTCTCTTTTCTCTGCTCGTAACGCTCGATTTTCTCCTGAAACTGCAATCTGCTCACTAACGCTGAGATCATTGACCTTGGCACTCCCTTCAAGCTCATTCTCTTGGGCAATTAGAAGTGCTTGTTGCTGCTGCTTCTGTTCTGGGGTAGCATTTCTATTTTCCCGCATAAACGACCTCATGCCCTTATCAATTCGCTTTTGCGCTGCGTCTCGACGCCTCTGGTCTAGTATTCTTTGATAATCCTCCTTGTTCTGAACCGCTTGTTCTTGGGCTTCCTGAACATCTGATGCGCTAACATTAGGTGGACGGCCAGCATCAATGTTGGCTTGCATCTCTGGAGTCCGAAACTCTGGTGAATACATGTCGCGATTTGGGTCAACGTATTGACCTTGAGCGTCTGTAATTCTAATGTCTCCATTTGATCGAGTGCCATACTTTTCATCAAATCCAGCGGTAATGTTCTGGGCAACTTCTGGAGTTACCGCACGAACACCAGACTCGTCAGCAAAGAAGGTTTGTCCTGATCTTGCGCCAGAGTCGAATGAAATTAATCCACCCGAACCTGCCCGTCGGTCTTGTGGCGCTACTGCCGCTTGACCCGCCTCGGTAATAGCCTCTGGTGTTGCAACGTCTGTCCCGTTGACCGAGAGGTCGGCTACTGGCACTGGTGTTTCCGCTTCAACTGCTGGTGTTGCTTCTGGTGTTGGGGCTGGTACTCGACCTTGATTTGAAAATACGGGCGTTCCCCCAGTAAGAAATTCTTCCTTTTCTGGAATAAAGCCACTTTCACGATCTGCTGGAATTGGTGTGTCTCCACCAAACGAAAAGCCTCCACCAACTGGTTTAAATTCCTGTGGTGCGGCCACACCTAAACTTGGGATAGTCTCGCCAGAAGCAATAATACCAGCATTTGTACGTGCGAGTCGATCTTCAATCCTGGCGCGTTCCGTTGCGTCCTGCACATCCTGCGGTACGGTCGGCTCACTGACTCCTACGGATGGCGCAAAGGGGTTGTCCGTAACTAGGCTTGGTGGCGCTTGAACGGCAGGTGCTGCTGCTAGTGCGTCTGGCTGTGCCATCGGGTCAACCGCTGCCGCCATGGGGTTGGGTGCTGCTGCTTGCGAGAACGGGCTTTGAACCTCAACCTGACCAACTGTGTCCACAACAGACTCCATTGGGGCTGGTGTCCCAAACATACTTGGTGTTGCTGGAGCTACCTCTGCCGAAACAGGGGCCGCAGCCATAGCCGCTTCCTCCGCTTTCTTCTTCTTGTCAACTGCGTCTAAAAATTCTGTTACTGCCATAATGTTTGTCTGTTATTGGTTCTGAGCTTCAGTATAACTACGAAGTCAAGTGTCTTTGTTAAATAGGTTGTTTAGTTTTTCTCTGCGTGTGGCACAAGAATCGCACGTACTGATTCTAGCGCCCGTTACCCTGTCAATTACTTCAGCTATTGGCTGGGCGACTGTATGCACCTTGTCACCAAGCCTGTGCTTTTTTAGTACTCTCATTAATGTTTCGGAATATCTCATTAGCAAGGATTAACAAAGTTTTCTGGGCAAACCAATGCGTCTACGCTTGATGATCCCCTGTTTTCTGGTTGCTGAAAGAAACTACTGTAAACAACTAATTCTAGTGGAAATTCGCAATTAGCGGCTAAATTAAAATTCGCCTGACCAGAATCACCTGCGTCTTTGGGACCAAAAATAATACCATCGCTGCCACCAACTGCAAGGTCGGGACGAGCAAGCCACCATCTTGCGCTACTGTCCGTCGAGCTTGAGTTATAATAAATACCATATGCTCCTGGCGATGACTCATAAATGATAAGACTTACCGTAACTGGAATTGGGGGGTTTGTACCTAATTGATATTCAGCCGTTGCATTTTTTACTTCAAAATATCCGCCAGCAATACTACTTACCCCAGTAAGTTGCTGAATAGCACTATTTGATTCACAAAGCTGTTGTGTTAATACAATAATTGTTTTTTCTAATTTACCAACTTCTTTGTTGCAGGTTATAAGGTTAGTGTTGCATTGTTTTAGGAGTACAATTAATTCCCCCTTGTCTTCTAGGCAGTTATCTAGGGCTTCTTCGCACTCTTCGCAATCGTCTCCCCCCGATTCATCCGCAGTAAAGTTGGTCATGGTCATTACCGAGCTGCTGCTGGCTGGCTGAAGGTTGAAATCGCCGCTTTCCCCCACGCTATAAACACTGCTCGGGATGAGCGCCCTGGCGGATCCGTACAGAGGGTCGTCTTGTGATAGGTCTTTCATGAATTATCTTCCAGGGATTTGGGCGGTGACTTTGGTTATTTTGTAATACTGTACGCCGCCTTGGCTGACAAACGCTGGATCAGCGTTTACGCTAAGCAGTTGTGTAGAACCAGCGGGGTCAGCGGTTGGTCCAGTTAATTCAATTCTACCAGTTACATTGATGTAAAGGAACTGCCCCATAAGTGCCTGTGGGGGGATAGCTGGTCCCTCATCTTGCGTTCTAATAATTGTATCACCAACGCCCTCTCTAATGTAATTAGACATTGAGTTGGTGTAAGATATTGGTCTATAATTGTAACCAATACCACTCACAACGGCGGTTGCCCAAGATCCAGGTTGATACAGTCCAGAGGTTCCAGGGGTTCCATCTGTCGAATAAGAAACATCAACCGTTGCAGCGCAAGTTGTTTGTACGGGCGGAGTTGTAACCAGTATTAAATTCTTTCCACCGCCGATATCTTGTTTTTTGGTTGAAACAATCCCTGGGATGGTAAATGGAACCGTTGTGGCATAACTGAAGCCACCACTGGGAAGCTTCGTATATTCGCGAGTAACAGTCTGAAGCCCTTGGTGATTTCCAATGGTTTCCCCAGTAAGAATACCATCCGCAGTCCCAGGAGATCCAAGCCAAGTATAGGAGGTTTTGGTCAACCCGTCGGAGAGTGTTTGGAATGATTCCGAAAGTAATCCTTGTCCCGTAAAAGTGTATTTTCTTGTTGGTATTCCAAGGAAGTTGGAGACCTCCTCGCTTGTAAGGACATAGCCTCCGCCTCCAGTTGGAATTTGATTAAATGTTTCGACAATAATAACCCTCCTTGAGCCGTCGTCGATCTCCGTCCTGCTAAGCTCACACGACCGCAAGAATGTATATTGATTTGTTGGTATTCCATCTACGTTGGAAACTTGTTTTTTTGCAAGGATCCCACCATTAGTTGGTGTTGGAGTTAAATTAAAGGTCTCAACAACCTCAGCTTTCTGACTTCCCACGAGGTCGGAAGTCCTAGATAAAATACACGGCTTCAGGAAGGTGTATCTTTTCGTCGGAATACCCTCAACGTCGGATTCTTGAATGTTGGCAACAAGGTATCCAGAGGGTGTTGCGGGGATACCATCAAATTGTTCAATTACGATTGCCAATTGGCTGCCAACTTTATCCTCAGACCTAGATAACTCCACATCTTCCTTCAGAAACGTATATCTTTTAGTGGGTATTCCAGCTACGTCAGATACCCGCGTGCCCGCTAGTACGTAGCTTGCTGGGGTGCTTGGAGTTAAGTCAAACGCTTCAATTGCTATGGACTTTTGCGATCCAACTTTATCTTCAGTTTCACTTAAAATAGATGGCTCAAGGAAGGTGTACCGAGTAGTCTTAATTCCCTCAAAGTCTGAAACTTGCTCATTTGCAAGAACGTACCCAGCGGGTGTTGCGGGTATTTCTCCAAATGCCTCAACAGTAATAGCAAGTTGCGACCCGATCTTATCCGAAGATTTACTTAGGATACTCGGTTTAAGGAACGTATAGCGAGTTGTCGGTATGCCCTCTACGTCGGACACCCGTGTATTTGCAATTACATAGTCTGCTGGTGTTGCTGGTGTCTCCTCAAAGGCTTCTATAGTAATTGCAAGCTGTGAACCAACTTTATCCTCTGATTGACTGAGGATGCTTGGCTTTAAGAAAGTGTAGCGATTTGTAACAATCCCTTCGACATCAGAAGCTTGTGTATTTGCAAGAATGTAACCTGATGGCGTTGGCGGGACTTCGTTGAATGCTTCTACAGTAATCGCCAACTGTGATCCAATCCTGTCACTTGACTCGCTTAGAACCGACGGGACGAGGAACGTGTATCGAATTGTTGGAATACCATCTACATTTGATGTGGACTTGCTCCCAAGTACAGCCGATCCGTTGCTTGGGGATGGGGCTGATGTCGGACTAAATACCTCAATACTTTCTGCTAGTTGAGAGCCAACATAATCATTGCTGCGAGACAATTCGGAATCATCCTTGTAAAATGTGCGTGAGCAGGTTTCAAAGCCTTGGGTGTTGTTTTTGCTTTCGTTGACAACCGTATAGCCCGCTGGTGCTGCTGGGCATCCACCGATTTGGGTAATGCTAGTAGACCTCTTAGCGTCTTCGGAGTTCTCCTCGCGGCTTAACTCTCCAGCCTCAAGCCATACTTCACTCAGCGACCATTTTGCATCAGTCTCTTCAATCTTAAAGCTGCCGAGATACAAGGTAGTGCCATTGCTGTCAATTGTGCTGGTTCCAACAACCTTATCGTATGTGGTGTCTGGAAGGGCAACGAAGGTGCGTGAGACCCTCTTCAGGCCGTTTAGCTCGTAATCGGTGTCCTCGTCCTTCTCTTCGACCCAGGAGGCAGTGAGCGTCTCGTAGGTGAGCTTAACGCGCTTGTCGCCCATTGACGGGATGTAGACATACTCAGTCTCAACAAGGCGCATGTCTGGGTAGACGGAATCTGGAATTGCTTCCCAGTCTTCCGATACTCCAGAGCCAAAGTTTGTGTCTTGTAGGATTCCGTAGTCGGGCAGTATCGACGATATGTTCTCCGAGTACCAGTCCGTTTTGGGTGAATTGTTGTCGCACAGGAACTCTAAGCGAAATCTGCCGTTCCACAACTTTTCAATTGCAGGTGCGCCGTTGGTGACCTTTAGTCTAATTGTACCTTGGTTTGACATATTATATTATAAAACTTAATTAACTGTAACGAGGGGGTCGGGCTAAACGTAAACGACTGTCTTGCCGCCGTATGAGCCTCCATATCCAGTGGCTCCAATGGGAACGTTGATTTCAGTAAGTAGTGGTGTTGCGTCAAACATGGGGACCCCCCCAGATTCTATCGTTGGAGCAACCATCGAAAAGAATCTAACGTAAGACAATGATTCCATTTGCGAAAAGGCACTATCTCCAATGGTAGATACTCCACTGCCAATGATCATTTCTTCAATGTTATTGCAATACCTAAAGGCAGAATCCCCAACCCTAGTTATGGTTCGCGGGATAATGAAGCGACCAGTTAAACCCGCACTTATCAATACGCCCTGAGAGGCAAAAGCACCATCCGCAATGAGAGTTGCATTTGATCCAATATAAATGCTTTTAAGATCCATATTCTGACCGTTAAAAAAACTATCAATAACAGTGCGGTTGTTTGTGTCACTTCCAGCGTCGCTGCTAAAATACGTCGTATATGGGTATGTCCCCAGTAAATCTTCGTCGCTGGGCTGTACAGTTGCCCATTTCATTCCAGTGGCAGCGGTGCTATCAGCGGTGAGAACGCTATTGTTGCCTCCAACTGCTAGTCGGGAGGATGCATCTGCGCCAGTTCCACCTACCAAGTCGCCCTTCGCGTCCCATATTGGGTCAGTGGCAACACTTTCTAGTGTAGACCATTTCATTCCAGTGGCTTCTGCGCTATCTGCCGTTAAGACCTGTGAGTTGGTTCCGACTGCTAGTCCAGTGGCAGTACCCAACCCAGTGCCACCAGCGATGTCTCCCTTGGCATTCCAGACTGGATCAGTAGCTACGCCACCAGTTCCAGATGGAAGTGTTGTCCACTTCATGCCAGTAACTTCTGCGCTATCAACCGTGAGAACTTGCAAGTCAGCGCCCAATGGCAATTTTGTTGCTGCGTTTGGTCCAGTGCCTCCAGCTAAATCGCCTTTTGCGTCCCAGATGGCATCATTTGCCACGTCACCGCCAGCTCCACCAGCAGGTACTGACCACGTGTTGTCTCCGCGAAGAAAGCTCGTTGCGTCAGGTGTTCCAGTTGCTGAAAGATTTGCAACATCTACTACCGATGGGGCAATTGTTAGTTCATAATCTCCCGTAACGTCGCCAGTGTGAGTGGCGTTTGTGTCCTTCAATGAATTAAGTGCAATGGCATCTGAATTGGTTGCAATGTCCGCCTGATTCTGAGACACCGACCCAGTAAGGACTCCAATGTCCGTGTCATTAGAAACAATGTTTGCTGTATTCGCTGATATTGCAGCGTCTTTGGCTGTTGTAAAGCTTGCGTCAGTTGCGTCAAGGACCGCGCTATGGGCCTGGACATCTGTTCCAATCGCAACACCAAGATTTGTACGTGCCGTAGATGACGTAGGCGTAAGCTCGGATAAATTGTTTGCCGCAGAAAGTCCCTCGTTGGCAGCTGGAACCCCCAGGTTTGCCCTAGCTATCACTGGATCAACATCGCTCAGATTATTTGCCACAAGTACAGCTTCTGCATTTGATGGAACGTCTATATTTGTTCTTGCTGTAGATGCTGTAGGCGTAAGCTCGGACAGGTTATTTGCCGCTGCAAGTCCTTCTTGGCTAGACGGAACCCCAAGATTTGCTCTTGCTACCACTGGATCAACATCAGATAAATTATTTGCCACGAGAACCGCCTCGGCAGTCGAGGGAACACCTATGTTTACACGAGCCACACTTGCCGTTGGCGTAAGCTCCGATAAATTGTTTGCAGTAGCAAGACCTTCCGATGCAGATGGAACCCCAAGGTTTGCTCGCGCCGCAGCAGTGTCAGTTAAGCCAAGTAAATTGCCAGACTTTAAAAGTGTATCAGATTCAGATGGAACGCCCAAATTTGCGCGAGCTGTAGGCGCGTCACTTGCTCCAGTGCCACCATCTGCTAATGCTACGTCAGTTCCTCCAGCTACATAACCCCCGCTGGCTGCAATGTTCGTTGCGTCGGTTACGTCAGCCAATGCTTCAATGCCGTCGAGCTTGGTTTCGTCTGCCGTAGTGAATGATGCTGTGGTTGCGTCTAGGACTGCACTATGTGCTTGAACATCTACCCCAACCTCAAGGTCCAGATTTTGGCTTGCAATAAGTTTATTGCCGATATCGCTTAGGTTTGTAGATTTGCGAAGGAATAACTCAGATACTACGGGTACTTGCTCGCTGGTGCTTCCGTCGGCTTGATAGTTTTCAATTAGATCCCACAGCTCGATGCTTGCTGTTCCAGTTGGGATAATAACAGACTCAGGCTTTGAGCCGTCCACCGTAATCTCGAGGACGCTTGTCTTGCCGCTGTCGCCGTTGTTCCATACGTCAATCGAGAAGTCGCCGTTAGCATCCGTCTGAACCGAGTCTACGCTTTGTGCTACTGTTGCCGTTGCCCCAGAGTCTGTGCCGAGCTGAACTAGGCGGAAGGTGATCCACTTGTTTGCGAGGGCTGTGTTGTTTACCCCGTTAATTGTCCCTGTAATTGTAGTAGTAGCCATGATTAAGTTTGTAAATATGTTTTAGCAGCTAGAACCGCTGCCTTGTGATACTCTGGTGAATCGTCTATTTCCGCGTGGTCGTAGTCATATGTTCGCTCTCGGCAAATTGATTTGCCGCCAACCAGCTTGTCGCCGTCTAAATGATCTCCTCGCTGGGACACCCATCCCACTACTTTAACATTCTTGTCAAGTTTGATCTTTCTGTCGAACAATGCCCACCATCTGCCGAAAATTGTTGGACTATGATAGACGGGATCGCAAGCAACCACGCTCACGTCGCACTCAAGGCGTTTCGATAGCTGGGGCATACCATACCCGCCTCCCCAACTGTAACAGCATATAAGGACTTCTGTGGGCTTCAGGCTGTTAATGTACTTAGCGTACTTCTTCCAATCCGAATTCCATTCCTTCAACTGAACCATGGCGTGTTCGCCCTCGCAGATATCATCAAGTAACCGAAGCTCGCGCCACAATTGCTTGGAACCAGTGTTTTGGTGGTTCTTTTGGGTGAAACCGCTGATGACTACGATAATTTTCATTATGGGAGTAGGGGGACGTCTAGGTCTGCGTCAACCGACTTTTCGATGGCATTGCCAGCACCAGAGGGTGAATAAAGATATACGTCGCCCTTGTAGGCGCAACCAGATAGGATTAGTGTTGATGCGAGTATTAGCTTTTTCATTGGTTTGTATTTCTGTGGACTATGTCTAAGACTTTGTTTGAGAGTTCTTCGATGCCGTTCTGCTTTCCCTTCAGCTCGCCGAGGTCAGAGGACATTTTGGCGTAATCCTTGTGGAGCGACATTACCGTCCTAAACAGGAAGGCAATCGCCGTGGTCATTGCTGCTGCCGCACCTACTATCAGGTTAATGAATGTTGCTGGGTCCATAGCACTACAGACTAGCCATGCTGACGATAAGTACGTAACTGATGCCGATAAAGTATGAAGCAACCAGCAACCTGTTGATGATCATGACATTCTTTAGGGACGACATTTCAGCCGCCTTGATGTGGCAAAACGCAGCAAATATGCCGAGACCCTGCCTGAAAAACACGTTAAAATATACACCGAAATCGGTCAACTGACTGAATATCGCCGCCTCACCCATGAAGGAAGCTGTCCACGGAAGGAACCAGTATGAGTTATCTATTGCGGACCCAAGGAATCCACCCACGACACCGAGGATGAACCATTGGTGAGCGTCTCGACTGTCTTCCTTGAGTGCGGCGCGTGCAGCGGGGAGCCACAGATACACCACTGCTACCGCCAGAAGAACTGTCGGTATTGTCATTATGAGGGAGAGCGTCTCCGCTATGTGGTGTATTCCTAAATCCATTGTGTTTTAATATGCTGTGTATGACGAAAGGTCGCCAACTGTGACGGTGTGTCCAGTTATGTCGCCCTGAAGCTAAGTTCCGAGGTCAGCCATAACTCCAGATACCCTAAAGCTTGCGTTTGTAGCATCTGCATTGTTTTCAACTTCGATATAAATATAGGTGTGATTGTTTGCGGTGTTTCCAGTTGGCCCACCCGTTGTGGTTCCGACGGAAACCCCAGCATTAAAAATCTCTAAATTGCCAGCGCCATCTGATTCCACAATTATATCAACGATACTAGAGGAATTAGTAATTATTTCACCCGTATTGTATTCGGTGGGAGTTGTTCCATTGTGACCAACTAGCCATAGGGTTTGATGCCGAAGCTCAAAGCCAATGCCCGCACTAGCAAGCGCACCAACACCCTCGGAGCTGTCTTTGCCGAGCAGGCATCTAAAAACTGTACTTGCGGAAGATGCAGCATTAAGAATTCTAGCGGAAAGTCTAACCTGTTTGCTAAAAGCAATAAACTGTTTCCACCTTTGTCCATCAGTGCTTACCTTCCCCCAAGCCTCGTTTCCAGCAGTAACGTTTGTTGCTATGGACAAATAGCCCGCTGTGGCGGTTGCTGTCGAAATAGCCCCAGTTCCAGTTGATGCCATCGTCCATCTATCAAAGTCGCTTGCGATGAAGTAGCGATTACTTGCAAGCGCAAAAAAGAAGTTGTCAGAGGTAATGGCATCTGGACTTCCAGTGGTTGCGATTGCCGTCTTGGATGCTAATTTGGAGATGCCAGCTTCGGTTTCACTTGCCAATGCATCATCATAACTTTCGATAACACGAACGCCAGACCGAGGCGCTCCAATGAGTTTAAATACCTCCTCCGCTATTCGCACCTGTCCAGCAGCATTAAAGTGCAAATCATCCGTCCTCATTGTAAAGTCAGATCCAGCAGTATCTACCAACATTACATTTTCATCGGCAGCCGCCACCGCTACCTGCTCTGCTATCACATCGTCATTGTAGGGGTAATTTGGGTTTAGTGCTTTAATTTGAACAATAACAACTGGCAGCTTTTCCGCTGACACGTGGGTTCTAAAGTCAGCAATCAACGCTTCAAGGTATTCCGAGTAGTAACTAGCTACGCCATTTCCAGAAAGGTCGCTTCCTGCATCGTTTTCGCCCTGAAGCCAAACAAGACCATTGATATTAATCCTGCGATACCCAGCGGCAACGAGTGCGGCAATTGAGTTTGTTGCTGCGTTTTTTAAATTTGTATAATACGGACCAACGGTTGCCGTAGGTTTCCAGTCGGTATACAAATTGGTGCTACTAAATCCCATATTTAGAAACGCAACATTTCTTCCACGCTCGGCGGCGTGATAAGCAAACGGAGGAACCATACTTGTCGCTGTCGCGTCGGCTGAACCATTTTCCGAGTGATTCGTTCCAATTTGCAGTGTCTCAAATGCACTGCCAGTCCAGATTAAATGATCTGGTGTGGCCAACTTATATTTGGCATCTAGGTTTGCGTAAACAGCCGCGCCAGCCGCATTGCTTTGACCAGCTAAAATAAAGAGATCAATTTCGTCTTCAACCTGCGGAAGCGAATTGTTGATCGAAACATCGTAGTTATTGTTTGGGTCGGTGCCACCACCACCGCCACTGATGTTTGTAATCAAGCTACCGTCCAGAGCAGGATATTTCCCGTCGGCTGTAGCTACAATGGCATTGTTTGGCTGGTTGCCCTTTGATGCCCATACTGATTCGATTGGAGTGGTGTTTTGTGGCATATTAAATTTCCTCTAGCGCTGGTAGTAGTGCTAGGAATGCATCTTTGTCTATGACTTCACACTCCTCCAGTTTAGCTTGATCAAGCATCCCCCACAGTTCGCTGTAGACGCCACCTGCGGTAACTTCTGTGTAAATGTCACAGCAAGCACCGTAGCTTCCGTCAATTAATAGCACTGGGCTGATGCGGTTGCTAGTAGTCAAGGTGTCCTGCTTGGCAATCATTGAGTCCCGCAGTTCTGCTGAAATCAGAAGATAGTTTTGGCTGAGTTCTTCAGTCGTAGGGCTAGTAGCTAGGTATTCTGATGGGGTCATAATTAAACTGCTGCGATTTCAGAAAGTAATGTTTCCTGCAAGCCCTCCAAGGTAGCAAGGTTAAGTGCTGGGCCTGCGCAATAGGTTGCTAGGCGTGCTGTTGTTGGAGCAACTCCAGCTCCTACTGCGTATAAAGATAACCCACCAGTGTTTGGAATGCCTGATGTTCTAGTAAATGTTTCATCGCCCTGATTGGTTCTTGCAATATATTCAGTTGAAGCAGAGCGAGAAAGACCAACAAGGCTTGGAGTAGATGTTATTTTTAATGACGGATCCAAGGGAGCGGTCGAATAAAAGCTGGTCCCAGTAGGTGTTAAAGCAAGAGCAATTGTACGAGTAAAGTTAGTACCGTAGAGTCCGCCCAGGAATCCAGCTGTTGCAGCTGACGATGCGTAAACGGAGAATGAATGATCGTCCTGCGATAGATCCGTTCCAGTAATTCCCGTTGCTAGATATTTAGTCGAGCCATCACTAAGCAGACCAGTTAATG
>Ga0255752_10005387_pt1 | contig 12437 bp, 17 predicted proteins | sample 011ome_25_FD_179952 | JGI IMG/M metagenome (GOLD analysis project Ga0255752, IMG submission 179952) | Coastal salt marsh microbial communities from the Groves Creek Marsh, Skidaway Island, Georgia - 011512CT metaG (version 2) | ecosystem: Environmental > Aquatic > Marine > Intertidal zone >...
TTACTGAGACCACCACTTTGATCAACAAATGTAAGTGTTCCACTGCCATCTGTTTGTAGCACTTGATTAGCACTACCGTCTGCTGTTGGAAACTTATAGGCATTGTTAAATGTGATCGCACCACTGTCATTACCATCAATCTTAAAATGCACATCGTCATTCGAACTGGCTTCAACTGATGTGCCATCTGTGGTAACTGCAATCGTAAACTGTGTTCTGTTGGCATCGTTGATGTTGTCAAACGCAAACTGTCCACCAACAATAAGTGCTGAACCATTCCAGAATTCGTGGTTACTTCTATATAGATAATCGCCTGCCTGAACAGCACTTGGCGAGGCAATCGTGCCTCTGTATCTTCTTGTTCTTACATCCGGAGCATCAGCACTATCGTTATACTGCTCCATACGAATCTGTGCTGTTTGAGCACCTTCGCCTGTCATATGTAATGTTACTTCAGGAGAGGTTTGGTTAATACCAACATAGTTGTTGCCTGGGTCAATGGTAAGTGTACCGTCACTTTCAATACTACTTCCATCCGAACCTACAATTAGTAATTCGTTAGCAGTACCCAGTGTAATACCAGTAACCCCATCTAAGTGGTTAAGTTCTGTGGCTGTTGCTGTAACAGCAGTACCACCATAGTAGAACTGACCAGCAGTAACACGCAAATCGTTTGTGATAGTTACATCTTGATTTGTTGCGTCAATAGTAATTGCTGTACCTGACTCACCATTAGCGGCTAATATTAAATCGTTTGTAGAAAATATTCTAAAGTTGTCTGAACCGTCATTGTCAAAAGCACCTACGTTGGTCATACGTAGACCTGACGCATTTTGAGCAATTCTTAAGACATCATCTACAAAAGCACTGCCTACTCTTACATCAGCATAATCACTGATAGTAACGTTGGCATTAGTAGCACCACTAGATGATGTTGTTACTAGAGCAAATTGATCGTTGGTTTCGTCCCAGATGACAGCCACATTGGCTGTTGAACCACCATCGCGGTTAAACACAAATCCAACATCTTGATTGGCTGATGTTGCACTCTTATTAATAACGGTTAACGGATCGTTAAGAGCCGTTATTGTTGTATTAATTTGATTAAGGGTAGGTCTAGTTAATGCCATTGAATACTATTTCTCTTAAATTTATAGTATTTATCATAGAAACAGGAACCGAAGTTCCTGTTTTTATTGTCTCTGTAGCGTAGAATTAGTGTTTACCAACTACTACTTCAATAACGCCTTCGCCACCTTCCCAATTCTCAAGTGCTTTACCAATAACAGCACCAACTTTTGGATTTGCCTCTGCACGAGCCATACCATTACCTGCTGATACCATCATGTCGCCTTTGTGTACTGGACCTGTAACTTTACATGGCACACGACCTTGTAATGCTACCATTGCTACGTGTTCTGCTTCTAAATCATCATTCATTCTAAATGCTGGTGCTGTTGACACAACGCCTGCTACTGCTTGACAATGATCTACGTCACACATTGACACTTCTTTCTCACCACCAAAGTGTACAACTGTGCCTGGCTCTACTTCAGCATCTGCTTCATATTTCTCAGCCAAGTCAGCGTATTGTGCTGAACTAGCAAGACCGTAGATAGTACCAAACTTGTTATCACTTTGACCAATATCACCAGTGCCGTTTGTACCGTTTTTAGTAATACTGTTAACAACTGGTGCTGTTAAAGTTTTGTTTGTAAGTGTATCAGTAGTATCTTTCAACACCACTGTACCAGTAGCATCTGGAAGTGTGATAGTTCTGTCTGCTGTTGGATCTTCAACTGTGAGTGTTGTTTCATTCGCATCATCTGTTGCACCTTCAAATGTAAATGATGTTTGTACTTGAATTGTAGTTGAATCAACTGTTGTTGTAGTACCTTGTACAGTTAAGTCACCTGCAATAGTAACATCACCACTTGAAGCCACTGTCATAACGTTGGCACTACCGCCTACGTTAAAACCAATTGTGGTGTTTTCATAAACCTGTACCTTACTGGTACCGTTTGTGATAGAAGTTGCATCAACACCTTCAAAGCCACCTGTTGTACTGATACTACCTGTTGTAGCAATACCACCGTTGGCCGCAAAGATGGTTAATCCACCAACTTCTAAACCGTTTTTTACTTTAAAATTACTGTCTGCCATGGTTCCATATTCCCCTGTGTGTTAAATTTGTCTTTTGACTGTTATAACTAGTTTTTTGATACAAATATTTATTTGAAACCTGGCAATCTGATATAGTAGCATATATAAAAAAAGCACCCATCTAGAGTGCTTTTTTCATTAACTGCGTAGTTAATTATTCTACATCATACCTGGCATTCCCATGCCTCCGCCCATTGCTGGTGCTTCATCTTTTTTAGGAATTTCATTGATAGCACAATCAGTAGTTAGTAATAGTCCAGCAACACTTGATGCATTTTGTAATGCACAACGAGTTACTTTAGTTGGATCTACTACACCCATAGCGATCATGTCACCGTAGGTATCATTTGCGGCATTAAATCCGTAATTGCCTTTTTCAGCAAAAACATTGTTTACCACAACACTAGACTCACCGCCGGCGTTAGCAACAATTTGACGTAGTGGTTCTTCAATTGCTTTTAACACAATAGCAATACCTGCATCTTGATCTGCATTGTCGCCATGTAGATCTGCGATTGATGTTTTTGCACGAACCAGTGCTACACCACCACCTGGAACAATTCCTTCTTCAACAGCGGCTCTGGTTGCATGTAGTGCATCATCAACACGGTCTTTCTTCTCTTTCATTTCTACTTCAGTTGCGGCACCTACTTTGATTACAGCAACACCACCTGAAAGTTTAGCAAGACGTTCTTGTGTTTTTTCTTTATCATAGTCTGAAGTTGAATTAGCAATTTCTGCTTTAATATTATTAATACGTGATTCAATTGCTGTTTCTTCACCTTTACCATCAACAATGATAGTATTGTCTTTAGATACTTCAACACGACCTGCTTGACCAAGATCTTGTAGTGTAGCATCTTCAAGTTTTCTACCAACTTCTTCTGAGATGACTGTGCCGCCTGTTAGTACAGCAATATCTTCTAACATGGCTTTACGTCTATCACCAAAGCCTGGTGCTTTAACAGCCACAGTTTTGATAGTACCACGCATGTTGTTGACTACTAAGGTAGCAAGTGCTTCGCCTTCAACTTCTTCTGCAAGAATCAAAAGTGGCTTACCTTGCTTTGACACTGCTTCTAACACAGGAAGAATTTCTTTAATGTTTGAAATTTTCTTGTCTGTTAGCAACACAAATGGATCAGCATGTTCTGCTGTCTGTGCTTCATTGTTAATAAAGTATGGGCTTAGGTAACCACGATCAAACTGCATACCTTCAACTAGTTCAAGTTCCATGTCAAGTGATTTACCATCTTCTACAGTGATAACTCCTTCACGTCCAACTTTTTCCATTGCTTCTGCAATAATCTTACCAATTGATGAGTCACTGTTTGCTGAAATGGTTCCTACCTGTTCAATTGATTGCGTAGTATCACATGGTTGTGAAACTTTAGCAAGTTCTTCAATGACCACTGTGGTAGCCTTGTCAATACCACGTTTCAAATCCATTGGGTTCATACCAGATGCTACTGCTTTAGCACCTTCTCTTACAATAGCCTGTGCTAGAATAGTTGCTGTTGTGGTACCGTCACCTGCTTCGTCTGCTGTTTTACTAGCAACTTCTTTAACCATTTGAGCACCCATGTTTTCTAAAGCGTCCTCTAGTTCAATTTCTTTAGCCACTGTAACACCGTCTTTGGTAATGTGTGGTGCACCATATGATTTTTGTATAATAACATTACGTCCCTTTGGACCCAATGTAGTTTTAACTGCGTTGGCCAGTGTGTTAACACCTTCAATCATCTTTGAACGTGCTACTTCACCAAATCTTACATCTTTTGCTGACATATTATCTTTCTCCTTATTCTTCGATTGTTGCGTAAATTTCTTCTTCAGATAGAACTAGAAGTTCTTCACCTTTAATTGTTACTGTTTGACCTGCATATTTGCCAAACAAAATCTTGTCATCTACTTTAACTGACATAGGAATAAAAGTGCCGTCTTCTGTTCTACGACCTTGACCTACTGCTAGAATAACACCCTGATCCGGAGTTTCTTTAGCATTGTCTGGAATGATAATACCTGATGATGTTTGTGTATCTGAATCGATACGTTTTACAACCACGCGATCGTGGAGTGGGTTTAATTGCATATTTCATTTCTCCTTAAGCAAATAAAATTTTCACGCCTCGCCCTATTATAGGCACGAAACACTTATTATAACAGTTATGAAAGATTAATTACAACCTTTTTGGTTAAACTTTTACCCATTCACCGTTGCGATACTGAACGTACTCGCCAACATTGTTGTATGAGAATTCACCTTCCCATGGTGATAGAGCAAAGTTACCAGTCAATGGTTCATCTGAAACCCAATACTTACCTTGATTTTCTTTACACCATTTTCTATAGTTGTCTAAGCCTTCCATAAAATTATTTACCACAAAAAAAGGCTCAAAGAGCCTTTTTTGGTAAACAGTGAAAGTTATTCTGCTGTTTCTTCTGTGCCTGTGTTAACAGTGGTCCAACCTTCAGGCTGTTCTGCTGTAACTGCTTCTGCACGAGCAACTAAAGAGTCCATTGAAACTTCAGGTTTCTTAGTTACTTTAACAAGATGATACTTGTCATAGGCCGCATTGATTGCATCAGCAAAATGTGGTACCTGCATAAGTTCAGATTCTTTTAACCAACCACACACTTCTGGTTTATCCATAGCATGAGGTAAATCTCTAAGTTCAATATCTGTGTGTCCATGTTTTGCCAACATCTTAACACGAGTTAAATCATTAGCAAATCTTACTTTAGTCACTCCGTTTAGCGTTGATACGCCAGCCACTTTAAAAATCATAACGATTTCCTTTCTTAAGTTAAATTAGTTACCACGAGGTATATGTAAAGGACGATAGCCTGTGCATCTTGCACCTGGAATCATAGACTCTACAACTTGATATGCAGAATGATTTGTAGGTGCATTGACTACCATAGTATACAATAATGTATCAGTTGGTAACAAATAAGTTACCTCCCATTGTGGTGTTGCCGCCATATTTCTATCTCCTTTTTTACAGTCAACAAATTCATTATAGACTCTTTTGGTTTAAAAGTCAACCAAAATTATAATTTCTTTGCCTTCCATAGTTTAAGTTTAAGACGCATTGTTTGATAAATGGTATCAATAAGTCCAATACGCCATGCCCAAAGTGCATCAATAATAACTGCACCAACAAACATTCCTAGAAAAAAATCAAACATTAGATTATCCCCGTTCCTATCATAGTTAAAACGCCAACACCAATAATTACAAATTCAGTAAAATTCATTGAGTTCTCCTTACCACCATGAGTTATAATAAACTTTGCGACCACCTTTGATGTCCGCTCTTGCTTCTTCAATAAAGGCCATGTCCTGATCTCTGTAGTATTCGTCAGCAGGATTACCATAGAAGAAACCAGAGGTGTAAGGTAAGCGACCATGTGACACCACACGTTCTAAACGATCCAAGTCGTCTAAAGTTAACTCAACCTCAACACAGTTAAAGTCCTCTTCAGTGCCACCCTTCTCACGATATAACTGTTCCATCCAACCATGTAGGTTAGGATGTTTTCTCCAAGCACTGAGTTCTCTAGAGTTTTTACTAGTTGCTCTTGCTTTACTGTATGCCATCATATCTAAACCCATAACTGTCTCCTTATCTATATAAGTGGCCTGAACCACAGTTATTTTCTAAGTAATCAATGTCGTTAACTAAGTTGTATCTAACACCCTTTGCTGGTGCATTCCAACCTGCTGGTTTGTAGACGTCACCTGTTGTTTTTTCAATAAAAGCAACCACGCTACGTGATTCAAGTTCACCATTGTCCTGAACATAACCGTCAACAATCTTGATATACTTGCGACCTTCTTCTGCGGCAAATCCTCTTTTTACGTGAGTGAGTCCTTGACTGTCAAAGTCACGTTGTAGACCTGCTATGTATCTGTCAATTAGTTTGTTTAGTTCCATGTCTTTGGCTCCTTATCTAACTTTCTAACTACTATTATAGAGTCATTTTACCAAAATGTCAACCAAAATATTGAACTAACAAATATGTCATTAGAAACATGATAGCAGTAAAGGTCACAATCCTAATAGCATCAGTGAATCGTGCTAGTTCTTGTGCATGTCGTTGGACGTCATCGATCTTAACACTAAGCACATCAACTTTACCTCTAAGTTTAGTCATATCACTGCCTAGTTCTTGCCATTGACGGTTTGTTCCAAAGTTTTTTACTTGTTCTTTCATAAAATTCTCCTTGAAATTATTGTAATTATGATATAATTATACTACATCTTGTGGTAAATGTCAAGAGTATTTTATAAAAATACTAGATATTGTGGTTTTTAATTAAAAAATGTCACCTTGACCGGTAATTTTGTGGTACCAAGAGTAAAACTCTGGTATTGATAACGACCATTCTTTGTTTGTATCAATATAGTTTGTAGGTGGATTTGCATGGTGTTGGTATTTTGGCAATACTTCATAGCCGTCTACTACCAACATTACTTGTATAGCCTGTGGGTGTTCTCGTTGTATTTTAATTTGTATGTTCAAAGGATCTAGTAAATCTATATCGCCAGTGATTGTCTGTATACTAGATATGTTATCATCAAATACTGTTTCACTATTGACTAATACTTCACAAGGGATATTCTCTCCTATAGGAGTTAGTACTAAATTTATTGTTAATTTAAGATTAGGCTTGGTAGCCAATGCTTCTGAGAAATTCTTCATATTCTGGTAAGTAGTCTAAAATTTTATTGTTGTGTATAGATTCGTATGCGTTCAAAAATTTAACTAAATTTTGTCTATCTTCTTCTAAGTTATCTGGTTGTTTATAATTTTCCAAAAAATCAATGTATTCAAAAACTACCTCACTGATAACTTCATTAATTTTTTCTGGTATTCGTCTGTTGATTATTTGATTTTTAGATCGTTTTAAATTGTATCTATTAACTAAAGCATTTAATTTGTTTAAAATTTCCTGCTTTAAATTATTAGGTAGCAGTTCCATTCTCAGACAACTTGGCTCGTAGAGTATGTTACAACTTTCTGCAATAATTTGATTATTAATCATAAACTCTAGCATTTGATCTAAATGATAAATGCTAAAAATATTTGGAGTTATTCTTAAACTTATAAACAAATTATGATGTTTTCTAAGTTCTAAAAAACGACCAACGTAATCTAACACACTACCAATTTTACTTGGCCATCTAACATAATCGTTAACTGGAGTAACTGCTTCAATACTTAATCCTAAATGAACAGTTTTAAAATTTTGAATAACGTGTTCTATACGTTCATCGTAGACTGTGCAATTTGTTGTAGTTCCCATAACTGTTTCTTTAGCCAATCCACTGTCTATCATTTGATTACAGATATCATAGAAACTCTTCATATACAATGTTTCACCACCTAAGAAATGAATATATTTTACACTAGGTAGTTCACTAAGTTCGTTAACAAATTTATTAACTAACTGTTCATCATTAGTCCAATTTTTTAATCTTGGAGCATCTTTAAAAAGTATAGGTTCAATTTGGTGTAATTTCTTATGATCTTCTGTAACTCGACTGCTATATCTTGGTGGGCACATAATACATGCACCATTACAGGTATTACCCAAATCAATTTGAAAATCACAAGGTACAAGATCAGTTTTTCCTTGATTATTATAACTGTATTCAAAATTTTTCCAATGTGGACTAGCACAAAATGTTTTATCAAACTCAGTTTCAATAATTGCACTTTTTAGTAGTTGTCTCTGTCTTCCTGAGACTTTACCTGTAGTTTGTTCATACTGGCAGTTTTCACATAATTTAGGTGAATGTCCTTGTAACATTTCTGTTCTTAGTGAATCCATTAAATCTGATTGCAAATATTCTGTCAGTGTTGTGTTACTAATATTATGGGTACTACCAGCATCTTGATCGCCCCATCGGCAAGGACGATAGTTTCCTTCAGGACTAATTCTAACGTGAAACCACGGTGATGAACAAAAATTATTGTTAAGCATTTAGAATATTACTACCATTGAACTTACAGTAAATGCCAATGGTATACCTTACTTGTTCACTATCATTTACTGACGCATGTGGGTATGAAAATACATTAGATATCATTGCACCTTGATCATATTTTATTAATCCCACATTGTGAAATTTATAATAATTGCCAGGTGTCCAGCCAACTGGTACGTATAGTGTACATAATCCACTGATACCATCATAGGTATAATCACCATTTGGATACCAAAACTTGTTTGAATTACTATGATCATCCCTGTGTAAATCTACACGATCGCCAGGATCAACTATACCAACAAATCCATGTAACATAATAACATCATTAAAGTTTTCAATTTGTTCTAATAATTTATATAGTGCAGGAAAATCTTTGAAATCAAAAATAAAACTTTTCCTCCATCCGGTCTTAGTTTGATCAGTTGGTCTTATCAACATTGAAAGATCCCAAGTCTTATTATAGTTTGTTGTTTTTTGACTAGGAATATAATCATCAGACTCTAATATGTTCCTATTAGAAGTAAATTCATTGAATAGTTCTTGTTCATTATACTCTAAATGAATTGGAATACTAGGAATAATATTATTATGTAATGGGTTTTGATATTCGTCCTTTGGAATCATTGTAAATCCAAAGTTGTGTTTAAAGTAGGACTTAATTAATTCGGGATACGAATCAGATACTGTAACACTTTCAGGATAATAAATTTCGTATTCGTCATATAAATTACTACCAAGTTTACCATTAGGAATTGTTGTACTACATTCTGCGTACCACCATCCAACTGGGTAGCCAAAAGGAATAGTTAAAGGACCGTCATCGACTGTAACCCATGTACTATTTCTTTTTGGATTATCTAAGTAGGCTAGATATAATGTACTTCTAATAGAATCCTCATTGATTAGTAAATCTAGTATCTTTAAAGTTTCTTTACTATTATGTGATATTTTTAAAAGATTAACTCCAAATACTTCATTGTAATCGATTATTATTTGATCTTCAGTAAGTTGAAAATTAACTAAATTATCATTTACTAGAATATTAATATCTTCAGAGTTAAAATCAGACTCTGATTCATATTTTAATTTGATTTGACTCATCGTTTAGTGACAATCTCGTCTATTAGTCCATAATCTAATGCTTCTTTGGCTGACATGAATTTATCACGTTCCATGTCTGCTGATAGTTCTTCAAACGTTTTACCTTTTGAATTATGTTCTACATAAATTTCTGTTAATGATTTTTTCATTTTAAGAATTTCTTCTGCTTGAATCTGTATATCAGTTGCTTGTCCTTGAGCACCCCCACTAGGTTGATGAATCATGTGTCTAGCATGTGGTAACATCAATCTTTTACCTGTCGCACCTGATGTGGCTAGTAATGATCCCATTGAACATGCCTGTCCCATAACAATCGTTGATACATCTGGTTTGATGAACTGCATGGTATCATATATTGACATACCTGCTGTTACTACACCACCAGGTGAATTGATATAGAATAAAATATCTTTATCTGGATCTTCACTTTCTAAAAATAATAGTTGGGCAACAATTAAACTGGCACTGGCTTCGTTGACATCAGTGTCTAACATAACTATTCTATCTTTAAGTAATCTTGAATATAAATCGTAACTTCGTTCACCTTCACTGGTTCTTTCTAAAACCATTGGTACTAGGTTTGGCATGTTATTTCCTTTCTTTTAATTGTTGACAGTAGACACAGTGTTGCACTCCAGGCATGGCCTGTTGTCGTGCCAAAGGTATCTCTTCCCCACATTCCTGACATTCAGTAGCACTGGGTTTTAATGCTTGTTCGGCTAACTTACGTTGTACGGCCGCAACATGATTCATGTTATTATGGATAGCATGAAGTTGACCCATTTCTGCTTCTTCTTCGTTATTATACACCCAATCGTCTTTTGACATACACATCCTTCTTAATTGATAACAACAATTATACTTTATTTACGTCTGAAAGTCAATTGGAGTAAATAAAATTATGCTAACATATTGTGATTCACCAGTTTGCGAGTTTCACGCTCAAAATCTAGGATTATACGTAACAACTAACATTTCTGCCGTTGGAATTACTCAGGCAATATTTCATGTGCCGTTTCCATGGAAAGGTGGCTATGGAGTTGAACAACAACAGCGTATCGATAAACTCTACAATCAGTGTGATAAAATTATTGTCTTATGCAGTGAATTACACAATGTCACTGTACAGTTCCTAACCACTTTAGACAGACCAAAAATCCATTGGTTTATATCAGGCTACATCAACCCACCAAGACTGCCTGAACATGCTACTGTTAATCAATGGATGGATTGGTTTGATGTTACTGTAAAACACTATCGTCAACATCCAGAGTTTTTAGATGGACTAACTCCATTTAAATCTAAAATAAAACACTTTGACATATTGTTAGGCCAACCAAGACTACATAGAGATATGATCTACTATTGGATTGATGCTAACAAGCGTCATCAAGATGTTGTTATGACCTACATTAGAGATTTTAATCTAGGTCTATACGATCATGATTTTCATAGTCAAAGTCTGCAGAGTAGATCAGCAACAGATTTTATCTTAGAAGAGCCTGGATTAGAATATCCCAATGATGACATGTTCTTTACCATTGATCGTGTAAAATATTATGGGCATGAAATGTGTTTGAGTCAAGTAGTTCCAAAGTCAATTTACAATCGTACAGCATATACTATTGTAGCAGAAACTAACTACATGAATGCTTACTCGTTTATGACTGAAAAAATAGTTAAACCTATTCTAGCACAAAGATTATTTTTAGTATTTGCTGGGCAACACTATCTACATAATCTACGCAGTTTAGGATTTATGACATTTGATGGTATTATAGATGAAAGTTATGACAATGAACCTAACATGGAAGAACGTTATCGTAAAATATATGATCAACTAAACTACTTGTTTAATACTCCACAGCATGAAATATTACGAGCAATTAAACCTATTGTTGAACATAACAAACAAGTTATGCTAGAAACAGATTGGCATGGTAAGTTTAACAGTATGCTGGCCCTAACTGTTCACAAGGATCAGTGATCACTGGTGCTTTTACTTGTTCTGGCTCAACATAGTTAGGATCTCTTAAACTAGGCCATTGGTTTAACCACTCTTGAGGCATTTCGATTGGTGTTGCTCTAACCCGTTGTACTTCTTCTAACTGACAACTGTTAGAATCAAATACTAGTTCTTCTTCAGGTGTTCCCCTGTTAATTTTTTTCATATAGTGTTCACAGCGTAGAACTTCTTCTGTGTACGATCGTTCCTCTACCGTCTCTAATAATATTTCATCACGCTGATTACTACCCTGAGCATTTAGTAAAGATTTACGATATTCTGTTTCTCGTTTATTCGTTTCAACCATTTGTGTATTAGCACACCCAACTAGAAATAATACTATTAAAATTGCTAAACTTCTCATATCAACTCCAATTCTTTAGCACGTTCTGCCACTTGAAAACTAGCAAGATTCTTTGCTTTACTTTCACACATTATATCTGATTTTTCTAAATATGTCAAGGCCCAATCTGTCACTGGAGCATTCCAATAGAAGTCCGAGTGGGCTCTTAGTTTTTGCTTTTTGTAGCCTTGTTCTAACAATATGTTTAGATCTGGCCGACTAAGACTATCATGCTCGGTAAGAATGTCTTCCCTTGATACTGAGTAGTGTATAACTGGACGCTGACCGCGCCAACTATCAATGACTCTGCTAAACCTATCATCTCCAACATCTATATACTCTCCTGTTTTAATAAAATGATGATGTATGTCTAATACCAGGGCACAGGTATCTACTAGTTCTAGACTAGCATCCAATCCCCAACTTATCTCATCGTTCTCTATTGTGATACAATTACGTGCTTCTGTAGACAAACGTTTCATAGCACGTTTGATGCCATCTGGTCCTTGCTTACCTGATATGTGTACATTACACTTGAAGTCTTGAAATGTTTTACCATAGCCCATCCAACGGATCATATCAGTATGATATTCGAACTCTTCAATGCTCCTGTTGACAATATTTGGGTTATCACTTGCCAAAACTGTGAATTGGCCAGGATGAAAAGATAAACGCACAGAGCGAGATTTAGCCATAGCACCAATTTTAGCAAACGCTGTTTCACAGTAGTCAATAACATCAGGCTGACGCCAAAAATAACTCCAGTCAGACTGAGTATAGACAGGTAAAATATCGCTTGAAAGTCTAACCATTCTAAGATGCTC
>Ga0255752_10005411_pt1 | contig 12396 bp, 18 predicted proteins | sample 011ome_25_FD_179952 | JGI IMG/M metagenome (GOLD analysis project Ga0255752, IMG submission 179952) | Coastal salt marsh microbial communities from the Groves Creek Marsh, Skidaway Island, Georgia - 011512CT metaG (version 2) | ecosystem: Environmental > Aquatic > Marine > Intertidal zone >...
GATTAGGAAAAGACTATTATGTTCAATTTAATTTAATTTATAAGCCAAATTGGTTTCATCGTACTATGATGAGATTGTGTTTTGGATATAAATGGGTAAACCTTTAACACCAAAGAGAGATGAAAACACTAATAATACTTACAATGATTTTAGGAGTAGTGTTTGCCTTCCTAACAAATAGAGCAGAAGAGTGATGAAAATAGCAATAGATTACGATAGCGCAATCATTATGTTGAACGAGAGAGACCTCATTAATAACGGAATAGAGAATGACTAAAAGAGAACAGATCATTGATCTATACGCTGACACAGATAATGTGCTATTCGCTGATGGACTAGACGAAGCCATTATTGGATTTGAACCCAATAGCTGGCAGGTAGTATACTCACGCAACAAGTGTATTGAAATTATGTCCAGAGATATGAGCGAAGAAGACGCTATGGAATACCTTGAGTACAACACGTTTAACACCTACGTTGGAGAAAAAACTCCAATATGGGTAGAGGACTTTGAATGGTAATGACATGAGCGATGCAGATGTATTTAAGTCTATGAGGGAAGAGAAGCGTAGAAAGAAAGAAAAGAACTACGACCTAATGATATCATGGCTAGAAAACAATAACATAAACTACGAACTAACAAAGGTATATGCAGTAGCACTACTAACCTCTGAGAAACATCAAGCATACATGTCTCTTTCCACAGCCCCAACAACCAAAAGAAAGGTTAGATTAAAAGGAACTAGAAAGTGGCACCTAGTATCAGAAGCACGAATCAAAAAAGAATTCAAACAATGACACCTGAAGCCTGGACCGACTACACAAACAAGCTACGCAGATCTAATGATGCAGTGTGGGCAGTGGCACGATACCTACACAGCTTTACATACACCGTTACCGTCCCTGCACTACACATCGCAGAGTCCCCAGACCAATACAACGACTACGTAGATGAAGGAGATATCATCCTACACCGTGACAACAATAAAGATATCGTAGAAGTGAAACACCAGTCATGGAACTGGACCTCACACCAAGATATACCATGGAAAGAGATCATAGTATGCGCCAAGAAAGCCTACGATAGACACACCAATAAACCTGCAGTATACTTCCTGGTAAACAAACAGCTCTCACACGCATTAACCATACCCACAGAAACACACCACACCTGGACAGTCAAAGACATACACGACAAACAAAAAGACTGGATCCAAACCATGTACATGATTAATCCTAATAACTATAAATTCATAGAACTATGACCAGCCAAGAAGCTAAACAGCACATCAAGAAAGCACAAGAGAACCCAACAGAATACCACTTTGAATGGTTCTTTGATGATGACGGTGAAGAGATCACCGAAGACCCAGAGACAGAATACATACTGGACACAAAAGAATTTAAAAAACTTTCATGGGCACAACGAATCTACATCAGGATTAAAGTAGCATTCTGGGAAACAATGAACCCATGAAGAAAACCTCACACAAAGGAGCACACGGTGAAGCACTCGTCATCGCTGATCTTATACGCCACGGCATTACACCACACGAACCTTTCATACGTGACACACCATACGACCTGCTTGCTGCTTACAAAGGAGAATACAGACGTATACAAGTCAAATACCGTAAGACAACAAAAGGATACGTAGAAGTAAGCCCAAGACGAATACACACCAGGAACGGACGTAAAAACAATACAGAGTTTGATATCCTCGCAATGGTCAACGAACGTGGACACATAGCATACATAAACAACGATGACTTCAAATCCTCAATAAGACTACGAGTCATACAAGCTCACCCACACTACAGGTCACAAACAAATTACTTCTACGACTACAATAACCCTATTAAACTATTCATCAATGAATGAAGCACTAGAAGCTAAAGCATTAGCAACATTCGCCAAACAAGCACCCAAAGGTCAACGTACCATTGAAGACCACTACCAACACATTGACTACAAAATGCAAGTAGTAACAGAAGAACGTGGTACCATGTCCATTGCGTTAATCGTTGCACGTGATCAAGGATTGACGCTTGCTAACCTTGCAACTCTACAAGCATACAAAGACCGTGGATACAACTACGCATACATCCTAGCATTCAACCAAGAGAATATCTTCTACTGCGAGATAAGTAACGTAGCAGGACACGTAGAAGCAGGTACATTCAAGCTAAATAAGGACTGCATGAAGGTTAAGCCAATTGGATAGGTAATAACTTACCACACAGAATACCAAGCCTCGTCAGTAATGATGGGGCTTTGTTATATATACAACACAGTGTTGATTAATACAACAGTGGTGGTACGTGGAACAGAGTAGGAAAGAGTGTAAGAAAGTAGAGGGGGGATTGTTAGCTAGGTCAGACGAGCTGCAGGTGAGGCTGAGTCTGTGATCCAGGATGGAGGTGGGGTAGGGGAGGGGCTTTGGGAGTTGCAATTTAACATAATGTTTATTATAGCCTTTTCGTCCATACCTGGTTAGGGTAGATCTGTTAGGTCCTTAGTGGCATTAGGTTAGATCCACAAAAAGCTAAAAGTTTGATTACGAATGGTTTAGGATCGGGGGGCATGGGTTTCAGGATTCGTTTCGGTTTTGGTACGGCAACCGTCCGCAACGTATATAATCCCCTAGATCTGTATTACTCATTCCAAAAAAAAGGGGTTTACGTGTGGCTGTTGTGAATGGTTGACATGGTTTAGTGTTTCTGGTTTGTTACAGCTATTTTCATTAATCTACTGTAATAAAAACAGCTAGTAATATCGGTAATATACTGTTAGAGGCTGTTATACAATGAGTTGAGTCTTATGTGTTGAAGTGTTGCTTGATATTGACTTTTTAATTTATTTCCTGTAACTTTGCTAACGTGTTATCACTGCCACACCTTGCTGGGTGGCGTGCTTTTCACTGACGTGGTAACTCAATGACAAGGATGACCAACTCTATCGGTCTACGCTTTGTTACTCCTATCGGAGAGAATAACAGGTTAGCTGTGTTTTGATATTTCATTTATCTTTGTGGGTATGAAATTACGTAAGAAACCTAATAAGACTGTTGGTGATGTTAAGCGTCAGATCAATGCTATGCGCAGCACTAAGAGACAGAACGATGATGGTACTGTTTCCACACACTTGATGTCATGGGGGGGTAATGATAAGGAGGGCTATGATGTTCATCCTACTATCTTCCCTAATAAGGATGGAAGCTGGAAAGATTTATCTGGAGAAGGTCAAGGATGGGATGCTTATGATGAGGCTAAGAAGCGTGGTGAGTTAATTGGAGGTCTTTCCGAGGAAATGGCAAGGGACATTGCTGAGGGATCTTGGAAAGACATGGGTATGGTTAAGTTAAAGAAGAAGGATGCTAGTCTTTTTAAGAATGGCGGCATGATAAAGCGCAAGGATGGTTCTTATTCACCTAGGGGTTTATGGGATAACATCCGTAAGAGAAAAGGTTCTGGTAAGAAGCCTACGAAGGCTATGTTAGAGCAGGAAAAGAAGATCAAGCGTGAAGGTTAGTCGTTCAGCTAAATATTACCAGGACAATCCAGAAGCTCGTAAGAAGAAGGGACAGTACGATAAGAAGTACCATTCTAGTATTGCGAGGAGGTTGTATCGTGCATTCTTGAATAGGAAGAACAGGGAGGCAGGTACGTATGGTAATGGTGACGGTAAGGACTACGATCATGACGAGGCGAGGATGATCTCTGAGAGAAGAAACAGAAGTAAGAAATGAAAGCTAAGAAGAAAGGCAAGGTAAAGGTAGATGCTCCGAAGGGGTACCACTGGATGACTGAGCGAGGCAGGTATTACTTGATGCCGCATGAGGGGGATTTTGTTCCACATGAGGGTGCAAGTTTATCTGTAGATTTTAGGGTAAAAAGCAAGCACAGTAAATAAAACTGTTTTATATTTGCAGTCTAGATCACTAGAAGGTGGTTCTGGTTTGGTTATAGGGAGGCACTTGATTGTTGTCCTCCCTTTTTTTATTTCAAAAAGTTTTGTAGCTTGAGGTTATTAATCAAACAGTTACATTATGAAACTTTCTAGAGTCGGGTTGATCAAGAACCTAATTAAGATCTACAAAGCTGAGGAGCAAAGTCCAGAGGCATTACATAGCTACCTGTTGACGCAGGGAGTTAGGATTCAGTGGGAGGCACTTATGAGACGTTGGAAGAGGGTATAGCTTCTGTTCCGTCACACATTCTGTAGAACCTTGATACGTACATGCGTCCTTTCTGTGTGAGTCCCCAACGTACACGGTAGTTGTATTTGGTCTCATCACGGAAGAGGTGGTCCTCACGTGTATCGCTAGGCGTAAGCTTATTAAAGTGTTTGTATATAAGGTCAGCTCTTCTTAGCTGTGGGAAGTTCCTGCGCACAAAACCGTCTTGGTTTCGTTTAAACTTTTCTGCTATGTGCTTTACGGTGAAGAACTCCAGTGTGTACATGTAGCACATCATCTGCATGTTGTTAGGGCTAAGGTTGAGCACTTCATCAAAGTATCGTAGTGCTAGGTATATATTCTCCATCCCCTCATGGTTGATGTAGCGAGGCTTGATCTTTGAGTATTCACGGAACATACGTGACTTACCCACCTTTGATTTTGGCATAGATTAAATTGTGTATTTTTGTAGTATACAAATTTACGCATTCATGGCAACACTTACAGGCAATAAAGTAAAGGACAGCTACCAATCATTGTTGAAATTATCTTCAGGTGGTGCAACGACAACACTAAAGACTGTTGAAGATGGTTTTGGTGTATCTACCGCATTGAAGGTGAGCACAGATACTGTAGAGGTAAACAGTTTAAAGATCACTACAACACCAACGGTCTCTTCTTCGGAGAACACTGTTATGGTGTATGACGATGCTACGAATGAAGTAAAGGTGCGTGAGCTGAATACGTCAGCATTCCAGAATATTAACTCTTTCTCAAATATTGCTGTCTCTGGTCAGAATACTGTTGTTGCAGATTCAGGTACGGATACGCTAACGTTGGTAGCAGGGTCAGGTATGACCATCACTACTAATGAGACTACAGACACAGTTACATTTGGTACTGTTGCAGCTACAAGCACTATTGAGGAAACCTTCATTGCACGTACTGGCGTTGATATCCCTCTGATTAGCACGTATCAGAATATTGTAATTCCTGTCGCTGATAACGTTAGTGGTAGTTACCATCTTGGTAACACTCCACAAAAGCTTACCAGAGATGCGTTGGAAGGTGCATACATTGAGAACACCTCAGGAAATGCTATGATCTTATATGTAGATTGTAGTGTCGCTGTTGAGACTACATCTTCAAACCAGGATGTTTACTTGAAGCTCCAGAAATGGACAGGCTCAAGCTGGATTGATATTGGTGAGTTCTACGATCAGGTTCCTCATAACACAGGGATATCAGCACGAGCTGCACTATCTTTCTGGGGAATGTTCAATGTGAATGCAGGTCAGCGTCTACAAGTGCTCGTTAAAGGTGGTACATCCGCTAAGGTTAAGGCTGGATCTTTATTCAGCTTTACTGTAAAAACAATAGGAGATATCGTATAATCATGGCAGACTATCAACACGAAGGGGAGTTTATTAATGAGTTCTCACGTGCTGTTCTGCAGGTATACAAAGACTTACTTGAGAAGTACAGCATAGAGGATGATGACGCTGTTTTCTCATTAGCCACTGGTGTGTACACCATGGGGGATAACGGCAATACCAACCTTGTATCGTCAATGTTGACTACAGCGTTGGACCCAGAAGAATTAAACACGGTTCTTGAAGCGTCTATAGAGATCTATATGGATCACACAGAAGATGTGGAAGAAGAGCCAAAACAAGGCACCATTGAATGGTGGATAAAACACTTCGGAGGTAGCGAAGATTTAAATTAAAAAAGAATGAACTTAATTAGAAAAATAATCGTGGGGCAAAACCCCAAGGATGCCATGGCTTACTATGTAGGCATGAAAGTTGGCGGTGCTGTTATAGATGCTATAGTATTTGATCAAGAGGGAGCTGTGCGCTTCAACATACGTAGGTACCGTATCTACATCAATGATCCTGAAGATGGCACTATGATCTGGAAAGATATAGAAGGCATGCCAACGGTGGTTGAGTACGACTGCCGATTCAAGTAACACTACACTAAATTTAATTCAATATGAAAAGTGCAAATGCGTTTATTATACGCTTGCCTGAGAAGTTTAAATCAGAACTTCAAATGGGAGACTCTAAGTTACTGTTAATCAACAAGTTTCGTGAGTTTGAAAATCGCCACATGGAAGCTGAGATTGTTGCACTACCTATCCTGCATGATACAGGAGCTAAGGTGGGTGACACGCTGTACTTCCATCACCACGTTGTGCTCAATGCACACTTTGATATCGGTGACGATCTTTACTTAGTACCGTTCCATCCAATGGGTGGGCGCAATAACTTGGCTAATGCTTACAAGAACGAGGACGGTATACAGGTCCTAGCGGAGTGGGTATTCGTAGATCCTATGGATCCGACTAAGAAGATTGAAAGCGATGTACTTGAAATTGTACAAGATGATGTACAAAATGACCGTGGTAAGATCAAGTACCGTTCCGATGCGTTGGAAGAGATGGACCTGCACCCAGGAGACGTTGTCTACTTTAGTAAAAACAGCGACTACGAGATGGAGGTTGATGGTGAGACTGTTTGGAGAATGATGACAAGCGACTTGATGTATGCCGAGACCAAAAAGTAAATCACAGTTTAGTACTCTTGATGCAGCGCAGCGTCTGATGCTCTCTATGGAGGTGGCAATCAATAATATGATTGAGGAGATCAAGAAACCTGTAGACAAGGAACTCAACGGTTCAGGTCGTAAGGCGGAACTCCAATCCATAAAGCAGACAGCAACAGATGCTCGTGAGCTACTGCAAGACTATCAACGATTGGAAGTAATGATCAAGGAACTGAAAGAGACTGGTGGTGTATCTGAGGATACCGACTTCTCTGGAGGATTCGCTGAACGCTTTAGCAAATAACTACCATGGCTGGATTAAAGATGATAGAAGGGTATACTGCTGAGGTAATCAACATATGCCCACACGATACGTCAGGTGATATTATAGAAATATCAGACCTACATATCCAGCTCCCCAACGTACCCAATACTAAGGATATACTGTTCCATGAGCTACCGAAGGAAGACCAACGCTGGAGACGCATAGACCCTCCAAAGGAGCTGCTGCGTGTACGGTCCATGGACGAGTGGGCAGAGAAACCTAAGGAGTTTAGACAGCGGTACAGCCCATACATTGAGGAGGAATTCCGCAGACGCAGGGAAGGACTATGGTTCATGAACAATGGTACTCCTACCTACATTACTGGTAGGCACTACATGCTGCTCCAGTGGTCCAAGATGGACATTGGATACCCCAGCTACTTAGAGTTTCAGCGTAGGCTATACTTACACTTTGCTGCATGTGAGATGGACCCTAGATCACTAGGTCAGGTGTTCACCAAGTGTAGACGTTCTGGATACACCAATATATCGGCATCCATACTTGCAGACGAAGGCACACAGGTAAAAGAGAAACTGTTGGGTATACAGTCTAAGACTGGTAAGGATGCGCAGGAAAACATATTTATGAAGAAGCTAGTTCCCATGTTTAAGAGCTATCCATTCTTCTTTAAGCCTATACAAGATGGTACTACTAACCCAAGAATGGAGCTTGCATTTCGTGAGCCTTCTAAAAGAATTACTAAGAACAACAAGACATCGTCTGTTGGTGAAGCCCTTGATACGATCATCAATTGGAAGAACACTACCAATAACGCCTACGATGGGGAGAAGCTCCACATGCTGTATCTTGATGAGGCAGGGAAGTGGGAGAAGCCTACTGATATACGAGAGGCATGGCGTATTGAGCGTACCTGTCTTATTGTGGGTAGACGTATTGTAGGAAAATGCTTGATGGGATCCACTGTTAATCCTCTTGATAAAGGAGGAAAGGAGTTTAGAGATTTGTACTACAACAGCGATCCTGGAGAACGAAACCAAAACGGTAGGACCAAGTCTGGACTATATAAGATATTCATACCTGCATATGAAGCGTTGGAAGGATTCTTTGATAAGTACGGAAACCCTATCGTTGAAGATCCTAAAGAAAAGGTAGAAACCATTGACGGTGACTTTGTAAGTATCGGTGCTAAGACCTACCTACAGAATGAACGCAAGGCACTCATGTCTGATGCGTATGAATTGAACGAGGTTATCCGTCAGTTCCCCTTTACGGAGGATGAAGCATTCCGTGACTCTACCAAGTCTACGATATTCAACATCGCCAAGATATACGAACAGATAGGACACAACCAGGAGCTGTACCCAAATCCAATTGTTGCTGGAAACTTTGTGTGGGCAGAGAAAGATAAGCGTGTAGCATTTAGCCCTGATCCAAACGGACGTTGGAAGGTGGCATGGCTACCTCCAGACAAGGACCGTAACTTATACGTTACCAAGTACGGAAAGGTTGCCCCTCCTGAAGATTCTGTTGGTGTGGGTGGAGTGGATAGCTATGACCTTGATGCTACCGTTGATGGTCGTGGATCTAAGGGTGCCTGTCACCTGTACGTAAAGTTTAACATGAAGCACGACATCTCCAACATGTTTGTAGCGGAGTATGCATCACGCCCTCCAATGGCGAAGATCTTCTATGAGGATATATTGATGGCGGCATTCTTCTTTGGATTCCCAATACTTATAGAGAATAACAAGTACGGTATCGCTAGACACTTTGAGGCTCGTGGTTATGACAACTACCTAATGGACAGACCAGAGCATCTACGCAGTGGAACATCTACTTCAAAGACAAAGGGTATACCGTCTAATTCTCAGGACATTATAGATAGCCACGCCCAAGCCATTGAGACCTATATTCATAATCATGTAGGGTCCAATGAGGAGACTGGAAAGATGGGACGCATGTATTTTAATCGTACCTTAGAGGACTGGATCGGATACCGTATAGAGAACCGTACCAAGTATGACCTTACCATATCTTCAGGTTTGGCACTCATGGCTGCTCAAAAGTTTAAAAGGGAAAAACCTAAAACTGACTTTGCGGACAAAACCTTCTTTAGACGCTATAAACCTATAGAGCGTTAAAGACCCTTTCTTTTATTCTTATATTTGCATATTATAACGTAGCCCTTATTATGCAAAAAGATTTGAACCAAAGGGATAATTTTGGCAACTTCCCTAACCCACTCGCTGACGCTGTCGTAAAGATGAGCAAGGAGTATGGGCTGAAGTATGCCATGGCAATAGAAAAGCAGTGGGGAGCAGCAGATGATGAAGGATCAATCTTCAGACGTAGAATGAAGTCCTTTGAGCTAAACAGAGATTATGCTCACGGTACTCAAGATACAACCATCTATAAGAAAATTCTCACCTCTCTAGATCCTAACAACGGTGACGGTTCACTACTCAACCTTGACTGGACTCCTGTACCTATTGTACCTAAGTTCGTAAAGATTGTAGTCAACAAGATTTTATCTAAAGACCCTTACCCAAAGGTTGAAGCTATTGACCCTGTATCTCGCATGGACAAGGAGCGTGAACGTGATAAGATCAAGAGACGCATACAAAACAGAGAGCTACACAAACAAGCTAAAGACCTCGGTTTGAAAGCTGAGTTTGATATTGATCAACTTCCAGAGACGGAAGACGAAGCAGAAATCTTCTTGAACGCAAACCTCAAGATTGCCTCTGAATCTGTAGCGCAGATAGCAACAGACCTCACACTACAGTGGAACGACTTCAATGAGAAGATCTACAGACGTGCTGTGGAAGACCTCGTAGTAAATGGTATGGCTGTTGTTAAGCGTGAGAATGATCCTAACTACGGTATCGTTGAGGAGTACGTAGATCCTGCATACTTCGTACACAGCTACACAGAAGATCCAAACTTCTCTGACCTAGTATATGCTGGGCACATCAAGCGCATGACGATCCAAGATCTTAAGCGTAAAGCGGCAAATCAATTTACTGAGGATCAGTTTGAGCAGATCGCAAACAACGTAAAACACAAATACAACAACAACCCTAATAAGATCACTCACAGCTACTATGATCGTAGCTTGAATAAGACTACCTACGGATACGATGAGTTTATCGTTGAGGTGATGGACTTTGAGTTTATATCTGTTGATGATATCATCTACGAAGAGAAGCAAACACGCTTTGGTAACGTAGGATTCCATTACAAGGGTTACGAATACAAACCACCTACACAGAGTGTTTACGAGCGCAAGCCAGTATACATGAAGAACACTACAGTGTATGGCGGTACTTATATTATGGGTACCAAGTTCATCTTTAGCTACGGCATGAAGAAGAACCTACCAAAGAATGTTCATGACATCACACGTACTCGCATGAGCTATAGCGTTATCTCTACAAACATGCGTAGAATGATGCCTAAGTCTATGGTAAACGGTGTGATTGGTTTTGCTGATCAACTACAGCTTACTCACCTTAAGATCCAGCAAGCAATTGCTAAGGCGAAGCCTGACGGTCTTTTGGTAGACATTGAAGGATTAGAGAACGTACAGCTAGGACGTGGTGGTGACTTACAGCCATTGGATATCCAAGATATCTACGAACAAACAGGTGTCTTCTACTACCGTAGTAAGAACCCAGAAGGTGGTTTCCAAAACCCTCCAGTACGTCCACTAGAAAATTCTGTGCGTAACATCAACGAGATGATCGGTATCTATAACCATTATCTACGTATGATTCGTGATGCTACAGGTATCAATGAAGTGATGGATGGTACATCCGCTAAGGGTGAGCAACTGGTAGGTGTTCGTGAGCAGCAGATGGCTGCAGGAAACAACGCTATATACGACATCACCAACGCTGCAGGGGTATTGTACCGCAAGGTGTGTGAAGACATCGTAAAGTGTCTCCAGGTGCTTCCTCAGGACTCTGTACTGTACAACCTATACACTAAGGCATTGGGTGAGAAATCTATGCAGCTGTTAAACAGCTTTAGAGACCTTCCGATGTACAACTTTGGTGTACGTGTTGTGAATGAGATGGGAGATACCGAGAAGGCATACTTAGAGCAAAACATTCAGATCGCACTATCTCAAAAGGAGATTGACCTGGAAGATGCCATTGCTATCCGTCAGCTTAAAGATGTGGACCAAGCAGAGCAACTTCTTATCGTTCGCAGACAAAAGCGTATGCGTGAGATGCAGAAGATGGCACAGCAAAACTCTCAGATGCAAGCCCAGGCAAATAGCCAAGTGGCTCAAGCTACCTCTCAAGGTAAGATGCAAGAAGCACAGATGCAGGCGCAAATAGAGATGCAGCGTATCCAAATGGAGACACAAGCAAAAGCTCAACTAATGGAGATGGAATACCGTTTCAAGATTCAGTTAGAGCAAGTAAAACAGCAAGTGTCTGGGTCCATGAAACAGATGGAGGTATCTGAAAAGAGAAACCTTGACATTGAGAAGGAGGACCGTAAAGACGAAAGGGTTAAAAAGCAGGCTGTAGAGCAGTCAAAATTGATCAGCCAACGTCAAGGAACACGTGGTGAACTAGCAGACGATGTAGCTGTTGACCCTTTTGATGCACTATAATAAACCGTAAATTTGCAATATGACAACCAGCGTAAACTTAGACATAGCATCAAGAGTAGATATCACCTGTCGTAAGGGAGATACATTTACATTAGAGCTAACATTTAAAGACGAAGACGGAGAAGTTATTGATCTATCAACTGGATATGACTGGGTTATGCAGGTTCGTGAGTCTGATACCTCAGCGACAGCAGAACTTAGTGGAGATTCTGACGATGATAATGATAACGACTTCGGTTTTGTTAGCGATGCAAATGGTGTACTTACAATTACCTCTCCAGCCTCTATTATGGCTACCATAGAAGGGGGTATCTACGTTTACGATTTACAGTCCGTCCAAGGTTCAACTATTGTGACTTGGATGTATGGAGTGTTTAAAGTAAACGAGGACGTAAGTGAGTAACAATATTCAAATACAAAGCGGAGCTTCTACGAGCATCACCGTAAAACAAACAGGATACAATAGGGCAACTGTTGTAAATCAACCTGTTAAGAATACTATTGACATTGCTGGACTCAAGGGTGGTGGTGATTTGAGTTATGTACATACTCAAGCCACCCCTGCCGATGTATGGAATATAACCCATAGTTTGATTAAGAAGCCAGCTGTCACTATTATAGATGAAGAGGGCTATGAGGTAGAGGCTGATGTCCAGCACTTATCGGATAACGCAGTAACAATAACATTCAGTGAGCCGTTTGCAGGAACTGCCCACTTCAACTAATACAACAGATGGCTAAAAAGTTCTACACCGA
>Ga0255752_10005412_pt1 | contig 12395 bp, 29 predicted proteins | sample 011ome_25_FD_179952 | JGI IMG/M metagenome (GOLD analysis project Ga0255752, IMG submission 179952) | Coastal salt marsh microbial communities from the Groves Creek Marsh, Skidaway Island, Georgia - 011512CT metaG (version 2) | ecosystem: Environmental > Aquatic > Marine > Intertidal zone >...
TATTAATAATATTCCAGAAGAAGATGAAATAATAGAAAATCTTAAATATGTTGCTGAAAATATATTACAGCCAATAAGAGAAAAATTTGGTGTGCCTTTTACACCTAATAGTGGATACAGAAGCTCAGAACTAAATAAAGCAATAGGTTCATCTGATAAATCACAGCATCGTAAAGGTGAAGCAGTAGATATTGAAGTTCCTACATTAGATAATTCAGTACTTGCACATTGGATAGCAGTAAACCTAGAATTTGATCAGCTTATTTTAGAATATTACAAAATAGGCGAACCAAAATCTGGTTGGGTTCATGTATCCTATAAAAAAGAAGGCAATAGAAAAGAAATATTAACTTTTGATGGCAAGCAGTATGCTTTAGGACTTGCCACATAATGAAGTGTATAGGTGTTTGTAAGTTAGATAAAAATAAAACTTGTATTGGTTGTAATAGAACAATAGAGGAAATTAAACAAGCATATGAAAAAATTTCAAAAAAATAGTAAATATGAAGAATATGACCAAGATGGCGATGGCATTGTAACCGATGAAGAACTTGCACACGTTAGAGAAATTAAAAAAACTGAAGACGAATTAAGAAAGCATTTAGCACAATTAAGAATGGCTAGATATACATTATTTGCAATGGGTTTATTTACGGTTGCTATGTTTTTTATAGATTTAGAAAGAGTAAAAGCATTATCTGATATATCAAATCTTTTCTATCTGTCTGGAGCAGGTATTGTTGGGGCATATATGGGTACTACAGCATGGATGTCACGAAAGTGACAGCTTTTATGCTAATTTGTTTTTTGGGTGCTAAAACGGAGGGATTTATTTATTTTAAAAATATAAATGATTGTATTTTATATAAAGATAGATTGCATAATCAAGTAATAGAAAGAAATAACGAAGAACAGATATACCAATGTATGTGCAAATTAATTCCAGAAGTAAAAGATAATGTGAGGGTATACTAATGTTAACTGCTTTAATTGGACCAGTAACTGGATTATTAGATAAGTTTATAGAAGATAAAGACCAAAAAGCAAAATTGGCTCATGACATAGCAACCATGTCTGAAAAACACGCTCAAGAGCTTGCTAAAGGACAATTGGAAATAAATAAAGCAGAAGCACAGCATAAATCTATATTTGTAGCAGGTTGGAGACCATTTATTGGGTGGACTTGTGGTATTGCTTTATGTTGGCACTTTGTTTTACAGCCTATAGTTATCTTTTTAACAGCCTATATAGGTGTAGCACTCCCAGAGCTACCAACCTTTGATATGGGAAGTTTAATGACTGTTTTAATGGGTATGCTTGGCTTAGGTGGACTTAGGACATATGAAAAGCAAAAAGGATTGACAAAATGATATGCGAAACTTGCAAGGCTTACGAGTGTGACAAAGAAGAATGTAACTGTAAATGCCATACTCGTGAGAAAAACGAAAAAAATAATTTAAAACACGAGTAAATCAAATGAGTAATTTTTATATGAAGCTACACGACATTTTTAATGACATTGCTAATTATTTTTGGAAAAAAGCTATAAGAAAAAACAAAAAAAATAGCATCTAATAATATTTGTGATATTATTTATGTATTAACAACCATAGGAGAATAAAATGCCTAAAGGAAAAGGAACTTACGGTTCAAAAGTAGGTAGACCGCCAAAAAAGAAAAAAATGAAGAAAAAGAAGTAATGGAGGGTTTTACTACCACAACAACTTTATCGGAACTCATAGACAAAAGACCTATGAAGAAAAGAAAAGGTAGAAGACGTTATAAAATGCCCAATAAGGGCGATTTAAGGGCTGTACAGCGTATATTAAAGAAAAAGGGGATACAATTTAACGCATAGGAATGTTTTGCTTTATAATGCCTCCAACAATGTCAAGACATTCGTTAACCCCCCCCTTAACAATGAAGTGCGGTGTCCCTAAAATTTCTGATTGTACAGCCCACAACTTTTGAGTATCAGAGAGCCTGCCTTTTGGGGCTTTTAATTCAATATATAAAATTCTTCCAACAGGATATTCCACAATAATATCTGGACAACCAGATTTTAAACCCATCTTTTTCATTTTAGCGTGATATTGAACAGACCTTTTGCCCTCATTAGGTACGTGAAAATGTCTAAAATTATATTTATTAGATAAATAATTAAGATATTCATTACAGGCTATTTGTATATCTGATTCTTTGGTCATAGGGGGCAATTTGTACCGCACATTTTACCCCCTATGTATTACTATAAAATTGGAGTTCATAGTAAATTACTTTGTAGAGATTCATAACGGGAGAATCAAATCATATTTAACATAAATGTAATAAAAAAAAAATAAAAAAAAATTAAATTAACGCTTTACTTTTGAAAACCTAGATTATATGTTAGGTTACAAGATAATTTAATAATAATAATTGGAGTTCAAAATGAATAATTTAAAACCAAAATTTGTATATGTAACTTGGAGCGAAAGCCCTGCTTTTGAAGATGAAACAGTTTACAGCTTTGAGCAATTTGAAAGAATAGCTGAGACAGTTGGTGCTAACCATACTACAGGTGGATATCTAAAGACTAAAATTACTGTTATTTTTAAAGATGGAAGCACTTATGAAGCAAGAGTTGATTTAAATAGTAGATGTTTAAATTTCCAACAGCACATTGAGCAATGTAAAGCAAATTATTTAGCGGTTATCACCAAACAAGTTAAGGCAGATGACTTTTATGTGAATAGCTGTATTGAAATGAACGAAACTTGGAAAAGAATAGAATTTCCTCAGAGTGCTTAACGGCACTCTTTTATTTTCGTAATAATAAACAACTAACGGAGAATAAAATGAAAAATTTTAAATTATACGCTTATCGTGAAGAAATAGATTTAATAAACTTTATTGAAAAATTTGAAACCCTAGAACAAGCTACTCAATATATTAACATCAATTCAGATGAAGAGTATGAGGGCTGTGAACTTGTTTTACATAATAAAATTAAAGATGAAACTTTTATTCTTTTTGATTATTGGGAAGAATTAGAGTTGTCAGTAAAAAATCATTTTAAAAAACTATTTAACAAAATTTATGGGGGTATGAACTAATGAATAATAATAATCCAATAAAAGAAGCGTTTGAAAAAGGTTACATTACTAAAAAGCAAGCTAAAACATTTTTTAAATTCTTTTATACAAAAGATATTAAAGATAAATTAGCAGAAAAAGCTAAAAAATTTTCTTACATTTATAGTAAGGCGGAAAACGGTTATGTTGTACCAATAACAGAGGGTTGTGACTGTGACGGCGTTCAATATAGAAGCATTGGTGAGGTTGTTAAAGCAGTTCCATTAGTATTAGAAAAAGCTGAAGATGAAGCATATGAATGGGCAGACGGAACAATGGATATTTATTATGAAAAGCCATCTATAGCTTTAAAAATGAAAAATGTATCTATTGATAGAACAGCAGAAGCGTTTGAAAACGGACATTCACATTCAATAATATTAGGAAGTATATAATGATTAAATTTATTAAAAACTATGGTCAGTATATTTTAGAAACAGCATTTCTAATTAGTTTATTTGGATTTGCTTACTTTTTATTAATAGCATTTTAAGGGGAGCAAATTAATGATTAATCCTTTAGAAAGGAAAAGAGAAACTTATTTAACATTTTACGAGGATGGCATTACTGATGCCATTCTTAACCAAAAGAAAAACCCAGATAATAAATTTTCTGCTTATTATAAGCGAGGTTTTGAAAAAGGTTTGGAAATTAGAAAAATTATTCAAGAATATGGCATAGATAAAATTGGAGCGGATAATGAATAAATATGTTAGGCTTCATATTTTGGAAGCCAGTAAGTATAACCGAAAATCTTATTTTAAGATAAAAATTACAATAGTTTTCTTGCTATTAGGTGGTTTAGTGTTGCTTTCAAGCTGTTCTAGTACACCTATTGTAGATAGCAGGGGTAAATCATCTGCAAATATCAAAGGCGATATGAACAGATATCATGACGATTTATTTACTTGTCGTGACCTAGTAAAAGATGAAACAAATTTTTTATTAGAGCATGGAAAAATAGTATATAATTTGTTAAGATTCAAAGTGTTATGGCTAAGTCCTAAAGCACAAACTAGGCAAGATTTAATTAATAATTGCTTAGAGGGTCGTGGTTATAACGTATTAAATAAATAATAAAATTGGAGTTAAAAATGAATAAAATAGAGAAAATTTATGATAATACTAAAGATGGTATCCCAAATTATTCTATACAATTAGTTGACGGGAAAATGTTATATGCTAGGGGAGTTCCTTTGTATCCAGTACCTAGTCGTGGCGATGTTATTAAGTATACCATAATTAACACTAAAACGTCTGAAAAGGGCAATCCATACAGTAATATTAAAGATGTTGAAATAGTTAATAAAGGTGATGATGGAGTTAAAACACCAGAACCTTTACAAAATGTCGTAAATAATGTTGTTCCTACGTCTAATGGGTTAAATAAAAACGACACCCAACGGCTTGATATATTTGTAACTGGAGTTGTTGGACGCTCTATGGGTTCTGGACATTTCTCAGTTCATGACATTGGAGAGCTTACAAGAAATGCTGTAAGTGCTTTTAATGAAAACCTTAAAAAATTATAAAAAACTATTTGCTGACTTTTGGGGGTATTGTGAAAGCGATATTCCCACTTGTTGGGGTTGTTATAGACAGCAAGCAGTAGATATACACCACTTGATACCTAAAGGCATGGGTGGGGTTAAAAACAACCGATTAAATAGGATTGATAATTTATTCCCAGTTTGTAGGGATTGTCATAATAAAGCACATTCTGACAAATCTATAAATGAGGAATGGAAAGCTAAACTTTTAAAGAAAATATCAGATAAAGAATGGAATAATTTATATAATGAGTGACATTTATACAGTTGAATTTGACCCTAGCAAATTATCATATCAACAAGAAGAACTAGGAATGAGATTTGCTGATTTGGATACTGCTGTTGAATTAATGAAAAAAGAAGAAAAAATGATTATAGCGGAATTAACCATTTACTTTTCTAAAGATAAAAATTATAAAAATATTACTGAGTTAAACGGTTTAATTTACTCAGATGCGAAATTTAAGGATTATTTGAACAGATACCAAAGAACCCTTAAAGAAAGGAACAGGTCTAAGATAAGATTTGAGTCCTTTAAGGCTTTCAGAGATGACCTCAGGACAAAGGTTGTTAATGAAAGAGAACTGGCAAAACATTTATAGAAAGGAATTGTTATGAACCAGACAGAACAAATACTACACTACCTAAAACAAGGCAACAAACTTACCTCATGGGAAGCTATCCACAAGTTTAGATGTACTAGACTTAGTGCGATTATCTATAATTTAAGAAGATATGGATATGACATATTGGCTATTATGCACGTTGGCAAAAATGGCAAAAGATATGCTGAATACACCCTTATTAAAGGGAGTAAATAATGTCTGACAAAATATTAAGTGAAGAAGAACTTGAGATTGAGGCTCAGAAATCCGATTACATTAAAGAACAAATAATTGGAAAACATATGAGCGACATTCAAATAATGAGCAAACTTATATCGGCAATTAACGAATATTTAATTGTATTTGGTAGGACTAGCAATGTTCACGACCAATTAATGGATTTAAAGGCACAGGTTAAAAAAAATCGTGACCATTTAAACGATTGGGTTAATAAGATATGATTGAACATTTTAAAAAATTTGATGATGGCAGTATGAGTCTACTGCCGTTATCTTTTAGTCATCTTAATGAATTTGCATTTTATAGAGATAGGTGGGCATTAAGAAGAATATTTGGTTATGAATTCCCTAGTAGTGCTTCTGCTAATAGAGGTAGTGCTGTTGAATCTGGCTTAAATATGATTTTAAATGGTATATCTTTTGATGAAGCTAGTGAAAAAATGATAGCTGAGTTTGATGATAATTGCTCTAGGTTAAATGACCCTAAAATAGATGATGAAAGGCATAACTTAATTCCATTATTAGAACTTGGTGCGAATGAGTTTAAGGAACGTGCCTTTCAATGGAATTTATTAGGCTACCAAAAGAAAGTTGAGGTATTTATTGAAGATATTCCTTTTATTGGGTTTACTGATTTTCATTTTGAAGATAAAAACACCAAAGAAGACTTTTTTATTGACTTAAAAACTTCTAAGACCAATCCCTCGCAAATAAGCACGAGTCATGCAATGCAACAAGCCATCTATAATAGAGCCACTAATGCAAGACAAATGTTATGGTATTTAAAAACACCTACTAAAACAAAACCTGCTGAATTTACACAGCTAGAGTTATCTACATATGACCATCACTTAAATATTTGTAAACATATTGTGAAAGTCATGGGTAATTTTTTAAAAAATGTTAATTCAAAAGATGATGTTAAAATGGCTCTAATTCCTAATCCAGATAATTGGATATGGAAAGAAGAAACTGTTTTAAATGCTAGAAAACAAGTTTGGGGTTTTTAACCAAATTAAATGTTTAGGTTTACTTTAAGAATGACCTATATTAGATTAACAAAATAATTAGATTGGAGATAATTATGTTTATAGAAGAAAATTCAAAACCAAAAGAAAAATTAAGAGCTTGGTATTTATTTACTGAGGACTTTGTTGCAGGAACACAGCATTTAACAAACGAAGAAATAGGAATTTATATTAGGTTACTTTGTTATAACTGGAATAAAAGATGCAAAGGTATACCTTGCGATAATATGACATACTATAGGATAGCTAGTTGTATTACAGAAAGTGAAAAAGCAAGCTGTCATAAAATTTTAGAACAATTTTTTATACAAATTGGAGAACATTTTCAAAACGAAAGACAGCTACAGGAATATTTATATATTACTAGGAGGCAAAATGCCTCTAGGGAAAATGGTAAGCTAGGTGGTAGACCAAAAAAACCTAAAGAACAACCTAATGCAGAACCTAAAGTGTATCCTAGCAGAAACGCCCCTACCCCTACCCCTACCCCTACCCCTATTAAAACCAAATTAAGTAATAATGTTTATTTTAATAAATTTTGGGATAAAATACCCAATAAAGTAAGTAAAGGGATTGCTGAAAAGAACTTTTTAAAAATTGAAAAAGAATGGCTAGAACAACCAGAAAAACTAGCAGATATGTACAAAAACTATTATAATTCTATAGAGGATAAGCAATTTGCTAAACAGCCTGCTTTCTGGTTATCGGCTAAAAAGTATTTAGACGAACAGCCCGTTAGGAAAAAAGATAATAGCCCCGCTGACCCTTATGTTAATAGGATTAATTTGTTTAAAGACGCTATAGAAGCAAAGAATGGTACTCAGTTTATTAAAGGTTATGCTCAGAGATATCCAAGTGATGTTGAAAGAGCTATTAGTGAGGGTCATTTTACAAAAGACCAAGCCAAACAATATTTAGATTTTAAGGCTTAAAATGCAAGTTATGTCTATATATTTTTTTCAAGAAGAAGATGAAGGAATATTGGAGACATTGGAAACCTATGATTATTTACATGATGAAGAAAAATTAAGATGTATAAATGACGCAATATATGACTTGGTGGTATTAAGAGAAATATTAAAAATTACAATGAGGGATTTTAAAAATGACAACAATGAGCTTAATTAAGGGGAATACGAGCATTTTCCAATGTATTGGCGATGCTTATTTACAAAGAGATATAAAAAGGTTTTATTACGGTTATTTGCTTTGTATAAGGGCAAAAACAAATATTAAAAAGTTGCATAAGTATCTGATAAATAGGTATAATTTTAACAGGAAAGAATGTTTTTTAATGTTAAAACAAGCGAGGGCAAAATGAGATATAACAGAATAAATGAAAATTATATCGATTTAAAAGAAATACATGAAGAACTTAAGAACAGAGAATATGAAGATGATGGGTGTAGATTTGAGGACATATCGCCAGAATTGGCTGAACTAGATAGGCTTGGAAAAGTTAATTACGCTTGTTATACAGATTATTACACAATGGCTAAAAACCGAAATGGAGACCACCGACCATTTCCATCTGGCTTAACATCAAAACATAAAAGTTACAGATAAGAGGTTATTATGAATATCCAAGAAATAGAAATTGATAAATTAATACCTTATCACAATAACCCTAGAAAAAATCAAGCCGTTGATAAAGTGGCAAGTTCAATAAAAGAATACGGATTTCAACAGCCTATAGTAGTTGATAAAAACATGGTTCTTATAGTCGGTCACACTAGGTTATTGGGGGCTAAAAAATTAGGCTTAAAAAAAGTTCCCATAGTTATTGCTGATTTAAGCAATGCAAAGGCTAAAGCCTACAGAATAGCAGATAATAGGGTTAATGAGGACAGCGGTTGGGATAATATGCTCTTACAAAGTGAATTAAACGAACTATTGGATTATGATATAGACCTAAATTTAACAGGCTTTACGACAGAAGAATTAGACAGTTTATTTGCCAAAGAAGAAATAGAAATTACCGACCCAATAGACGTTATGGAAAATGAAAGTCATTTAACTAATGATGTAAAAATGATACAATTATTTTACGAACCTGAAGACGAAAAAAGATTTAGAGAAATAATTGATATGGTTAAAGATAACAATAATATAAATAATATATCAGACGCAGTTATGTATTGTGTTTTAAATGAAGAAAAAAGACAAAAAGATTAAGTTATGAAGACATTAAAATTACAACCAATAATGGGAGAAGAAGAAGCAGATGCCCTTATAGGCACTTATTTAAATAAAAGTATGATTAAACATCATATAACTGAAGATACAGAGGTGTTTAATGAAAAAGGGGATTTATTGTGTATTTTGAAGAAAAAAATAGTTCCAGAAAAAACTTTAGAAAACGCAAGAATACCTTTTAGAAAAGCAATTAGCCCTACATTTAACAGGGGTAGTGCTTCTGGTGAATTATCGAAATTATACAAAGTCGGTGACCAAATCGGATATTTAACTATTGGAGAAATTAAAGGCAATCAATACAAACCTTTATTAAAAGACGGCAAATTATCAAAAACAAGTTACGCTATGAAAGTTGATAGTTCTGTAATCGGTTACATGGACAGATATCCAAGAATTCCATATTGTAGAACAACAGCTTTTTCGCAAAATTATTTTAACGAATACAATTTATGTGTTCCTTATATAAAATGTATAAACGAAGTTTTTAAACAATACGCCCCTCATAAATATAAAATTCAAAAAGCTATGGCAGATGCTTCTTCAGAAGATTTTATTATTAAAGATACAGCTTTTACAACGGTTACAGTTAATAAAAATTTTAGGACAGCGGGTCATAAAGATAAAGGCGATTTAAAAGAGGGATTTGGAAATTTAGGAGTAATTTCAAGGGGTAAATACAACGGTTTTCAAACAGTTTTGCCTAGATATGGAGTTGGGCTAGATATACAACACGGTGATGTTGCTTTGTTTGACGTTCATGAAGTTCACGGAAATACAGAGCCTGAGAAAATAAGTTATTTTGAAAGAATATCTATTGTTTGTTATTATAGAGAAAAAATGATTTATTGTGGAAATAAAGAATATGAATTAAACAGAGCTAAAACTGGCACAAAAAAAATAGCTTTACCCGAAGAAATAGAAAAAGCCGATAAAATAAAAGAAAAAATATTGAGATAATGTGCGGTGTAATTGGTATAATATCAAAAAATATTTTAGATAAAAACGAAATTAAAAAATTATTAATTCAATCTAAAATAAGAGGGCAACACGCTACAGGTTTGTCTTATGTAGAAAATGATATTATTAAAACTGTAATTATTCCAGAAAACGCTGAAAAAATAGAATTAGAGAACATAAATACTAAATGTTTAATAGGTCATACAAGATACAGCACTTCATCATTAGAATATAATCAACCAATAAGCTATATGAATATAAGCGTTGTTCATAACGGCGTTATTACACAAGAAAATAGTAAAAATTGGGGTAAATATAATTATAATTTTCAAACCGAAAATGATTCAGAGTTTATTTTAAAAAGTTATATAGAGGAAAAGCACCCTATAAAAGAATATGAGGAAGCGTCTATTTCAGCCATAATATTAGATAAAAATAAGGAACAAATTAATTTTTTTAGAAACGAAAAAAGACCTTTGTATTACTCAGAATCAAAAGACACGTTTTACATAGCTTCTACAAAAAATATCTTAGAAAGAAGTGGTATTGAAAACATTAATAAATGTTTAAGTTGTTATAATTATACGATTTATAAAAATCAATTAACAAAATATAAAATTAGAAATTCAAAAGAAGATTTGCAATGATGGATTATAGGCAAATAGAAAACAGACAACGAGGTTTTTTTAAATGGTATTATTGGTCTTTAAAATATAAAGATTGTGACCCGCCTATCTGGATGTTAAATTATTTGTTTGATAGATTTGAGCTAAACCTAGAGCAAAAATATTGGATAGCTTGGATTTATGGAACAACCTATTATTTGCCAACAGCTTGGATAATTTGGAATGAATTTCCTGATTATGAATTAGTAAATTATGAAAGATTGCAAGAATGGAATGATAAAAATTATACAAGGTTAAGATATCAAACTGATACAAAATATAATAAAGGCTATTTACCACAACAATTCAAAAGTTACAAAAATTGGATAGAACACAATAATCCTAGTGGAACACAAAGAGATAAATTTAACATTTATAAAAAGAAAAAAAGTTTTAATTATCTATATGAATCAATAATACAAAATCTTTATAAATTTGGCAGATATTCTACGTGGTTTTATATGCAAACTTTAAAGCAATGTGTAAACGTAGATTTAGAGCCAAATAATTTAAAATTAGAGGATTATAGCGGTAGCAGGTCACATAGAAACGGACTATGTTTGGCATTAGGTAAAGACGAATGGATAGATAAAAAATTAAACAAAGATTCACTTGCTTATTTGAATGAAAATGCGGACTACATACAAGATAAAATAGAATACATATCCCAAGGCGAAATCAAAACAGATTACTATTATTTAGAAACCGCTTTATGTAGTTATAAAAAAATTTTTAGAGAAAAAAATGGAAGATATTTGGGCTATTATTTAGACAGGCAAGCCGAAGAAATAAAAAAAGTAGAAAAAGATAATTGGCACGGTATAGATTGGCAAGTATTTTGGGACGCTAGAGAAGAATTGTTAAATAAAAATTTATCGATATCCGAAGATATACAAAAAGAATTATTTAGTCATTTTTTGGAAACAGGTAATATAGAAAGAGAAAAATGCCCCATTTAGTAGCTTTAGGAGGCATACCCGCCGTTGGCAAAACAACTATAATTAAACAATTCTTTTGTAATTTCGATAATTGGAAGTTATTTAAGTTTAAAAAGCTATATGGACATTACAATGAGCTATTAAACCTAATAATATTGGGCAAGTATGAAAAAAACGAATTATTTGCAGGAACAGATAAATTGTCTATGGCAGTTCAACCCGATTTTGAAGAATTTATAGACAAGGACAAACCGCCTTATAACATACTTTTTGAGGGTGATAGATTATTCAATATTAAAACATTAAGCAAAGTTAAAACTAAAATGTCTTTACAGGTTTACATAATTTTAAGTAATAATACAAAAAAAAGACATATAGATAGAAAGGACAATCAGTCTGAAAAGTTTATTAAAAGCAGGATTACTAAAATTGAAAATATTAAAAAGTTTTTAAAAGATGATTATGTAATTTTAACTAATAATAAACACGAAGATATAAAAAAAAATTATAATATTATTGCTGACAACTTTTACTCAAAGGGAAAAAGAGGATTATGGCTAGACCAAAAAAGTATGAAATTGACACAAAACAACTTACAACATTAGCAAAATTAGGTTGCACAAACATAGAAATGGCTGATTTTTTCGGTTGCTCACCAGATTTACTTGAAAAAAGTTATTCGGAATTTTTGACAAAAGGGAGAGCGGAGCAAAAAATGAGATTAAGACAGCTTCAATGGAGAGCTTGCGAGAATGGTAATGTTAGTATGCTTATATTTTTAGGAAAGAATATGTTAGGGCAACAAGATAGGGTTGAGGAATCACAAACAGAAGAACCGTTGCCTTGGACTAGTTAATGCCATTAACAAAACCACAATCAGAAGTTATAGGCAATAAATCAAGGTTTAGAGTACTTATTACAGGCAGAAGATTTGGTAAAACCTATCTTGCTATTAATGAATTGGCTAAATTTGCTAGTAAATCAAATCAAAAAGTTTGGTATGTAGCCCCAACATATAGACAAGCTAAACAAATATGTTGGACTGAATTAAAAGATAAACTTATAGAACATAAATGGGTCAAAAACGTAAATAATAGTGATTTA
>Ga0255752_10005414_pt1 | contig 12390 bp, 8 predicted proteins | sample 011ome_25_FD_179952 | JGI IMG/M metagenome (GOLD analysis project Ga0255752, IMG submission 179952) | Coastal salt marsh microbial communities from the Groves Creek Marsh, Skidaway Island, Georgia - 011512CT metaG (version 2) | ecosystem: Environmental > Aquatic > Marine > Intertidal zone > Salt...
CATTTTTGTTTGTGTGTGTGTTTGTTTGTTTCTTGTGGTTGGGAAAGTGACGTTATTTTTATCGCACGAGAGAACGGTAGACACGAGTGTAAAGAAAGGGGACAGCCACGAATTTGAGCCACAAACGAAAGACTACGAACAAAGAAAGGAGTGTGTTTTTTGCGCGGATAAAAATGAATATCTCCTTCGCGTTGTTAAAGATGTTCGATGTTCTCTTCTCAGGAGCATGTATTACATTAAGATTCATACGCATCTCACCCTTTCTCTCGTTTTCCTCTCTCATTTCTTCTGTATCTATTCGAACTGTGCAAAACTCTCCTTCGTTTTCTCGTACACTTCCTCCGGCGTCGCGATCGCGTCGACTTTCCTCACCTTCCCCAAGGTTTCGTAAAACTCCACCACCGGCACGGAGCTCTCTCGAAACGTCACGAACCTCTTCTTGATCGATTCCACGTTATCGTCCGTCCTCCCTTCGTTTCGTCCTAACAATCTTTCCAGCATCACCTCTTCCGTGCAGTCGTACATTAAGACGAAATCGCAATCGTACCCGGCTTCCGAGACCCAGGCGTCTCGGTTTTCTTTGTTCCTCGGGAACCCATCGATCAGAAATCGATTCGATTTTGAATCTGCCATCGCGTTTAATAAGAGTTTCACCGTCACTGCGCTCGGGACGATTTTCCCGTCTTTGATCATTTGTGCGACCATGTTTCCATCCTCTGTGCCGGATTTCATGTGTGCTCTGAGTAAATCGCCCGCGGAGAGGTGCGTGAAGTTATAGTCGCGGACGATGTTTGCGCATTGCGTGCCTTTCCCAGCGCCGGGGCCACCGAGGACGAAGACGACGTGATTTTTCTTCTTCGGTTGTTCTTCTGTCATGTTGTCGACGATTTTTGTACTCCTTATCTTACCACTGCTCGTTGGTGTTGTTTCTGTGGAATGCGAATACCTGCTGCTCGCGCTTGTCTCTCCTCCTCTTCGCAAATCGCAGTGTACGACCGACGACGATGATTTCGATGAAATCCCCGACGACGCGTTGTATCCCTCCTCCCTTTGCGCACTCGAAGAAGAAGAAGAAGAAGAAGAAGAAGAAGAAGACGCGAACCACCGCAAACACAAAGAGAAGAAAACCGTGTTGTTTTCCGTGATGAAACTCTTGTCGCGAGTAGTAGTATTCGTAAAAGTGGTATGTACTAAAGACTTTGACGCCGCTCTGTGAACGCCGACGATGCTCCTGCGCATGCAACGTCTCAGATATACAGAGTGGAGACGAAAAGAAGATTTACTTTACTCCGCTGTTTTTTACACAGCTGACAAAAGGTGCAAAAAAACGCTCTCGTTTTGTGTCTCTATATCTTCTACGCGTGCACATAAATATCGCTGAAAATGCACACGCAAAGATACACACTGCTACGAGTGTTCCGTGTGTTCATTTTCAGTTCTCGTTTCGTCGCGATGGAGAAGTTACGCACGTGCATGAGCACCCGAAGAAAAGCTACATGTTGTTTTTGGTGTATTTTCAACCTCCATTTTGGTGTCTCAAAAAAGCTTTAAAAACGTCACTTTTTACACTTTTTCTCTCTCTTCTGGACTCTCTTCTTCTTTAACACAACAGCGCTTTCTGTAATACTACTACTAATAATAAGAGCACGAAAGAGAGAGTGAGAGAGAGAGCGCGAGACGATGGCTTCTTCTTCTTCTTCATATTCTTCTTCTTTGTCCTCTCGTGCGCTCGTCTCTCATCGCGAACAACAACATTGCAGTTTGGCGTCGTTGGTGTCAAAGAGAACGACGGCGAGGAACGCGAGGATTCGCAGGAAGAAGAACGTTTTTAAGAGCAGCAGTAGTACTAAGAACAACTACGACGACGACGAGAGGGAGAAGAACAACGAGACGAAAGACCGCGGCGGAGACGGTGGTGGTGGTGGTGGTGTTCCCAACATCAACAACAACGGGAAAAGGAACACTACTCATGGGACGACTTCTTCTTCCTCGAGCAGTGGCGGTTCTTCCTCCGAGAAACTTTCTTCTTCTTCTTCTTCTTCTTCGGGAGAACAGGATATATATAATCGAAGCCGAAACAACAACAACAACAACGGAGGAGGAGGAGGAGGAGGAGGCTTCGGATTTTCGAAGACACTGAACGATTTAGCTTTGAAAGCGAAAGATGTATTTGCCCCGGACGCGACGTCGTCGGCGCCGCCGCCGGTGGCGAAAGATTCGACGATGGATCCGCTCGAGGCTATTCTTGCCTGGCATTTAGGTTCGTCCACGTCGACGACGTTGACGAGTCAAGAGGTTTCGGATACAATCGTGAACGAAGTGACGAGTTTTCCTGCGAATAAGTTGGTGAGAGGGCAAAGTCCGTCCGTGGCGATGCATTTGCCGATTCCGTTTATTCGAGCGCACGAGAGAAAGTTTCGAGGGAGGAAAGAGCTGGCTATGGGGAGGAAATCGGTCATGGAGAAAGAGATGACGAGTGGTGAAATCGATGATGTTACGAAAATAGATATCGACGATAGCAACGATCCTTTATTGTCAAATTTACGAATCGCGCTGGAGAGTTGGCAAGAGTGGTCGGCGCCCACCGTGGCGTTGGCGCTGCGAGGAGCGCTGATGTCCGCGAGCGCTTTACGAGCCGCCAGTGGTTTGAGCGGAAAAGGGAGGAGAGAAGGCGAGACGATGACAGTTTTGTTACCGAGCGAAGGTTTAGGTAGGAGCGATTTGAAAAAGTGTTTTGATTTGTTGTGGCCAGACGCGCCGTTTAATTTCGAGAGTTACGGGAACAACATGGTGGACGCGTTAAACGAAGAAGAAGAAGATGTTGTGGTTGAGATGAATCAAGGCACGAAAGACGCGTTGAGTGAACGCAAACGAGGTGAAAAGAAAATGGTCGTGTTAATACACTTTGCCGCGCCTGGAAACGATAACGCCTCAGAATCCGACGGCGAAGCGATGGTCAAATGCGCGGAGACGTTGTTGGAAAAGAACGTGCCTTTCGTCGCATTAACGATTTGGCTCGACGACTCTTTAGCCAAAGCCGTGCAATCCGGGAAACCGAAAAAGGAAGAGAAGGAAAACTTGAAGCAACGAATGGAAAAACGAACTCGCATTTTACTCGGACGGTCCGTCAAACGCGTCGAGGCGAAGAAGAAAGTCGATCGCGCGTTTGCGTTGGCCAAGAACGATCCGACGGGAAGATCTCTCGTCGCGTTGGAGGAAGCCATTCGCGAGGCGCAAGCTGTAGGAGCGGTCGCCGAAGACGGCGAGCAGATGTTACGCGACGTTCGTTTGAAAGCGCTCGCGATGGAGGAAGTAAGTTTAGCGAACGCTTTGAAATCGCAGTGCGTGGCGGTGCCGATGGACGAACAGAGGTTAGTCGCGACGTTAGAACGCGCGAGGAAGATTTTACGGCAAAGTTTAGAGTTGGAGAAGGAAAAGGCGCAGTTGTCGAAAATGGTCAAGGAAAGAAAAAGAAAACAGATGCTGAGGAACAAACGGAGAGAGGAACGTCGAGCGGACCCATTTAGCAGCGATGATGACGATGAAGACGTCGAATTTTCCATCGACGAAGAAGACGAAGAAATGACAACATCGTCCTCTTCCACCTCTTCTTCTTCGTCGTCGTCGTCGTCTTCTGCCACATCGGAATCCGTGGATGTCAGTCAATCGGACGACGACGACGACGATGATGATGATGAAGACGAAGGAAGAAAAGAAAAAATGGTGGTGTCGTCGTTCGATGCCGATCCGTTTGTGAGTAACGATTCGTCCGTAGCGAGCGCGAAAGAGCGAGACGGTGTGATGGTCAAAGAAAGTTCTCCTGAACGCGAGCAATTAGCAACGGCGATTAAGTTAGCCGAGTTTGCGCTCGAAGCGATCGCTTTAGAATCCGATATGCGGAAAACCTTAGCCGACGAAGCGTCGCGAACGTACGATTCGATTCCAACTTTAGAAAATTTGTTACTTCGCGCGACAAATTTAGCCTCTTCGGGTTTACCTTTGACGCAAGAAGGTGCGGCGAAGTTGAACGCGTTGGTTTCCAGAGTTCAGTCGAGAACGACCGCGTTGCAAGAGATGGAAGGCGTCAAAGCCGGTCTCGTGGAAGCGTTGGAGTTGAACTTACGCGGCGGCGATTTAGCCTCTGGCGGCGTCGCCGAATTGGACGTCATGAAACTCGAAGAAGCGATTCGAAGAGCGAAAGCCTCGGCGTGGCCGTGGAAATTAGAAGAAGAAGTCGTCAAAGCGACAATCGTGCTGGAAAAATGGCAATCGTTGCGAAGAGTTGAGGATGCGATCGCTTCGAGATCGAAACGAAACATCAAACTCGCCATCGAAGAAGCCGAGGCGAAATTCACAGCCGAGGAAGATAAGATTGATTTGCGAAGAGCGAAAATTGCTCTGGAAGAACTCGAAGCCGAAGATGCGTTGGAAGGCGGTGATAAGCGTTTGAAGGCGTACTTCATGGCATCGAAAGTTGCGTGGCAAAGCGGATCGGTCACCCCGGAATCCGCGCAAATGCTCGCGACTTTGCGCGAATCCTTGGAAATTACCGCTGCGGAGCACGAACAAGTACAAAGAATGGCGAATGCAAGTTCCTCGTTAGGCGCGGAAGAAAGTAACAAGAAGAAAGCCCAAGATCTCGCGACGTTAAATTCTATGCGACAAAGAACAGAACGCGTCCGGTTCGATGCCATGGCGGGTGTCGGTGTACGCGGTCCAGTTTTTGAAAGCAACAGCAAAGACGAAGCTGGAAGTTCGGGCGTATTTGAAGCGATGACGCAAGAAGAAGAAGAAGCGATTCGAGTGTGGGCGTCTGCTATTCCAGACGACGACGGTGCCGGAGAAGCGGCCGGCTCGTCCGAGTTCAACGACGAAAAAACCAATAACAATAGCACGAGCGGCGCAGATTCGTCTGCGACGACGTGGCGTAAAGTTGGCGATTCCATCATTTACAACGAAGAAGAGGTTATCGGCGTTGGTTCTGCTGGCACGTACGTGTTTAGAGGCTACGTGCGACACACGTCTCGCGCGAGACACGCGGTCGCGGTAAAACGCATCGCCAGACCTCCGGGAAAGAAAGGACGAGAATTGGTCCGATTAGTCGAACGCGAAGTCGAATTGATGACTGCGTTGAACCAATCGCCGAAAGTACCATTCTTCCACTGTTGGGGAATTACAAACTCAAACGTGTTCATCGCGTTAGAGTTGTGTCCAGAATCTTTGCGCGAACACGTCAGTCGACAAAACGCAACTTTAGGAATCGACAAACGCGTCGGATTGTTGAAAGGCGTCGCCGGCGGCATCGAGTGGCTCCACGACGCCTCCAAACCACAAGGATGCATCACGCACAACGATCTGAAACCAGAAAACTTGTTGGTGACGGCGAATGGCGAGGTGAAAATCGCTGACGTTGGTTTAGGCGTCAAGTTATCGAAAGAATCGAGGAACGGGTCGAAACACGATCAATATTCCTTGTCCACGTTTAACAAATACGGGGTGTCCATTTTGCTCGCCGGAAGAGCGCCGGAGATTTTACAACGGAAACCGTTAACGCCTGCCGCAGATATATGGGCCATGGGCGTGTGCTTCTTTTTCGTGCTGACCGGCTTATCCTCTCCGTTTGGCTTGGATCCAAACAAACAACCGTCGGACGAAGACATCATCGCTGGGAAGCGAAATCTTCAAATTCTCATGCGAACGCCTGGATTAAGCCCGCGGCGTCAAGTGGAATCGAGACACCTGTTATCGGCCATGTTAGACCCGAACCCGAAAGTTCGACCGACTGCCTCGGAAGTGTGTGCACACCCTCTGTTGTGGAATAACCAACAAACCATGCTTCGCGTGCGCGTGTTACACGAACGCGGCGCATCCTCGGGTAACCAATCGTTGACGAGCGTCTTAGATAAACTCGCGACGTCGGCGATGTTACATCAAGGCAGTTCTGCGGGCAGTAGCGATCGTGGGGCGCTTTTGATGGCAGTAAACATGGATTCCACGGACTGGCAACGCAGAATCGATTCGAAAATTCTCGAGCGAGTATTGAGCCACGCCGCGAATTCGAATCGCAAGAAGATGAAGAGTAACGTCAACGGCGACCACCTGCACAACAACAAGAAACCTACCAACAACATCGGTAGTTCGGCGACGATCACGTCCGCAGCAACCGTCCAAACTGAAGCTATTGGAGTTAAACCGTACGGGAACAACTTTGCCGATTTGTTGCGATTCTGTCGAAATGCCTACGAACACCCGCCGAACGAAAAAGAAATGATTGCGATGATTGACGCATTAGTGGAAGCCCGGAATTTTGGCGAGGCGATCGATTCGTTGCCGGATGGACTTTTAGAAAAAACGAATCTCAAGCGCGCGTCGAGAGCGGAGAGGAAGGCGTTGTTGGCGGCGTACTTGATGCATTTGTTCCCCGGGTTGGCGTTAGCTGTGCACGAGGTATCTTTGGCTACAGAAAATATTGCGATCAACAGATGATGATGATGATGATGATAACTGTTGTGTATGTCTCGTAAAACGTTCTTTCCTCTGTTGTGGACAGAAAGAGAATTGTTGTTTTAAGAATTATTTGTGTTATAATAATCGCGCGCGCGTATCTAATAATGAAGTATCTCTCGTTGCTACTAATAATATCGTCTCCTTCCTTTTGTTGTACATACTCACTAGTGTGATTCTTTTTCAAGGGTCTCTGTTAACCTCTTCGAGCGATTCTATCGACTCGAATTCATCCACGTACAATTTCTTCGCTCTTTCAATCTGAATTTCAGCGGACGTTTGGATGAAAACCATCACAGACGCTAATACGAAAGCGTACGACCCGAATGAACTTAAATCTCTCGTCCACGATCCGTGAAATAACACGAACGCATCGCTTTTTCCCGTTGAAATCGCCAGCATCGTTCTCTCGAGGAGATCGATGTTCACTAAAATCGCTCCGGCGAATTGGAGCGGTCGCACGCTTCGTTTTGCAATCTTCCCCATCGTGATCCAATTCGGGACAATATTTTTCAATTTCACGGTTATCTTCTTAACCCCTAATATCTTCTTATCTATCCCTTTCGTCGCTTGAATATCCTCCGCGCGAACGATCGTCTCCTCCGTCGCTTTCTTCTCCGCCGAGTCGTCTTTTCCGAACAATTCCAAACCAACTTGAAACGCCACCAACGCGATGGACGGCAACGCGTACAGGATCACCTTCGATCGCGGAGCCGATTCAATCAAAACTTCATCAATTTGCTCTATATCCATCGTCGCAGCTGCAATCACGAAATTCGCCGCCGCCGCCACGGCGGCGTTTCCGAACAACAACGCCGACCGCGAACTTTTATTCTTTCCTATGCGCTCCTTTTCCGCCAGATTGGACGCGAAAAACGCCAAACAAATGAACGTGTACACCGCATCAAAAACAATCAAAAACTCGTTCCTATTCGCGTTCGCTGGAACGATCACGTTCCGTAACACGAACAACACAGAACTGACGACGTAAAACGTCGACGCCGATCGACGCAAATTCGTCGCCAGTTTCCTATCTTCTCGCTCCACACGTTCGAACGAATACCGTTGAAACTGCGTCTCGGATGTGAACGCGTCTTCAATCGACCCGGAGTGCTCTTGGAGGATATCATCGAAAGAGGAAAAAAGCGCCGTTCCCTGCTCTCGTTGTTGTTGTTTTTGTTGTTGTTGTTGTTCTCCTTCGAAGAATCCTGCATCATCGTCGTCGTCAAAGCGCGACGACGACGTAAACTTCTTCCGCTTCTGCTTCCTCGAAGTGGGCACCCTCTTTTTTCCTCCCACGAGGGAAAAAACGTGTGGCGGTCGTTTTTCCTCCAAATCAGCGCTCAGCAAAACACCCTCCCGACGACGAAAACGACGACGCAAAAGATGAGTATTATTAGTAGTATTAGTAGTACTCTTGCGCATCATCATCGTCAAATTTACTTTGACCACCACCATTTCCCCGTTTTTGAGTTTAGGCATAGTCGTAATAAGCGTTTTAGTCTCTCTCTCCCCTAATAACGAACGGAGGAATAATGAAGAAAAGAGGAATAAATGAATTTGTTGTTGTTCGAATAAAAAAATTTGTGAGCACGCAAGAACAACTGACTGAAAAAAAAAATATTGGCGTTATAAAAAAAGCGATCTCATCATGTCCTCCGAATACTTGACGGAAGAGGAACACGAGAGACTCCAACGCGCGCGAAGCATCGTAGCGGCGCTTGAGAATAAACCGTTACCGTTGTGGCGTTTGTTCAGAGAGGCGTTGCTGAGTGGCGGCGCGTGTCGCGATATCGTGGAGAAGCACGTGATGTGTAAACTCAACGGGACGGATCTCAAATTCTTTTACGACGTGAATACGGAGACGAGAAAGTTGGTGAAGAGATCGTCTCGCGCGGATGATTTGGAGGAGGGGTTTAATGTGAGAGAGATGTCGTCGATATCGACTTTGGAGTTTGTGTGGGAGAATAAATCGTTGTGGCCGGGTCACTGGGACGAAACATATTTCTGCATGAATGTTGCTGAAACGAATAAACTCGAGTTGCTCAAGTGGGCGCGAGAGGAGAAAATGTGTGAGTGGGATGAATGGACGATTAATATGGCCGCAGGACAAGGTAATCTGGAAATGGTAAAGTATTGCGTTGCAAATGAGTGTCCTGTCGATGAGGACGCGTGTGGATGTGCAGCCGAAAACGGTCATCTCGAGTGCCTCAAATACTTACACGAAGAAGTCAAAGCGCCTTGGGAATCTTGTACTGCCTCTTGGGCGGCTAAAAATGGTCATCTCCACATACTCGAATATCTTGTTGAGCGTAAATATGATAAATATGACGGAGACGGACTTTTTTGTGCGTGTAAGTTGGCAGCCGAGAACGGCCACTTGGACTGTTTGAAGTACTTGCACGAAACCGCCAAAGCGCCGTGGGACTATGTGGCCGTGCGAGTCGCTCGCGAGAAAAATCAACCCGAATGTTTACAATACCTCCTCGACAACAACTGTCCTCTCCCACCAGATTGGCGATACGAGCACGGCGAGTTATTCATTCACGGACAAGAATAAGAAGAATCAGAGTAATATATACAACACACAAACACACACACACACACACAGTTGAAAGAAAACAAAATTTTCCCTCATAATAATAAAAGGGACACATCCGACTGACTCTTTTCTCTGCTTTAAGATGACGACTTTATCTCCTTCTTTGTCTTCTCCTTTTGTTACGTCGTCGTGTTTTACGACGAAGAAGAAACGTAATAACACTGAGAGAAGGAGTATTCTGAATACTCGTTGTTCTTCTTCTTCTTCTTCTTCTTCTTTACTCTTGAGAAGAAGAAAGGCGATGAGGACGACGACGACGGTGTCATCATCAGAATCTGAATCACCTATTATTATGAACAAGGACGACGATTATGATGAAAGTGATGAAAAAACAGCATCATCTGATGATGATAATAACGGGATTATCATCATCGGCGGTGGGTTAGCTGGCTTAGCCGCGGCTGTGCAAATGGAAACAAAAAATGTTCCGTACGTTTTATTAGAATCCTCGGACGGATTTGGCGGTCGAGCGAGAACGGATATCGTCGACGGGTACATCTTAGACCGCGGGTTTGCCATCTATCTCTCCTCGTACGAAGAATGTAATAAAATTTTCGATACCAAGGCGTTAGATTTGAGGAAATTTTACGCCGGCGCGGACGTGAGATTTGAGAATCAGTTTTATCGAGTCGCGGATCCGTTTCGGCACGTTTCGGACGCGCTGCCGAGTTTACTTCCGAATCATAAGATTGGGTCGCCGCTGGATAAAGTGTTGGTCGGTTTAGTGCGATTTCAGACGTTATTGTTACGGATGAATCCGATGCAAAGAGAGAGTTCGGAAACGATCGAGGAACGATTGAACACGTTTGGTTTTAGCGAGGAGATGGTGGATAGGTTTTTTAGACCGTTTTTGGGTGGGATTTTCTTCAATCCCGAGTTGACGACGGATTCGAGGTTGTTCGATTTCGTCATGCGGTCGTTGGCGTTGGGCGAGAATTGTTTACCCGCGAAAGGAATCGGGGCCATGGCGGAACAGTTGGTTGGGAGGTTAGACGAGAAGAACGTGCACGCGAATGCAAAAGTCCAGGAGATTAGAAATGTAAACGACGCCGTAGAAGTGCGCGTGCAAATGATGAACAAAGAAGAGGAGACGATTATTAGAGGTAAAAAAGTCATTTTAGCCGTGGAAGGACCAGAGTGCGATCGATTGCTCGGCACGAAAGATAAGCAAAGAGAAAAAGGCGTGGGGACCACGTGCGTGTACTTTTCCTGCGACAAACCGTACGACGCGGAAAACGCGATGTTATATTTGGACGGCGAGAAATACAAAGGAGGAGGAGGGAAGAAAACGTTGGTCAACAACTGTTGCTTCCCGTCCGTCGTCTCTCCAACTTACGCGCCAAACGGGAAACACTTGTGTTCTGCCTCTATCATTGGCGTCCCGAGTGAACTCTCAGACGAACAAATTGGCGACCGGGTTAAATCAGAACTCTCCGACTGGTTCGGCGAGTCCATCACGAGTTCGTTCAAACTCTTAAAAGTCTACCGCATCCCGTTCGCACAACCGATACAAACCCCGTCGGCAAAAGGAAGCTCCAAAACCGCGTTCGAGCAAACGTGCGAAAGCGGCGCGATGAAAAACGTCTACTTAGCTGGCGATCATCGCGACGCGGCGACGTTTGACGGTGCCTTGATTAGCGGGAGACGATGCGCCGAGTACGCGAAATCGAAAATGTAATAAAAAAATCAAAAGTATAGCGCGTGCCTCTTTGAAATATTATTGCCCTGCATGTGTGCTCGCTTTCTCTCTCTCAAACTCTCTTTTGATTTCGCTCTTCGCAGTATTAAACGCCGTGCGATGGGAACCACGCGCCTAAAATATGACCAGCATGTGAAAGAAAAAATAGGGGATTCCAAGAGAAGAAAAAGAAGCTTGGGAAAAAATAAATATTGGCGTTATTAAAAAAGCGATCTCATCATGTCCTCCGAATACTTGACGGCAGAGGAACACGAGAGACTCCAACGCGCGCGAAGCATCGTAGCGGCGCTTGAGAATAAACCTTTGCCGTTGTGGCGTTTGTTCAGAGAGGCGTTGCTGAGTGGCGGCGCGTGTCGCGATATCGTGGAGAAGCATGTGATGTGTAAACTCAACGGGACGGATCTCAAATTCTTTTACGACGTGAATACGGAGACGAGAAAGTTGATTAAGAGATCGTCTCGTGCAAGAGATTTGAAGAAGAGTTTCATAGTCAAAGAGATGTCATCAATATCTACGTTGGAGTTTGCGTGGGAGCATAAATCGTTGTGGACGAGCGGGTGGTGGGACAAAGAAAAAGTTTTCTGCTGGCAAGTTGCTGAAACGAATAAACTCGAGTTGCTCAAGTGGGCGCGAGAGGAGAAAAAATGTGAATGGGATGAAAATACGATTAATGCGGCCGCAGAACAAGTTAATCTGGAAATGGTAAAGTATTGCGTTGCAAATGAGTGTCCTGTCGATACGAGTGCGTGTGCATATGCTGCCTTAAAAGGTCATCTCGAGATGCTCAAATACTTACACGAAGAAGGCAAAGCGCCTTGGGATTGGTATACTGCCGCTTGGGCGGCTAAAAATGGTCATCTTCATATACTCGAATATCTTGTTGAGCGTAAGTATGATGAATATGACACGTTGGCGTGTGAGCGTGCAGCCAAGTCCGGCCACTTAGACTGTTTGAAGTACTTGCACGAAACCGCCAAAGCACCGTGGGACTCTTGGGCCATACGAGAAGCGCACAAGAAAAACAAAACCGAATGTGTACAATACCTTCTCGACAATAACTGTCCTCTCCCACCAGGTTGGCGATACGAGCACGGAGAATTACACGTGCCAGACTCTTCATCAGAATCAGACTCTTCAGAATTGTCGGAGTAAAATAATAACACATACAAAACATTGCGTGCGCTCGTCGTATTTTCCTCTTTCGTTTGTTTGTTCGACGAAACCCCTCACAACAAATGAACTGATTCTGAACAACTTTTATAAGCTGCTGCTATTGCTGCTAAAATGAACTTCGACCAACCTCAACCGTCGAGCGCGTACCCATCGAGCGAGCTCGTCTGTTCGTCCGTCTTGATCGACTTACCGACGAACAAAGACTTCAACGAGTTAATCAAGCGGAAATCCGAAAAGATGGTTTTCCAGAAAAAGCAAATTCGGGACGGAAGTTCCCCGAACCCGGTACCGATGACCTGCGTGTTAGTTTTGAATAACGATGGAAACGAGTCGAAAAAGTTGAAAATTAAGAGCGATATTTTGTGGAGGAACGATGGGGTGCCAGTAATTGCGGCTGATTTCGGCGGGAACG
>Ga0255752_10005422_pt1 | contig 12385 bp, 12 predicted proteins | sample 011ome_25_FD_179952 | JGI IMG/M metagenome (GOLD analysis project Ga0255752, IMG submission 179952) | Coastal salt marsh microbial communities from the Groves Creek Marsh, Skidaway Island, Georgia - 011512CT metaG (version 2) | ecosystem: Environmental > Aquatic > Marine > Intertidal zone >...
CCAGATTTTTTTCCTTTTGCAAGCTGATCTGAAATCATGTGATACATCATAATTCTTGTTTTTTTCATGTTTGCTTTTGGATACCACCATGCATATTTCAACGAAAAAAGTATTATTAAAAGATCTATAATGACAGCGACAGTTATTAACATCTGATTATTTCTTTATAAAAATTTATTGTGGATTGACACATATTTGATTTTAAGAACTTTGTATTTTCTTTAATATCTTTATTATTTCCATCAAGTATTGATAAAGATTTATTCAACAAAGATTTTGAATCATTTGGTTCAACAGAACCATAGGGATATAGCTCTTCTAAGATTTCTTTAACTCCACCTCTGTTGTAGCCAATAGATGGGACCCCAATGGATAAAGGTTCTAAAATACTTCTACCGAATGACTCCGGCTTATTTGATGTATTAAAAACAATATTGGATATTGCATAAATATTTTTTATATCTTTTCTGAAGTTTAAAAAATAAATATCTGATTCTAGATTTAATGAATGAATTAATTTTTTAAGGCGATCTAAGTATTTTTTATGTTTATCCTTGGCTTCACCTGCAATCAATACCTTGACCCGATGATGAGATTGATCATGGATATCTTTTGTTAAATTTATAATTTTTTCAAAATCTTTTAATGGAGATATTCTTCCTGCAATGGTTAGCAACTTACAATTTTTTGTATCTGGGTAATCTGTATACCATTTATCTAACCAGTCACTTGGTGGTTTATAGCCATTAAAATATTCTGTCTTATCTATACCTCTATATATAAGTTTTATATTTTTAGATTCTGTATTTTGATAATTATCAACTAAATAGCTGTTTGCTGAATTTGATACTGTAATAATATTTTCTGGTTTTGACATTACCGCACTGTAAAAATTTACAGAATAAAGACCGTGAATAGTCGAAACAAGTTTGGGTCTCTTTTCTTCTGGTATTTTATTAAAGGCTTTCCAAACTATCCAAGCCGGCATTCTAGATCTAACATGCAATATGTCAGCTTTCATTTCTTCAATCCATCTTGCCAATGGTTTAACTTGTCTTAGTGTAAATATATTTTTTTTATGGAGTTCCCAATAATGATGATATGTGCCCTCATTAATCAATTGATCTACAAGTCTGCCACCAGCTGAGACAACATGTGATTCATGACCAACATCTACTAAAGCTTTGGATATTTCTAGAACGCCTTGCTCAACTCCCCCGCTCTCAAGGGTTGGAACAAATTGGATAACTTTCATGCATAAATTTTAACACTGATGTTCAAGGTATCTAAATTTAGATTAGTTGATGCCCTCAACAATAGTTACCAATCTTTTTGCTGAATTCTTTACGTAATTTAAAGCTTCTTGATATTCATCAGAGTTGTAACAAAATAATGCTTCATCAAAAGTATTAAATTCTATTAATACTGTTCTATCGAAACCCTCTCCTTCAACCTCTATTTGCTGCCCGCCTCTTACTAAGAACTTACCGTTGTGTTTGCTGACAATTGGTCCAGCTAAGTCAATATACTTTGAGTACTCATCTTGATTTAAGATATTACCTCTTACAACCCAATAAGCTTTCATCTTTAAGACTTAAATTTAAGTCTTGTTTGATGAAGTATTGGCTCAGTGTAACCACTTGGCTGTATTCTGCCTTGAATAGCAAGATTACAAGCTGCTTCAAAGGCTAATCCATCATATGAAGGTGCCATAGATTTATATAGAGGATCCGAATTATTTTGTTCATCTACAACCAGTGCCATTTTTTTCATGGCTTCTCTAACTTGGTCTTCAGAAACTAAATTGTGATGAAGCCAGTTGGCTATATGTTGACTTGATATTCTACAGGTAGCTCTATCCTCCATAAGACCTACATTATTAATATCAGGAACTTTTGAGCAACCAACTCCCTGATCAACCCACCTAACAACATAACCTAAAATTCCCTGACAATTATTTTCAAGCTCAGCTTGAATTTCTTCTGAAGATATTTCTGAAGGACTTTTATGAACAGGAATGTCTAATATGGCATCCAAACTTGCTTTATCTCGATTCATAATTTTTTCTTGCTCTTCACTTACAAGAATTTGATGATAATGAATTGCATGAAGCGTTGCGGCTGTTGGAGAAGGCACCCAAGCACAATTAGCACCAGCTTTAGGATGCATGGTTTTTGTGTTGTACATTCCAAGCATTTCATCAGGCATTGGCCACATACCTTTACCTATTTGAGCCTTTCCTTTAAAACCAGTTTCTAACCCTATATCAACATTCCAATTTTCATATTGCGCTATCCACTGATGTAGTTTCATGTCAGCTTTCGTAATCATTGGCCCCGCTTCCATGCTTGTATGAATCTCATCACCTGTTCTGTCAAGAAAGCCAGTATTAATAAAAATAACTCTATCTTTTGCTACCTCAATACATTCTTTTAAATTAACTGTGGTTCTTCTTTCCTCATCCATAATTCCAACTTTTGCAGTCAACCGTGGTAATCCTAGAGCTTCTTCTACAGCTGAAAAAAGATCACAGGTAAACTGCACCTCTTCTGGACCATGCATTTTAGGTTTAACTATATATATACTTCCAGTTTTTGAATTTTGATATAAGCCATTTTTATTAAGATCATGTATGGCAATGCATATAGTAAACATAGCATCGATTATTCCTTCAGGAACTTCATTACCCTGAGCATCTAGTACGCCTGGATTGGTCATCAGATGCCCAACATTTCTTACTAACATCAAACTTCTTCCAGGAAGAGTCAAATCATTTCCATCTACAGTCTTATATGATCTATCAGGATTTAATTCTCTTGTTAACAGAGAGCCGTTTTTATCAAACGATTCTTTTAAATCTCCCTTCATTAATCCTAACCAATTTCTATACACAACAGTTTTATCTTCTCCATCAACAGCAGCTACTGAATCCTCACAATCTTGAATTGTAGTAATAGCAGATTCCATAAGAATATCTTTAATGCCTGCTTTATCAGTTTGGCCAATAGAGTGACTTGGATCGATTTGAATTTCAAAATGTAGATTATTATTTTTAAATAAAAGAGAGTATGCGTTATTGCCATTATCGTTGTAACCAATATATTGAGACGGATTTTTTAAACCAACCTTCCCAACGTCTTGAAGAAGTGCTTGAATTTTTCCTTCAACAAATTCAAAACCCAGAACATCTTTAAAGCTTCCTTGTTCAAGAGGTATGGTTTCATCTAGAAAACTCTTTGCGAAATCTATAACTTTATCTCCTCTAACTGGATTATAGCCGCCTGCTTTTTCGGCTCCGTCTTCCTCACTAATAACATCTGTTCCATACAATGCATCATATAAACTACCCCATCTGGCATTTGCAGCATTAAGTGCAAATCTAGCATTCATAACTGGTACTACAAGCTGAGGGCCAGCAATTGTTTTAATTTCAGGATCTACATTATCAGTAGATATTAAAAAATCTGAGCTTCTAGGAGCGATGTAACCGATATCAGTTAAAAAAGATTTATATTCCTCATAATTAAAATCTTGGTCTTTATGTTCAAGGTGCCAGTTATCAATTTGAGTTTGAATATCTTCTCTTTTTTTTAATAAAGCTTTGTTTCTAGGAGAAAACTCATTAATAATTTTCTCAAAAGAAGACCAAAAGTGCTCCTTAGTAATATCTAAACCATCAAGAACCTCATTTTCTAAAAAACCTTTTAGATGGTCTGAAACAGTTATAGAAAAAGAGTCAGGGTTAGGATCTTGGTTTTCTGGTTTAGGTGTATTAAAAAAGGATGCTAATTTTGTAAAAATATTCATCGAAGAATTATAGCAAGTTGAATGAAATAACCAACACTAAAAATTATCAATCTTTAATCAAAATTTTTAATCTCTTCACTTGAATCATAATTCCATACCTTGACTTTAATAGAACGCAATGCCAAAGAAGGCAGATATTTCATTACAAGATTCCTAAAAAAAATTAGAACTGGGTTAGAAATATGATTTAAAGAACCCTGCCTTAGAGATAATTTCATTACTGTCTTTATTCTCTTTTTTCTAACTAACTCATATACATTTTGAGCTTTATCAAAATCAGAATGATATTTTATTAATAAATTTCCAAAGATATAAGCATCTTCAAGAGCCAAGCATCCGCCTTGACCTATAAATGGAACGATGGGATGAGCAGCGTCACCTAATAATGTAAGATTTTTGTATTTAAGATTTTTAATTAAGGGTCTTGTGTAAACTCCCCATTTAAATAAAGGAGTATCTTCATTAATAAAAGAATAAAAATTACTATTACTTGCTTTTAGATCATCTTTAAGTTCGTTGAAAGTGCCCAAGGTCCGCCATGATTCTTTGTATTGATTGGATGTTTTTATAGCTGCAACAAAACTAATTTTAGAATTAGAAATTGGATAAGTTACAATGTGATGATTAGGTCCTAAAAAAGTTTTAGTTTCTTTTTGGTTTTTTTCAACCACAGCCCTCCAAACAGAATAACCACTATATATTGGCTCACTCTTTGGCTCATTTTTTTGTCTACATAAAGATTTTATGCCATCGCATGCTGCTATATGTGCAATTTTATATTCTTTATTATTTGTAAAAGATATTTTTAAGTTTATATGATCTATATCTGATAATTCATGATCAAATAGAATCTCTCCATTCAAATATTTATATTTTTCATATAATGATTTGTACAGAACTTGTCTTGATGTTGTTACAACATCTACATCGAAGGTATTAATTTTTTTATTTCCAGAAAAAAATGATGCTTGATTAGGATTTGCAGAAACTGATACAACTTCATTAAATATATCTAGTTCTTTTAACACTCTCATTCCGTTTGGTGATATTGAAATTCCAGCGCCATAATCGCTAACTTGCTCCGATTTCTCAAATACGACAATAGGAATATTTGCTTTTTTGAGGATGCATGCTAAAGCTAATCCTGATATTCCAGCACCAATAATAGCAATATGATTATGATATATATTCATCTATTTATTATGCCTTATTAATAAAAAAGGAGGCATAAAGCCCCCTTTATAATTAAGCCAAAAACTAATTTTTAACTGGGATTATTGTGAATGATCTTTCATTTGTGCATGATCCACCTAGAGCCGCTAAAGCTTCTAATTCAGGCATATCTTCAGATTTATCCCAGAAGTTTGTCCAATTCTTACCATATGCTCCAATTGAAGTTGTAAATACAGCTTGAACAAAATCAAAGTCCCAACCAGGTTCAACACCTGTTTGTGGCCATATCATCTTTCTTCCAGCAACATCTCCAAGTTTTTTTGCAGCTTGAGCGTATGCATAATAAGCATCATAAAACTGCTCATTAGTAACCCCTTCACCTAACTTACAATCAGAATAGACTACATAACCAGCTGATCCGTCTGGTGTTTCTGAAACTGTTCTTTGCCATGTATCTATTACTTGAGGAAACGTTACAGGAAGTTTTTTAATTAATTTTTCTCCATTATTGATCCAATACTCATTGCCTAAATAATGCTCTTCAGGGTTTGGGCTTGTTCCTACCCAGATCACATCAAAGTCGTATAGATTATGACCATAGTAAGGCACTAAAAGTGCTGATGAATAATTTTTAAATACTTCTCCAGGCTCTCCTTCTGAGGCCCACTCAGCCCACTCCTTGCTCCATTTCATTAAATCATCCATGTCTTTTCCATCTTTAAAGACATTTACGTAATATTCAGCTTTATTAGCTTCATACACAGGACTATCTTCAGCAATAATATACGAACTCATGCTTAGTGATGAGACCATCATCATTGATAATAAAAATTTCATATTCCTCTCCATTTAATTGAATATTTTTTTATATTACATGAAAGCTTGCCAGCTGGGGTTAAATATATGTATAAATCTTATACTTAATTTATTTTTCCATTTAAATCATAGGTATTAAAAAAGTCCCATATTGTTTGAGAGGCACTTATACCAAATCTATCTTCTTGGGGCCAGGTATGCCACATACCATCAATTTTATATAGCTCTACTTGTACGTTATTTAAACAGTTGAAATATTGCCAATGCTCAACAGATGATCCTAGTTCAAAAAAATCAGTTACGCTTATTAACGGCTCAACATCACAGGAATTATATTCTTGCCAATAAGTCATAACCTTCTCTATAGGCTCCATTCCAATAGCTGAGTTACCATCAAATGGAACAGTTCCATCTAATGTTCCATGTATTTGAAGAACAGGAGTTGGATGTTCTGGATTGCATGATTCAAGAGTTTGTTTGCTCATTGATCCTGTAACAGATGCAATGGCAGCAATTTTTGAACTTAGATTACATGCAAGATGATAACTCATAAAACCACCATTCGACATCCCAGTAGAATATATTCTGTTTACATTAATATCATATTTTTCGGAAACTAAATTGATAATGGTATCTATAAAATCTACATCATCTACAGTGCTCCCAATTGTCCAGGCACCAGAGTTCCAATGCGAGGTACTTGAAGTAAGTGCTGTATTGAGTGGAGCTCCTTGAGGATGAATCAAAATAAAATTATTTTCTTTAGAATTGGTATAGTTATCTAATCCAGTATATTGCATTTGTTCTAATGCATTACTTCCATAACCATGTAAATTTAATATTAGAGAACTTTGTCCCTCAGCCTCAGGATGAGAAGGTTGAATTAGATAATATCTATCTAATCCCTGATGTTTAAAATCACATCTTAATAAATTAGTTTGTTGTTGTTCACAAGTTTCTGAAATAGAGTTTGAGTTATTATTGGAATCATTATTCGGTGAGCTATCAATTGATGAGCTGCTTCCACCTCCACCGCAAGAAACGATTAATAAAATAAATATTAAATATAGCTTTTGCATTTAAAGTGAATAGTAATTGATATAAATAAAATAAAAAAGGAGCCAGCGGCTCCTTTTTTGATAAGTAGAAACTACTCGTATGTAGCCAAGACTACAACTGTGGAAGTTTGAATTAGCTTTCTGTTACCCGCAACAGCTTTTGAAAACTCAGCAAAAGCATCACTTGAGTACAATTGTTGTTGTCCTTCCATTGCTGATTTAATATTACTAGCTCCAACAAAAGCATAATGTGAATAGTATGAATTATTTCCAGCGACCTGTGCTCTTAGTCCATATCCACCATCCATGTTTCCAGAATCTTCTTGAGCCTTTACAACTTTTGAATAAGCCTCTGCATAAGATGCCGGGTCTTTCACATCCATTCTATAAACTGTATAGACCTTGTTTTTATCAGGATCGGACTCACCGCCACTAATAAGTTTCGCATGAAGAGATTGCTCAACAGCTTCAACATAAGATGAGGTTTTTGCTAAGAATGTTCCAAATGCTTGTTGATAAAACATTTCAGTTCCAGCTGCCATTTGATCTGTATCATCATAGTTAATGATTACTGCGTGTGTTGCATCATCGTAACCATTAAAAGCATAATGAGTTAATGATACATATCCTGGAAATGCTTGACCCCAATCAGATGCCATAAGGCTATCCATCTCTTTTGCAAATTGAGGCACATCAGATACTTTCATTGTATATGTTGCGATATAGCCTTGAGCAAATACCAATTGTGGCAATGTTACTAACAGCGCAAAGGCTGTAAATATATATTTTTTCATAAAGTTCTCCTATTAGAATTCTTCATCAAAGATAACACCGTAATAAGAAGGAGAGAGAATAATAATGTATAGAATCTATACATAAATTGGTGCGGTACGCCGGTCTCGAACCGGCGGCCTTCTGCTTGGCAAGCAGACGCTCTACCAACTGAGCTAGTACCGCATTGGATGGGTAATATAACCTTTAAGCATTATGCTTTCAAGGCTGATGAATAGTATTATTTACACTATTTGAGGTTTAATTTTTTAATCTCTTTAAACCCGAATTCACTTTGAGATAAAAGAATAATTTGAGATACTTTTTTGTTTAAAGATATTGGTATATCTAATTCAGTTTCTATGAAACCGCCAAATACACTGCTATCCTCGTAACCAATGTGATCTGCATGCACATAAAAAGGGTCACCAATTCCTATAAGCATAATTTCTCTTTTATTTTCATCAAGAACTCTTATGGCGTACTTGTCTCTTGGTGTTACAGCTTTCAAGAGTTTTAATGATTCTTTTGATGGTTTTGCAACCCTTTTTTCCTTCAACTTTAAATTACTAAAATTACCAGCAAGAGTATATATGTAAGTATCTTTTTCTATAGAGAGATCACTATGCAAGACATCAATTTTTTTTAGATTAGATATTTCATCTGCTGAAATTAAGATACAAGAGAATATAGAAATTGTTATAAATATTTTTTTTACCATTTTGCCCAATTTATCCCCCAGGTCTCTCCAAGCGGACCGTACATGTAACCATAATCAAATTGTGAATATTCAGAAGGGTCTGGATCATACCTCCAATCTAAACATTCACCACCACTAAAATCTGCACACCAATAAAAACTTGATTGAAACAATCCTTTGTAAAAGTCGTCATGATCCATAACATCATCTTCGGCTGTAATTGTTCCTGTAAGATCCACAGCTTTTGCGGTATAAATCTGAACACTATTATCAGATGGTCTATTAAACGTTACACTGGTTTGATTTTGTTTGGTTGTATCCTCTACTCCATTTACGTACCACTTTAATGCAACCTTTGATGAATCAAAATCAACATCAAGCGTCATTTGCCATCCGGAATTCTCATTCGATGAATTAGTTGCAAAACCTATAGCTGCACTATCGTAAAAACCTTGATTTTGAAGAGATCCAATAGCAAAACCTTCGACATTTACTTTACCGTAACCACCGCTTGAGCAAGAATCCATTATAGAGCAAAAGGTTGGTCTGTAATTATCATATAGTCCGTAATAATTACCCTCAAACCGTCCAACGCCGCTGCATGAAGGATTCTTTCGAATAAAGTTACCAGCCGAATCCCATTCGTTTATTAAACAGTCGCAGTCATCAATTGTGATGCCAAGATCATCCCAGTCGCCAATAGTTCCATCGCTATAGTTATAACAAACTTGGATATCTTTACCTAAAACATTTGCAAGGTCATCAATATGATGATGCCATTTGAGCAAAGATAAATCACTTTGAGTTGAGGTATTTACGTTTAAATCTGCGTATTGAGAGACATCTCGATCATCATCAGTTCTGTATTCATCACCCATATAACCATGCGCGTGACCAAGTTCATGCATTAAGGTTGTGCTTGTGCTTTCTGGATTTGTGTCTCTTATTTTTTGTATATTTTTATAACCCAGATTAACCCCTCTACCATCCACTCTGGTCAAGGTTGATACCAATGTGTTGTTTGGCAAAAGAACATCAAAAATAGGATCGTCGATTTCACCTATACAATAAACATCTTCATCCCAATCATAACACCCAGTCCTAACACCAACCGGAGATGACCCATCTGGATCAACTGGTTCAGCAGAATAAATGGTAAAATAATCATCAGTAAAAAAATCTGCTGCATCTGAATCATTAAGTTTATTTACTGATGCTATTAGCGCTCTTCTGTATAGGTCTATATCAGACTGACCATCGAGTGAGTCTCCCACAAATAAGTAACCGGTTCTTCCCCTAGAAGTTGGAGAACCTGAAAGCTGATACACCATATAATCTTTTAGTGTTTTATCATCACCATCAAAACCATCTTCAGGGGTATCATCTTGTTCAATTGTTACAGTTGTTTTGTTTGAAATAAACCATGAAGTAAAGTTAAAAGATGTTGAAGAAGCACTATCAGACACTCTAACACTTGCATCGAAAAGCCCAGCTTCCTCTAGAGAAGATAGATTAAAGGTTATAGTTCCAAGCCCGTTGTTATTTTCACCAACATCTTCAGCAAAAGAACCTGATATTTCTTGACTACCAATCAAAATAGTAAAACTTAAATTAGCAGTGTCAGTATCTATATCGTTAACTTGCGCTCTAAACTCTAACTCGTCTTCAAAAATTAAAGTATCTTTAGAATAATTAGTTTGAATAAAAGATGCTGTGGGCGGATCATCTACTTCATTCACTGTAATTGTTACCGTTGCATTCTCTGTTACGCTTTTTTCAACAGCAGTTACAGAGTATTTAAATTGATCAGAGCCAAAATAGTTAGAACTAGGACTATAAAATATATTACCATCAGCAGCTAATGTTAGTGAGCCATTAGCTGGTTCCTCTGTAATAGCATATTGAAGGGTTACGGTCTCATTTGCTGTTGCGGCTATAGAGCCGGTATATGACTGATCTTCGTCTACTGAAAAAGAGCTTAAACCAAGAGTTATGCTAAATGGAATAGCTATCGGAGTTGGTGCACTGCCACCACCGCCACCACCACCGCAAGAAGTAATGATAAATATTATGGATAAAAAATATAACTTTTTCATAACATAAAAAAGTATACCAAAGAAAAAAAAAGAGAGCTAAAAAGATTTCTTACAAGTTAAATGTCAAGAAGAATTTAAAAGATAACTAGATAAAATAAACATATTTTTTGATAAAAAATATGTTTATTTATATATTTTTTTAAAACAGAATTTTAAATAAAAAAGTATTTTTTACTGCTTTGGTCTAGATTCATTCACGACAAGTTTTCTGCCATCAACTTCTGTCTCATTGAGAGCTTCTATTGCAGCTTCTGCTCCGTCACTCATTTCAACGAAACCAAATCCTCTTGAACGATTTGTCATTCTATCAGTGATAATTTTTGCTGATGTTACTGTGCCATGCTCGGCGAAAAGGTTTTCTAGGTCTTGATCACTCATTCCCCAAGAAATGTTTCCAACGTATATATTCATTTATATCCTATTATTAAAAAAACTGTATCTTACAGTAAAAAATAAGCCAATTGTTAAAAAATTTAATCTTCTATGAAATTAAGTGCACTTTCTCCAAATTCTGACCACCAATCAAGACCCATTAGGTGAATTTTTTCTATATTTTCTTCTGAATCATCATCTAACATTTTATTAATTTTTCCTATAGGTGAATTTATTCGTAAGTAACTATCATCAAAAATATCTTTTGCAATATCGTTATGAATCTCAGAGTCGAGCATCATTCCCATGATGTCATTTCTTAACCAGCCTACTCCGCCCCATTTAGATGAAGCTTCACCTGATATTTTCTTTTTATTTAAGCCTGCTCCTATGCTTAGCACTTTGATATTATTGGTACTAAAAAAATTTTTAGCATGATTAAAGCCAATTAAAGTTGGATTATTTGTAACAACTCCTCCATCGATCATCCATGAACCATCGCTCATTTTGTAAGTAGGAAAATACATTGGTGCAGCACTTGAAGCACAAACTGCATCAACAAAACTTATGTTAGGTGTTAGGTTACTAGAATGGATAACATGCTTTCTTTTTTCTATATCGTAGCAGAGAGTAACAATAGGTTTTTTTGACTCACCCAAAGTTTTTTCTTCAAAGATTTCATTCAATAACTTTAACCTGCCTTTTGTTTCATATCTTGGTCTGGCTTGAATAAGAGAAGCCTGGTCCCAAAAAAATGAAGTTTCCATTATTCTGTCTAAGTGTTCTTTTGACCAATAATTTTTAAGATCAACCATACTCATATCATCATAAGCTAAACATGATGCATTGAAAGCACCAGCGCTTGTTCCAACAAACATATCAAAAATATCTGTAATTTTTTTTCCACTTTCTACTTCTAGTTTTTTTAAAAAAACAATCCCAGCAATTACTCTGACTCCCCCGCCATCAAAAGATATAATTTTTTTTGGACTATCCTTTTTTTTATTAAAGAAATTAGAAAAAATTTGCATAAAACAATTGTACCCTTTATGAGAAAATGTTCATAAAAAAAGGGGGCTAAGGCCCCCTGTTAAAAAAGCTTTAAGCTATTATTGTTTAACTCCAGATGTAGCGTTAGAGTTTGATACCTCTTTGGATACATTTTTAAGAATAGTACAACTGCCTTTAGATGTGTCTAGTGTAAATGCAGCACAAGAACTTCTCGATTCACACAAAGCTTGACAAGCCTCTAGGTTTCTAAATTTCTTAGATGTTTTTACTGTAGCAATTTTACCTTTAAGTAATATATTTTCTTTTTTTTCAAAAACCATATCAGCCGAAAAAGCAGGAAAGGCAAGCAGCAGAGTTCCAAGAATTGTAAATTTTGATATTTTAATCATGTTAATACCTTATATAGGGGGGTTAATAATAATGTTTGCACTGCAAACATTTGTTGAGAACATATTAACGTTTAATGTTTACGGTGTATACATTTATAAAGGTAATTAATGTATAAAATTAATCTATAATTTTTATACCTAACAATTCACTAGCATCTTCGATGCTGCCTGCATTTTTAGCATTAATATAGC
>Ga0255752_10005428_pt1 | contig 12382 bp, 11 predicted proteins | sample 011ome_25_FD_179952 | JGI IMG/M metagenome (GOLD analysis project Ga0255752, IMG submission 179952) | Coastal salt marsh microbial communities from the Groves Creek Marsh, Skidaway Island, Georgia - 011512CT metaG (version 2) | ecosystem: Environmental > Aquatic > Marine > Intertidal zone >...
AGGAGTTTTATTAGCTCACTTTGAAACTCCCGGATTAGTTCAAACAAGCCACTTAATCTTTGCAACCATTATTTTCGGAATACTGACAATGATTGTTTTTAGAAGTAGAATATTAAGTATTAAACCTATTTAATTTACTTGTCAATAAAGCTCTACCTATCTAAAACATCTTAGTTAGTTAAACCTTTAAATTTAGGTCAAGCGCTAAAACAAGAGTATCCATAATATAAAAGTTGATTTTGTGAAAATCTGTTAAACATTTAATAGACTGCAATATTGTTTCTCTTTTAATCGTATTTATAATGAATGCATCTTTAGTCTATAATGTTAACAACTTTGTTGGTTAATTAAGTTATTTTGTCTATATTTATAGCTCACTCATCGAAAAACCCCATTGAATATGCTAGAATTAAGCAAGAAGGTATTGGAAAAAGTAAGTTTTGATAGATCCTTATTTCACAAGGAATTAGTTAAAGCTATAAGTTGGTTAAAGAAAGATGAAGTTCCTTCATTAAAAGCATGGTGTCTCGCCTCCTTTGCCATGTATAATGATGTGATTCTAGAGGTGTTTGATTCTGTCCAGAAAAATAAACAGCTTATATTATAGGAGCTTTTCAGCTCCTTTTTTTATGCAAAATTCTAACTCTTTAAAAAGGTTATGTTTCTTTTTAAACCCGAAAACTTTGTTCTTTTTACTGCAGATCTTCGAAATAATTCTTTAAAAGTATCCTCCTGCAAACCTTTCCAGTCACCTTTGGTCATTGAAAGCAAATCAGGATGTGGGTTAAATGCGGGTTCATTGTGTTGAAGGGAAAAACTGTTCCAAGGGCAAACTTGCTGGCAAATATCACAACCAAACATCCAATTATCCATTTTACCTTTAAGTTCTTGAGGTATTGCTTCTTTAAGCTCAATAGTAAAATAGGAGATACACTTACTACCGTCAACGACATAGGGTTGGATTATTGCTCCTGTAGGACAAGCATCAATACATTTTGTACAACTTCCACAGTAATCCTGAACCGGTGAATCATAGATTAAGTCTAAGTCAAGTATTATTTCAGCAATGAAAAAATATGAGCCTTGATTTTTATTTATAAGATTAGCATTTTTTCCAATCCAACCTAAACCGGCTTTTTTTGCCCAAGCTCGATCTAATACCGGTGCAGAGTCAGTAAAGACTCTTGCATCTACTTGTCCTACATTATCTTGAATGAAATGAAGTAAGGACTTAAGCTTGCGCTTTATCACGAAATGATAATCCTCTCCATAAGCATAAGTAGAAATTTTCGGTGCTGTTGGATCGCTTTGTTTTTGATCTGAATAGTAGTTATATAATAAAGAAATAACCGATTTTGAACCTTCCACCAATAATCGAGGATCTAATCGTTTATCAAAATTATTCTCCATATAAGACATCTCTCCATGTTGTTTCTCTTTTAGCCATTTCTCTAAACGAGGTGCCTCCTCTTCTAAAAAATCAGCCTTGGAAAACCCGACAAACGAAAAGCCCAATCGATGCGCTTCTTCTTTAATTAATTGTGTATTCTTAAATTTAGGCATGGATTTAAAAATTAGTTACTTCTTAAAGATAACCAATTTTAAAAACAAGATTACAACGAAAAGTCCAACCCAAAACCACCATTGACCAAATACAATGGGAATTTCTTCCGCTTGTTTTTGAAGGGATTTTTCTGAAGGGTGAATTTGCTGTTGACCAATTTCCTTGTTAATCGAAAGTGCTTCCGGTGTAATGTCAATTTCCAAATCTGACTTTTCCTGCTGTAAAATAACGTTAACATCTTCGTTTATAGAATCTATGTTTGCTGCAAAATTTAGATTTACAACACTAATAAACATTACAAATAGCATTAGTTTCTTCATTGTAAATTGCTTAAAACAAGCCGCCTTGAGTTGTTCCTCGTTCTTTTCCTAGGTGCTTATATGACAATTCCGTAACCATTCTTCCGCGTGGTGTTCTTGCAATATATCCTTCTTGAATTAAAAAGGGCTCATAAACTTCTTCTATTGTTCCAGCTTGTTCTCCTACTGCAGTTGCAATGGTTGTTAACCCGACGGGGCCACCGCCAAATTTTTCAATCATTACCGATAATATTCGGTTATCCATTTCGTCCAAACCATGTTTATCTACATGCAGAGCCTCTAATGCAGTAGCAGTAATAGCAGTATTTATAGTTCCATCACCTTTTATTTGGGCAAAATCCCTAACTCTTCTTAAAAGAGCGTTCGCTATTCTCGGGGTCCCTCTACTTCTTCCAGAAATTTCAAAAGCAGCTTCATAATCAATGGGAATATCTAGAATTCCAGACGAGCGCTCTACGATGTCTGTTAGAATTTTAGTCTCATAATATTGCAAACGACTACTGATACCAAAACGCGCTCTTAAAGGGGCCGTAAGCATACCTGAACGTGTTGTTGCCCCAATTAAAGTGAATGGACTTAATTCTATTTGAACCGTCCTTGCATTCGGCCCAGAATCGATAAGGATATCAATTTTATAATCTTCCATTGCTGAATATAAATATTCCTCAATAACTGGACTTAGTCGGTGAATTTCATCAATAAACAAAACATCCCCTTCTTCTAAGTTTGTTAATAATCCCGCTAAGTCACCTGGTTTATCCAAAACAGGGCCAGAAGTAACTTTAAAACCAACACTCATTTCGTTGGCTATAATATTTGCCAATGTTGTTTTACCAAGACCAGGTGGACCATGCAACAATACGTGATCTAAAGGTTCGTTTCTTAAAATAGCGGCTTTTACAAAGACTTGTAAATTATCTGTAACATGCCTTTGCCCAGCAAAATCGTCAAATAATTTAGGGCGTAACACCTGTTCCATTTCTTTGTCAGAGCCATCTGATCCATCGGCGTGTATGTTGTATTCTTCTATCACTCTTTAACAAAGATAACAAAGCAAATTATTCTTTTAATATCTGTTCTTTATAAATATCCCCAAAGTATATTTTAACTCTTAAAATATACTCTGGAGCTGTAAATGATTCTTTTATTTTCCGGTTCGATTTTATTGCCAATCTATATCCAACACCACCGCCTATTCCAAAGTACCTCAAGAATTTGTATTCAATAGTCATGGCGGGCTCATAAATGACTATCCATGAACTATCTTTTGTGATATCGAGGTCTACATCATCATATTGCGCTTTCCCTAAACCAATTTGCACGGGAATTTCTGCACTCCAATATTTAGATTTATAAAAGTTATACTCAAAGAACACCACGGCATAGCCAAACTTTAAATCTACATTATTTGAATTAGGAAGAGTAGGTTCAATAAGTCGCTTTGGCATCCAATGATAACCAACACCAATATTAGTTGTCTTGTTAAATGAGAGACCAACTTTAATACCATGTATTTTTGCATACTGGTTTGAAATAAAAGAATTTCGTGTATCAAACTTGACTAAAAACTTTGGTTTATAGTCAAAGCTTGTTCGAATAGAGTCAAAAAGTTGTGCGTGCCCTTGAATTGATAAAATGAAAAAAGAAAGTATTGATATAAAAAAAGTCCGCACCTAACAAAGGTACGGACTTCAATATATTAATTCAATATAAAACGCTAATGTTCTTCTTCACCTGGTTCTAGTGGCACATTTTGCATAACAAAATCTTCTGGTTGTCCTGGTTTGTTATAATCATAAGGCCATCTATGCACAACAGGTAAATCGCCATGCCAGTTTCCATGAATATGCTCAACTGGCGAAGTCCACTCTAGTGTATTTGATCTCCATGGGTTTTGAGAAGCTTTTGGTCCTCTTAAGGCACTATAGAAAAAGTTCCAGAAGAATAGTAACTGAGAAAGCACTCCTACAGTTGCGAAAATACTAATTACAACATTTAAGTCTAAGAAATGATCAAACATTGGAAAATTAGTGTTTTCATAATACCTTCTTGGCATACCACCTTCTCCTAAGAAGTGCATAGGAATAAAAACTCCATACCCGCAAGTAATCGTTATCCAGAAGTGAATAAACCCTAGTTTTTTATTCATCATCCTTCCATACATTTTAGGAAACCAATGATAAACTCCAGCAAACATAGCCAAAATAGCAGACATCCCCATTACAATATGGAAGTGTCCAACCACAAAGTAAGTATCGTGTTGACTAATATCCAATGCTGCATCGGCTAATATTATCCCTGTAACACCACCGCTGATGAAAGTAGAGACCATTCCAATTGAAAACAACATTGCTGGTGTAAACACAAGGTTACCTTTCCACAAAGTAGTTATGTAGTTAAATACTTTTACCGCGGATGGTATTGCAATTAATAAGGTAGTAAAAACAAATACTCCGCCTAAGAATGGGTTCATTCCTGTAAGGAACATATGATGACCCCAGACAATAAACGAAAGAAATCCAATCGCCAAGATCGAACCAATCATTGCTCTATATCCAAATATTGGTTTTCTAGAGTTAGTAGCGATTACTTCTGATGATATACCTAATGCAGGCAGTAATATTATATACACCTCTGGGTGTCCTAAAAACCAAAATAAGTGTTCGAATAATACCGGCGAACCTCCTGTCTGGTCAAGTGCCCCATTAGAAGTTGTAATATCACTTAAAAAGAAACTCGTCCCCATGTGTCTATCCATAATAAGTAATACAGCTGAAGACAGTAGAACAGGAAAAGATAATAATCCCAGAATAGCTGTTACGAAGAATGTCCAAATCGATAATGGTAATCGAGTCATTCTCATTCCTTTCGTACGCAGATTAATAACAGTAACGATATAATTAATACCTCCCAATAATGCAGACGCAATAAATACTGATATCGACAACAACCACATCGTCATACCCAATCCAGATCCTGGTTGCGTTTCTTCCAGCACACTTAATGGTGGATATATCGTCCATCCTGCCATAGCTGGACCAGTTTCAATAAAGAGAGAAGCTAACATTATCAGACTCGATAAGAAAAATAGCCAATATGATATCATATTTAATAGTCCTGAAGCCATGTCTCTTGCTCCAATTTGAAGTGGAATAAGTAAATTTGAAAAAGTCCCAGACAAACCACCTGTAAGAACCATAAACACCATAATAGTTCCGTGTAATGTAACAAGACCGAGGTACATATTACTATCCAACAAACCATCAGGGGCCCATTCAGAGCCTAACAAAGTTTCCATAATGCCAAACTTTTCGTCCGGCCATCCTAATTTCAATCTAAATAATGCCGAAAGTGCAATACCAACAATACCCATAACTATGGCTGTTAGTAAATACTGTTTAGCAATCATTTTATGATCTTGACTAAACACGTACTTAGTAAAGAAACTTTCTTTATGATGATGTGCTGCGTGACCGTGATCTGACATACTCTTATCTTTTTTCTAATTTCTAATTTCTTAATCTTCAATTTCCTGAGCTAACTCTTCAGTAGCCGTAGCTCCAATTGTATACGAAACAGCTCCACCATCAAATCTTTTTTGAGATTCAATCCAGTTTTTGTATTCTGCTTCGGTTTCTACAACCACTTTCATTTGCATGTTGGAGTGACTCGCTCCACAAATTTTATTACACATTAAAACATAGTCGAATTCAACTACTTCTTCTTCTTCTCCAATTCGTCTTTTGCGTTCGTTGTGAATAGTGTTAATATTCTTATAATGATCAATAACGAACTCATCTAAACGCATATCTTTAGTTGTGATAGTTGGCTTAATCGTAAAAGATGTAGTCATACCCGGAACACAGTTCATTTGAGCCCTGAAATGAGGAAACCATGCACAATGGAGCACATCTTGAGAGCGAAAGTAAAAAGTATATGTTTTACCTACTATGAGATGCATCTCTCCTTTAACAACAACATCATCAGCTGCCATAGCATCGTCAGAAGCAGCATTTCTTCCTGTTTCCAAACCAGACTTAATTCTATACTTCTGCCTTTTTAATCTTTCAATTTTTTCAGACATTTCAGCAACTTTACCATCTGGTAATAAGTAATCTGTAGTCTTTTTGTTGTCAATATATTTTTCAATACTATTAGCCAACAAAACAGAATCCAATCTATCAATTTCTGTATCTATCGTTTCGAAAGATTCAGCGATTCCTTCAGTTGTAATAACTCCTAATGGATTCGTTCCTGTGACTAATTTAAAATTTGCTTTTCCCAACTTGTTGTCCTCTCCAGAATATCTAGCAGTCCAGTCAAACTGCTTTGCATATAACTCAATAACAGTACCTTCATCTTCAGGGTTCATAATAAAATTCCATGTTCTCAATCCATAGATAATAATACCCGCAAGGACAACAGCAGGAACTACAGTCCAAATCAATTCCAATTTATTGTTGTGAACCAAATAATTTGGTTTTCTGTTGGGGTCTCTCCTATAGATAAATGCAAAAATAAATAGAATCCCATTTGTAATAAAAAACACAGGAAGTATAATCCACCAATTAAACACCAATAAATCATCAATCATAACCCCGTGTTCTGTTGCAGCCGTACCAAGACCACCGTTACCATATTCCAGCATTAAGTATATCGTTCCGCCAAAAAACGCGAACATAAACACAAGGAATAGACTCGCTTGTGATAGGTTTTCTCCGGGAGTAATATTTTCCTGACTTTTGTTTCCGGTAACTTTAGATGTAATTTCATACACCTTCACCAACTGTATAAGAGCTAAAACTCCTAAAACAACTACTATAAATATTAAAAACTTATTTTCCATTTTATAAATTTATCTAATCCTATAATTTTATCCGTGATGATGTTTACTCTCTTCCAAAAATGGATGATTATTTTGAACCAGAGATGATTTTCCAAGAGCTTTCAGTACCAAAAACACAAACGTCCCTAAGAATGTCATAAACATGCCTATTTCCAATAATCCAAAGTTCCATTCTTCGAATAATGTACCTGGCATAACCATACAAAATACATCAAACCAATGACCAATAAATATTACCAACCCAATAAATATTAAGTAGGGCCAAGACTTTTTAGTGTCTGCTGACATTAAGAAAATCATTGGAAGAACAAAGTTGACAACAAACATTGCAAAGAATATAAATTTATAACTTTCAATACGGGTAACAAAATAGATTACTTCCTCTGGAATATTGGAATACCAAATAAGCATAAATTGCGAGAACCATAAGTAACTCCACAAGAAGCTTAAAGCAAACATCCATTTTCCTACATCGTGTATGTGAGAGCTATTCACAAACTCTAAGTTTCCTTTATGTTTCAAGTATAATGTTACCATCATAATCATAATCATTGCGCTTAACCAAATGCCGGAGAATGTATACCAGCCGAATAATGTACTGAACCAGTGTGTATCAATTGACATAATAATATCCCAAGACATTGTAGAAGAAAACACCGCGAAGAATACCAAGAATAATGCTCCTCTTCTGTACATTAAGAAATGTGAGGCTGTTGCTTTTTCAACATCTTCGCTATCTTGATTTCTTGAGGTTTTTCTAAACCAATTCATGAAGTAAGCAAATACACCAAAATAGCATATAATTCTTATCCAAAAGAACGGCTTATTCAAATATGCAACTTTGCCCCAAATCAAATCATCGTGAGCAACCACATCGCTATCCATCCATGGATAAATATGATTTAATCCTAATGTTGCAGCAATAAAAACGACAACTAAAATAATCATACCTAAAGGTAATGCAGACATAATTGCTTCCATAATTCTTAGTAAGACAACTCCCCAACCTGACTCCGTAGCATAATGCAATGCAAGGTAGAAAAGTGCTCCTAAGGCAATTCCAAAAAAGAAGAACCCATTTACCAATAAGTTTGACCAAAATCTTCTAAAATGGGAATCTGACATTGAAATATCGCCATTCGTAAACATTGCCGCTAAACTTTCCGATGGCGCTGAATCATGCCCGTGACCATGAGCAGCATGAGCATCGTGACCTTCTGCTTCTAAATGTTTAATATGAATATGCCAGTCAAAAGTTGGCGATTGATGAGCATGTGCCTCTTCACTATGCTCTTCTCCGTGTTCTTCAGCAGCATCATGTCCATGATTTTGATGTTCTTCACCTTCATCGCCAAAATCAAGTTGATAACCCAAAGCAGCCATAGCTTCTTGAGCTTCTGCCTTCACATCGCTTTCCTTTTCTCCCTGCTCACCCCAGTATTCAACATATACTTCGTGATCACTTAGTACAGTAGGAAAGAGATATTCTTTTTGAAAGAAAAATCCAACAATTAACAGCAGTAATCCTACCCCCATTAACCCAAGTGTTACTTTTTTTGCTTTATTTGAAATTTGAAATTCCATTTGGCTATTTATTTCTATTAATAGTTAGTTCTTAATATTCTTAATTTACTCACCCCGCATCCACTGCAGGCCCTTCAGAAGGTAAAACAGTCGAATCTGCTTCGACTTTTCCCGTTAAACCACCTAAATTAAAATCACCATGTTGTAATGTTCTCACGTACATTGCCACTTTCCATCGTTCCAATTTATTCAATTGAGATGCATGAGGCCCCATTGCTCCTTTCCCGTATGTGATAACATGAAAGATACCACCCAGGCTTCTTTCTTTGTAAGCTCCATTATACGGGCTTGGTGGATTATACTCACCAACAACCACGACTCCTCCATCACCCTGACCTGTCTTTCCGTGACAGTGCATACACATAATTTCGTACAATCTTTTTCCTTCTTTTACATTTCCATCAATGTCCTCCAAAAAAGAGGAAGGAATTTTAAAGTTGGCAGAGGCTGAATCCAAATCATCTTTACCATACTTAAAAGGCATCATCATTTCAGCTTGAACCCTATTAGAATTGAAAGGAATTGAGCCTTCAGCTGGTGTCCTAGCAGATTGCGTATTTTTCAGTCGACTGCTAGTTTCATCTCGTTCTTCATCTCCAACCATTCCATAATCCACATATGCTTCAATTGCTTGTGATCTATACATGTCTGGCATATACTCATATCCTGGACTATCTGGATGCTTACTGCAAGATGACAATGTAATTCCACCTATTAGTATTACTGCTATATATTTTAATGTAAGCTTCATTCTAACGTTTTAATTCGTTAATTACTTAATCGTTTTTTCGTCAATTTCAACAATTCCTGTTTCTTTAATCATATCGTTTAACTGGTCCAAAGAAAAATTACTGTTTTCTGCTAACCTTACCTCTACCACAAATCTATCGTCGGTAGTTCTAGGATCAGGATTTCTAGCAGGCATCCCAGGTAAAGTTTTATTTCTTAAAAAATATGTCAAGGCCATTCCATGAGCGGCACATAAAACTGTAAATTCAAATAAAATAGGAACAAAAGATGGTATATTTTCTAAGTAACTAAAATTCGGTTTACCGCCGATATTTATTCCATGCCAATCAGAAACCATGAAATATCGAGTAGCAATAATTGCCAAGAGAAGTCCGGTTATTCCATACATAAATGCGGCAATACCTAAACGCGTATGTTTAATACCAATTATTGGATCAATTCCATGAATAGGGAACGGTGAAAATACGTCAGCAACATGAACTCCATTATCCACCAATGATTGACATGCTTCTTTCGTAACATCATCATCATCGTACATTGCATATATAACTTTATCTGTCATACTGTAATTTTTAATTTCTTTCTTTAATGCTTTTCTATATGAGAATCATAATAGCCCTCACCATGTCCAAACCCTTTCTTGTAATTCTCTCCTGAAGATTTCAAAATTGTTTTCAGTTCTGCTATTGGCAATACTGGAAAGTATCTCGCAAAAAGCAAGTACAAAACAAAGAAAATCCCAAGAGTTCCTACATAAATTCCTATATCTACCCAAGTTGGGTGGAAATATGACCATGCAGATGGAACATAATCCCTATGAATAGAAGTAACGATAATAACAAATCTTTCGAACCACATCCCAACATTTACAACAGCTGCTAAGATAAATGTGAACGTTAAATTTGTCCTTAACTTTTTAGACCACATTAATTGTGGGGAAACCACATTACACGTCATCATGGCTGCATAAGACCACCAATAGGGTCCAGTAGCTCTGTTCAAAAATGCATACGCTTCATATTCAACACCGGAATACCAAGAGATAAATAACTCTGTAATATAAGCGACTCCAACGATGGAACCTGTTGTAAGAATTATAATATTCATATACTCAATATGCTTGGTATGCAAGTAAGCTTCTAACTTGAAAGCCTTTCTTAATACAAGCATTAGGGTTTGCACCATGGCAAAACCAGAGAATACTGCTCCAGAAACAAAGTAGGGAGGAAAAATCGTTGTATGCCAACCTGGAATAACTGATGTGGCAAAATCAAAAGATACAATCGAGTGCACCGAGAATACAAGAGGTGTAGCCAGTCCAGCTAAAACTAACGATACTATTTCAAAACGATTCCATGCTTTCGCATTTCCAGTCCAACCAAAACTTAATATTCCATATGCTCTTTTGGCAAGCGGTTTTGTGACCCTATCTCTAATTGTAGCAAAATCAGGAATCAACCCAATATACCAAAACACCATTCCTACTGAAAAATAGGTGGAAATCGCAAATACATCCCAGAACAAGGGAGAGTTGACATTTACCCACATTGATCCAAATTGATTTGGCAAAGGGAACACCCAATATCCAACCCATAACCGACCCATGTGAATTAACGGGAACAATCCTGCCATCATAACGGCAAATATTGTCATTGCTTCAGATGCACGGTTAATTGCCATTCTCCATTTTTGACGGAAGAGTAATAGTACAGCCGAAATAAGTGTTCCTGCGTGACCAATTCCTACCCACCATACAAAGTTGGTAATGTCCCAAGCCCATTCTACTGTTTTGTTCAATCCCCAAACACCGACACCTGTACCTAACAAGTAAACGATACAACCAACACCCCAAAGGGCGAAGATTCCGAAAATGGAAATTAGAATGTACCAACCTTTAGGAGCTTTACTTTCAATAGGACGAATAACATCATCCGTAATATCTTTGTAATTTTTGTCTCCTAAAATTAAGGGAATCCTGATGTCTGACTCTTTATGCATCTATATACGTTTTTATTCCAATTAATTTATTAATGTTCTTCATTATGAGGTTCGTCTGCAGTATCAACATGAGCTAATTCTGCTGCTTCTTCAACATTTCTAACTTTCACTTGGTACCAAAGATTTGGCTTAACTCCAATCTCTTCTAGTGCCTGATAAGCTCTATCTCCGGAAGTTTTAGATCGAACTAACGACTCTTCATCATTCCAATCTCCAAAAACAATTGCTCCGTTTGGACAAGAATCCGCACAAGCTGTTACAACATCTCCATCCGCTACCGCTCTTGACTCCGCTTTCGCATTTAATTTACCTTCTTGTATACGTTGTACACAGAAACTACATTTTTCCATAACACCTCTTGAACGGACTGTCACATCTGGGTTTAACACCATTCTTGCCATTTCATCTTGAGAATTATTAACATGCTTAAATTTTCTATAATCTCTGTAGTTAAACCAGTTGAAACGTCTTACTTTATATGGACAGTTATTTCCACAATATCTTGTTCCAATACAACGGTTATAAGCCATCATATTTAACCCTTCATTACTGTGTGTAGTTGCAGCAACTGGACAAACTGTTTCGCAAGGAGCGTGATTACAGTGATGGCACATCATAGGCATAAAAACCACAGAAGGATTATCTTCTGGTACCTCAAGATTAGCATAAGACCAATCATTCCCTTCAGCTCTTTTATCCTTTTCCCATCTTGCTCTTGCATCATCGTCTATAGAAGAAAAGTATCTATCCATTCTCAACCAATGTAGATCTCTCGCTCTTCTAATTTCATCTTTACCTACAACAGGAACATTATTTTCTGAGTGACACGCAACTATACATACACCACACCCATTACAAGCTGTTAAATCAACCGACATCCCCCATCTATGACCAACAAATTCTACGGGATGTTCATCCCAAAGCGACACATCCGTTGCATTTACATGCTCTCCATGCCCTTTCGTGTGTACATGTAATTCATGAGCAGGATTGTAATCATCTTTATGCCCGCTTATTATAGATTCAAGATTCGTTTCTCTTAAGATTGAAGTTCTCCCCATAATTGTATGGTGAGTTTGTGTACATGCTAGAAAGTACTTTTCATTCGCATCAGCAACATCAGCATCAGCATAATATCTAATAGATCCATTTACGAAAGAAGTAAATTTATATGAATTTCCACCTATTGGCTTTTTATTGCCATCAGCATCTAAATCATAGTCTCCTGTTTGGTCTAATTTTATTTGAAATGCAGCCGAACCAATCGCTTCTTGATTTTCTGCCCTTCCGTATCCTAGAGCAACACCAATTGTTCCTCTT
>Ga0255752_10005448_pt1 | contig 12340 bp, 11 predicted proteins | sample 011ome_25_FD_179952 | JGI IMG/M metagenome (GOLD analysis project Ga0255752, IMG submission 179952) | Coastal salt marsh microbial communities from the Groves Creek Marsh, Skidaway Island, Georgia - 011512CT metaG (version 2) | ecosystem: Environmental > Aquatic > Marine > Intertidal zone >...
CGTGATGTCGGAGCGGATGTGTTGTTTATTGATGCCCCACAGTCCATGGAGCATTTGGAGCGCATCGGGAAAGAACTGGCTGGATCAACACTCATGGCGAACATGAGCCAAGGAGGCCTGACACCGATTTTGCCTGCGGATGAACTCGTTGAGCTGGGCTTTGGATTGATTGTTTTCCCCCCGACTTCTTTGCTAGCAGCCACGAAGTCGATCAAGGAATTTTTTGGAGCACTGAAGGAAACTGGCGATTCGCAAGAATTTACTGCCGAAATGATGAGCCTCGACGAGCTCAACAACCTGGTGAACCTAGAAAAATACAACCAAATTGGCCAGTAGGTCTGGAAATTTTTTAGAGAAGGGTTATGTGAGTGGGTAACGCAACTGTTTTGAAGTCTATGTTGGCGAATTCTTTGGAGTCTCCGGTTGTTGTGCCGGGGGGCGGTACTCCTTTGGAGGCTTTGGCTGCGCAGAAGGCGGGTTTCTCTGCTTTTTATCTCAGCGGTTACGCGGTGGCGGCGTGGAGGCATGGGCTTCCTGACATTGGTTTGTTGGGTGCTCGGGATACGGCGGAGGCGCTTACTGCGGTGACTCGTGTGAGTTCGCTTCCTGTGATTTGCGATGCTGATACGGGTTATGGAAATGAAGCCTCGGTTCATTCCACTGTTCGTCTTTTGGAGGCGGCGGGGGCTTCGGCGATTCAGTTTGAGGATCAGACGTGGCCTAAAAAGTGTGGTCACATGTCGAATAAGAGTGTTGTTGATGCTGATGAAGCGGTGAGGAAAGTCGCTGCGGCGGTGGAGGCGAAGTCGAATCCGGACACCACGATTATTGCGAGGACTGATTCTCTTGCTCCGGTTTCGATTGATGAGGCTATTCGGCGGGCAAAAATGTTCCGTGATGTCGGAGCGGATGTGTTGTTTATTGATGCCCCACAGTCCATGGAGCATTTGGAGCGCATCGGGAAAGAACTGGCTGGATCAACACTCATGGCGAACATGAGCGAGAGCGGCATGACTCCCGCCCTTTCTGCCTCCGAGTTCGCGTCTCTTGGCTTCGGGCTTGTTGTCTTTCCGACATCCGCTCTTCGTCTCGGAATGCACTCAGTCTCCCAACTCTATGGTTCGCTCAAGGCTTCTGGGGATGCGCGCGGCGCGGAGACCAGTATCGTGCTCTTGGATGAGCTAAATGAGCTAGTTGACCTGGAGAAGTACAACCAGATCGGCCAGTAATATCTGCGAGTTTCTCTCGGGGCACGGACGACCCCCTTAGGCAGTCCACCCCCCGTCAATGGAGTAAGACGCGCCCGTAATCATTGATGCTTCTTCTCGCGTCAGCCATTCGACCAGAGCAGCTACTTCGGAAGGTTCAACCAACCTCTTAATTGCATTTTTGGCTAGGAGAATCTTTTCTACGACCTCGGACTCCGGAATCCCGTGAATTCGAGATTGCTCGGCAATCTGCTTCTCCACGAGAGGCGTCCTCACATAGCCAGGGTTAATGCAGTTACTGGTGACTCCGTATTGCGCACCCTCCAAGGCAATGACTTTTGAAAGCCCTTCAAGCCCATGCTTCGCAGAAACATAACCTGACTTGAAGGGGGAAGCTTTGAGGCCATGGATGGACGATATGTTGATGATTCGACCGTAGCCTCTCGAATACATGTGTTCCAGGGAGGCTCTCGCCAGAAGAAACGGCACCTCGACCATCAGCGACCACATCGCACGAAATGTCTCTGGCGAGAAATCTTGAACGGGGCTCACCGATTGGAAGCCCGCATTATTCACCACGATGTCGTAGTCGAAAGCCGCATCGACCAGTGGCCTGACGTCACTGAAATCCACAACCCAAGCTGTTGCGCCTAAATCTGACGCAATCGACGTGGCGGACTCTGAATCACGGTCTGCGATCGTGACGTGGGCCCCAGCAGAAATTAGAGAAGAGGCGCAGGCTTGTCCAATACCGCCTGCCCCACCCGTGACGAGGGCTTTTTTGCCAGCCAGCATCTCGATTTCTTTCATAAACCGCTCTTTCTAAGACTCGAAGTATCTCCTATTTCGTTGCCGTAATCAGACTGGTCAAATCTAGTTTGCTGCCATTTACGAGCGCCATGGGCTCGGATTTTTCTGGGTGGGCAAGGGTTGCAAGGACCCACCACAATCCCCCTATACTACGATATGTATACGTAGTCATTTCAAAACAAGGAGAGCCAATGAGCTATCGAATTGGAGTAGATGTCGGCGGAACATTCACAGATGTTCTGTTGATGAATGAGACTTCAGGCGAGACTTTCCGCGCGAAGACTTCTTCGACGCCCGAAGACCAATCAATAGGAATGCTGCGCGGTATCGAAAAGGTTTGCCAGGCAGCGGGCATCACGCTCAATGACATTTCCGAAGTTTTGCATGGGACTACCGTCGCTACCAACGCGATTTTGGAGGGCAAAGGCGCCAAAGTTGGTCTGGTCACCACCCATGGTTTTCGTCAGGTTCTTCAGATTGCCCGATCGTTCGTCCCGGGCGGTCTGGCTGGTTGGATTATTTGGCCTAAACCTGAGCCGTTAGCTGCTCTTGAAAACACCGTAGAAGTTGTTGAGCGCATCAACGCGCAGGGAGAAGTCATCACGGAGCTCGATGAGAAGAGCGTGAGAGCCGGGCTTGAAACTCTCAAGGGCCGTCAAATCGAAGCTCTTTCGGTCAGCCTCATCAACTCCTACGCCAACGGAGCTCATGAGGTCCGTATTCGTGAAATTGCGGAGGAAGTCCTTCCGGGCATTCCCATTTCGATTTCCTCAGAGGTTCTGCCGGAGCTCCTAGAGTACGAGCGCACTATTACCACGGTGGCTAACGCTTATGTTCAGCCGCAGGTTCGCCTCTACGTGGAGAAGCTCCAAAATCAGCTTGCGAGTGCTCAGATGACGGGCAAACTCTTCATTTTGCGAAGTGACGGTGGCCTGGTTGCAGGCGAGTCAGCTTCCGCCAACCCGGTTTCGCTGTTGCTCTCGGGTCCTGCGGGCGGTGTCACGGGCGCTGCGTGGGTTGCCGAACAAACCGGCTTTAAGGACTTCCTCACTGTGGATATGGGAGGAACTTCGACCGACGTGGCCCTCGTTCAGAATCTCACCCCCAGAATTGGGCGCGAGACCAACGTGGGTGACCTGAAGGTCCGGGCGACTTCGGTTGATGTGCGGACAGTCGGCGCCGGTGGAGGCTCCATTGCGCACGTTCCTGAGCTCACGCAAGCTCTGCGTGTGGGGCCTCAAAGCGCCGGCGCTAACCCGGGACCCGCCGCATATGGAAAGGGGGGCACCGAGCCAACCGTTACAGACGCAAACATTGTTCTTGGTCACCTTCCTACTGAACTCGCCGGCGGAGAGATTTCCCTAGATCGGGAGGCGGCTCGAAAGGCCGTCAGCGCCGTGGCAGAGGCAACCTCTTTGGGTTCACCCGAAGATGCAGCACAGGGAATCATTGACATCGTCAACGAAAACATGCTGGGTGCCTTACGTTTGGTCTCGGTCCAGCAAGGCTTCGACCCCCGGGACTTCGCGCTTGTCGCGTTTGGCGGAGCCGGACCGCTCCACGCAAATGCACTCGGCGTCCTGACTGGTTCCTGGCCGGTAATCATTCCGCCCTCTCCCGGTGTCTTGTGCGCCTATGGAGACGCCACAACTAATTTGAGGAACGAGGCAGCAAGAACTGTCATTCGTCAGTTCTCCGAAACGTCTGATGACGAGTTGAAGGGCATGCTTGAAGAACTCGGCCAGTCGGCCAAATCCTTGTTGACCAAGGAAGGCGTGCCGGAGGCGGATCAAGTGGTCACCTACTCTGCCGATTTGAGGTACTTCGGACAAGGCTTCGAAATCCCCATCTCGGTTGACATCAACTGGTTTGATGGCCAGGGTGCAGGGCTCGAGGCTCTGAGCAAAGCCTTCGATACTGAGCACCAGCAGCTCTTTTCCTTCCTGCTAGATACTGAGCAGGAACTGGTGGCTATCCGAGCTACCGCTAATGGTCCGCGTCCTTCTGTCAAGGCCGCAAAGTTGCCTGATGGTGGGGCTGACGCTGTTCACGCAATCAATGGACAGACCCAGGTTTATGTCGAAGGAAAGATGGTGGAAGCCAACACCTACGACCGTCTTCTCCTGAAAGCCGGGAATGTTGTGGTTGGTCCCGCGATCATCACGGAGATGGACTCCACCACCCTCGTTCTCAAGGGGCACGAGGCGACTGTTCATCCTTCGGGGAGCCTCCTCATCGAGCCCACCAAGTAAGCATCGAAAGGTTAAGTCATGGCACACATTGTTGAAACGTCAAAAACTGAACTCGAGACTGTACCGGTCGATCTCATCACGATGGACTTGGTCGAGAACGCTCTGCGAAATGCTCGGTATGAGATGGACGAGGTGCTGTTCCGCACGGCTCTGTCGCCGGGTATTCGTGAGCAGCACGACGAGTTTCCCCTGATCGCCAACCGTGAAGGCAAGATGGTCGTGGGACAGTTCGGGCTTTCAGTTCCGGACTTCCTCGATAACTTCGATGGTGACATCGAAGAAGGGGATGTCTTACTAACCTCGGACCCCTACTCCTGTGGTGCGGCGATTAGTCACGCAAATGACTGGCTAGTTGTGATGCCCATTTTCTACAAGGGCACCCTTGTGGGTTGGGCATCTCAGTTCGGGCACATGTCCGACGTGGGAGGAAAAACACCGGCTTCGATGCCTACTGATGCTCGCACGATTTTTGAAGATGGCATTGTCATCCCCCCGATCAAGATCTACAAGAAGGGGGTCCTTCAAGAAGATTCCCTGAAGATCATCTTGAACCAGGTGCGCAAGCCCGACTGGAACCGCGCGGACTTGAACGGCCTTGTCGCGGCGTGCCGGACGGCGGGTCGCCGAGTGCAGGAGATGTGTGACCGCTTTGGGGCCAGCACCTATAACTCGGCTCTGGACGCGCTGCTCGATCGCAACTACCGGGCCATGAAGGTTCTTCTTGGGAAGGTCTTCAAAGATGGCGAGACAATTTCGTTCGAGGACTACATCGATGACGATGGCCGTGGTAACGGGCCGTATCTTCTGAAATTGTCGCTGACCCGCAAGGGCGACAAGGTAATCCTTGATTTCAGTGGCAGCGCCCCGCAGGCTGAGGGACCAATCAACTATTTCATTAACGAAAACTTGGTGAGGATGTTCTTTGGTATCTACATGATTACCGTGGCTGACCCGCAGATTCTCTGGAATGACGGTTTCTACCCTCTGGTAGACGTCATCATCCCTGAAGATTCGTTCTGGCAGCCTCGCTATCCTGCGGCCCTAAACGCAAGAAACCACGGTGTAGGAAGAATCTTTGATCTGTTTGGAGGTCTGTTGGGTCAAGGCAACCCGGACCTGTTGAACGCCGCAGGATTCTCCTCGTCGCCTCACTTCATGTACTCGGGAACGTACACCCAGGGTAAGAACAAGGGTGAGTGGTTCCAGCTGTATTCGATTGGGTTTGGGGGAATCCCCGGACGTCCAATTGGTGACGGCCCGGACGGCCACTCGCTGTGGCCTTCCTTTGTCAACATTCCGTGTGAATACCTTGAGTCCTACTACCCGATGGTTATCGAAAAGATGGAGACTATTGCCGATTCCGGTGGAGCAGGATTCCACCGCGGTGGAAACGGAGTCGAGGTTATTTACCGGTTCCTCGAACCCGGCACCATCGCTATCCACGATGACCGCTGGTTGACCTACCCATGGGGAGTAAACGGTGGTGAACCAGGTGCCCGCGGTACAAAGCGCTTGACGAGAGCCGACGGCTCAGTTGAGGTGCTCCCGAGCAAAGTCCACGACGTCCACGTTTATCCCGGTGACCGGCTGCACTACATCACTTGGGGTGGAGGCGGCTGGGGCGACAGCCTCCGTCGCGACCCAGAGCTTGTGGGTCTCGAGGTCCTTAGAGGTCTCGTCACAGTGGAAGGTGCTCGAGAGTACGGTGTTGTGTGCGACGAGTCAGGTGCGGTGGATGCCGCGGCCACCGAGGCGCTTCGTGCCGAAATGGCAGCGAGTCGCCCCGCCGAGCTTCCCGTGTTCAACAGCGGACCACCGATGGAGGAAATCCTCGCGAATGCTCTAGCGGAAACGGGACTGGAAGCTCCGAAGAAGCCCGTTCCACTCTGGTAGGAGAGCCAACCTGATGTCTGCCTGCGGAACCCTCACTCATGTGAGGGCTCCGCAGGCAGAAGTCGACTGATTAGTGAGACTGGTGGGTTCCTTCGATTGATGAGGGTCTCTACCTCATGGGCTTTTTGAAGATAAAGGGAGAATCAAAATGGCAGGTAAGACGCTTGCGGAAAAGCTCTGGGAATCTCATGTTGTGGCACGAAGCTCGGGTAAGCCTGATTTGCTGCATATCGACATGCACTTGGTCCATGAGGTCTCTTCTCCCCAAGCATTTGAGGGACTGCGGATGGCCGGAAGAAAAGTCCGTCGCCCTGATCTCACACTTGCGACTGAGGATCACAACGTTCCTACCTTGAACATAGGCGCGCCGATTGCTGACAAGGTGTCTCGTGCCCAGATCGAGGCGCTAAGGGCAAACGTTGAAGAGTTTGGAATTACCATCCACAAACTTGGTGCGGCCCGGCAGGGCATCGTCCACGTAATTGGCCCGGAGTTGGGTATTACACAACCTGGGATGACCATAGTGTGCGGAGACTCACATACTGCGACTCATGGTGCTTTCGGTGCTCTTGCCTTCGGTATCGGCACGAGTGAAGTCGAACATGTCCTCGCCACACAGACGCTTCCGCAGGTTAAGCCGAAAACAATGGCGGTCACGGTAAACGGAACGCTTCCCGCCGGAGTTACCGCCAAGGACCTCATCCTCAATCTCATCGCGCACACAGGCACCGGGGGCGGTCAGGGTTACATCGTTGAATATCGCGGACAGGCAATCGAGTCCCTATCGGTTGAAGGTCGAATGACAATTTGCAATATGTCCATCGAATGGGGGGCAAAGGCTGGACTCATTGCCCCGGACCAGAAGACTTTCGATTACCTCGAAGGTCGAGAGTATTCGCCAACTGGCGCGGATTGGAATGACGCTGTTGCTCACTGGAGGACATTGCGATCGGATGCTAACGCCGTATTTGATAAGGAAATCGTGCTTTACGCGTCGACAATGTCTCCCTTTGTGACTTGGGGTACCAACCCAGGCCAAGGTGTTCCTCTGAGTGCGGCAGTGCCCGAGCCTTCCTCATTTGCTTCGAAGATCGACCAAGAATCTGCGGAGAAAGCTCTAAGCTACATGGCGCTTTCCCCAGGGACTCCCATGAAAGATATTTCTGTCGACACCGTGTTCATTGGCTCCTGTACGAACAGCCGAATCGAGGATTTGAGAGAAGCAGCTGCTGTTATACGGGGACATAGAATCGCTGATTCAGTGAAGCTTCTCGTAGTGCCAGGCTCGGTGGCAGTGAAGCTACAAGCCGAAAAGGAAGGTCTCGACAAGGTGTTCACAGACGCTGGAGGCGAGTGGCGTGGCGCAGGATGTTCCATGTGCCTGGGGATGAACCCCGATCAATTATCTCCTGGGGAACGTTGTGCCTCGACGTCCAATCGGAATTTTGAGGGCCGGCAAGGCCCGAAGGGAAGAACTCATCTTGTGTCCCCGGCGGTGGCTGCGGCAACATCAGTTTTGGGACATCTTGCTGAGCCTACCGATGTAGGAATCTTGGAGAGGGAAGCGGTCTGATGGAGCCGATTAATCGTCACACCGGGAGAGCTGCGCCGTTGACTCAAGCCAACATTGACACAGACCAAATTATTCCCTCCGAATTTCTAAAGAGAATTTCTCGGACCGGGTTCGAGGACGGACTGTTCGCTGATTGGCGTAAAGACCCTAACTTTGTCCTGAACAGGCCTGAGTATCAGGGGGTAACGATTCTTGTTGTAGGAGAAAATTTCGGTTGTGGCTCTTCCCGAGAGCACGCAGTGTGGGCGTTACAAGATTTTGGTATTCGTGCGGTGATTGGCCCAAGTTTTGCGGACATTTTCCGTGGCAATTCGAGTAATGCGGGACTCTTACTCGCCGAAGTGCCAATGCAAGACGTGGAGCAACTCTGGGCTTTGTTGGAGAACGACCCCCAAGTTCAGATCACCATTGACCTTGAGGAGCAGAAGGTGCTCTATGGCTCGACCGCGTGTGACTTCACTATCAATCAGCACACTAGGGAAAAGCTCCTTGGCGGTTTTGACGACATTGAACTGACCTTGGGACAGGTTGGTCTGATTCAGGCTTACGAGGCGACCCGACCGTCCTGGCGACCCGTTGTCTAGGGTGCCCTGCTGAGAAATTTGCTTTCTTCGCCCTAGGTTTGACCTATGGCAATGTTTGGTGGGGCTCACAAAGATTTCACACTCTCTGATTTTCCAGCGCCAGAAATCATCGATCCGGCGTCGGTGCCCTCACTGCGCTGGGGCATCCTGGGTGCAGGTGATATCGCCGAGGTCTTTGCCGATACGGTGCAGAAAAACACGACCCAGCGCATTGTCGCGGTGGCATCAAAAACCCCGGGCAAAGGGGAAAGCTTTGCTGAACGCTTCGATATTCCCCGCCACTACTCAAGCTACGAGGAGCTCGTCGCCGACGACGAAGTCGATGCGGTGTATGTGGCGACTCTGCCCCACACTCACACCGCAGACGCCCTGCTCGCGATTGCGGCGAAAAAGCATGTCTTGATCGAGAAACCCTCCGCTCTGGTGGTCGCGGATGCCGAGAAAATCTATGCCGCCGCGCGCGACGCCGGGGTGTTTTCTATGGAGGCAATGTGGTCGCGGTATTTGCCGCAGGCGAGCATTCTGCGGCAGTTGGTCTCAAGCGGTGCGATTGGCGAGATCGAGGTCCTCCAAGCTGATTTCGGTCAAGATAACCGCACAATTGATCGGCTATGGATTCCCGGCCAATCGAGCATCATGCACGATATGGGGATTTACCCCCTTTCCTTCGCCCACATGCTCTTGGGCGACCCGGTCACGGTGACGGCGACGGGCACTCTGCACGAAGGCATCTCCGAATCGTTCGCCTCAGCCGTGTTGGAATATGACAGTGGTGCTCGAGCGGTGATCACCGTCTCCGGTAAAGCCCACCTGCCTACTGTGGCATCGGTCTCCGCCACAGAGGGGGTCGTGTTAGTCGACGGCCCGTTCTTCATCCCCACCGCACTGGAGCTTCGCCCCGCCCTCTACAACGCTCACGGACCTCGGTGGGAACACAGTGCAGAGATTCAGGGCCATGCGGGCCTGTGTTACCAAGTGAACCACTTCGCCCACTACGTCTCGCAGGGCCTTCTGGAGTCCCCACTACACACCCACGACGACACTTTGTCGGTGTTGCGCACCGGTGAAGAGATTCGCCGGCAGCTGGGGGTCGTGATTTCTTAGCCCCCAGGCTGCCAGTGAGCAATTAGAAGCTGCGAGCAGCTCCGACTTCTTCTGCCTCCACACCCGCATCGCGCAGGATGCCGCCGAGGCGGTGCGTGCTCTTCGAGCTCGCCAAGGTGACCACAACACCCGACTTTCCGGCACGCCCCGTGCGACCGGCTCGGTGCACATAGGTCTTGGAGTCATCGGGCAGGTCGGCTTGGATCACGAGGTCAATGTCGTCCACGTGAATTCCGCGTGCTGCGACATCAGTTGCCACCAGTACGTTCACGCGGCCTGAAGTGAGCTGTTGGAGGTTGCGCTGACGACGGTTCTGGTTCAGATCTCCGTGAAGGTCGACGGCGCGAATCTCGGAATCATCCAAGTAGTCACGCAGCTCTTCCGCACCGCGGCGGGTGCGGCTAAACACCAACACTTTGCCGGCACCGCGCGCCAGAGACGCCACGGTTTCCATGCGGTCGCGCGGGTTAATCACCATCACGCGGTGTTCCACACTGGTGTGGTCATCACGCGAGTCGTGCAACTCAAAAATGGCGGGGTCGACGAGGAACTGATCCACGAGACTCGCCACCTGCTTGTCCAAGGTGGCGGAAAACAGCAGTCGCTGGCCTTCGGGTGAGGTTTGCTCCAACAGGCGACGCACGGGCTCAATGAAGCCGAGCTCTGCCATGTGGTCTGCTTCGTCAATGGTCGAACAGATCACCTGAGACAAATCCAAGTGGCCCTGCTTGATTAAGTCTTCTAGACGACCTGGGGTGCCAATCACGATGTCGACACCGCGACGAAGCGCACCCACCTGCTTACCCTGGGGGACACCGCCATAGACCTGGGTGGTGAAAAGACCCACGGCACGCGCCAAAGGCTGAATCACCTGGTCAATCTGGAGCGCCAACTCGCGTGTGGGAGCCACAATCAGCCCCTTGGGTGCACGAGCAAACTCGCGACGCTTACCGTTACCCGCACGAAGCACTGCTTCAACGAGGGTCACTCCAAAGGCAATGGTCTTTCCACTGCCGGTGTGGCTTCGCACCAGCAAATCCCGGCCTTGTAGACCGACAGGAATCGTCGCTGCTTGAATGGCGAATGGGGAGTGGGCTCCGCCTTCTGCCAAAGCTTGAGCAATGCTCTTTCCCACACCCAGCGAGGCGAACGACTGGTCGATGTGAGCGGTTGCTTCGACGACCGTGCCGCGGAAGCGATCGGGTAGCACCTCGGGGGTGCGGGCGTTGCGACGCTCGTTGCGCGATCCGCGGGGTTCGCTACGACGGGGGCGACCACCGTCGCGCTCAGCACCGCCGTGACGCGGGGCGCCACTGCGGTGATCCGGGCGGGAGTTGTGACGGCGCTCACCATCGAAGGAGCGGCGCTCACCATCAAAGCTCTTACGCTCACCCTCGCCACGCTCATGAGCGGGACGTGCGGGGCGCTGGTCGTCGCGCTGACGAGAGCTGCGCTCGCGGTAGTCCTCGCGCGAGGGGCGCTCAGAGCGAGGGGAATCGGTGTGTTCGGGGCGGGGGCCGCGGGGGCGCTTTGCGCGAGGGTCTGAGGAGAAGCGCTTTTTTGGCGATTCACTCGACCCGTGGCGGGGTTTGCGGCCACTGCGGGCAGGCGAGGACGAACGGGGGGCATACGAGGACATGGGTATTCGATTCAGTCAGAGAAGTGGCACACAATCGTTGTGGCCCTGGCTCACAGAATGTGAGGCATACCGGGCTTAGGAATCACAACAACGCTTTCCAGGCACATCCCAGACCGACTTAGTCAGTGTAGGGCACGGGGGACTACTAATCCACCACCCCGGGGACATGAGCGCCTGTCCAAATCATTTGCCGCCGCGTGACGAGCCCCTGGGCCGACCAGCACACTGGAGAGATGCTAGGTAGTGTAAAAAGTATGAAAATTAGTGTGAATATTCCGGATGAGCAGGTTGAGTTCGTGGATTCTCGGGTGTCCGAGGGGCGATATTCGTCACGATCTGCGGCATTTTCTGAAGCGCTTCGTATGTGGCGGCTCTCCGAACTCGAGGCCGGTTACGAGGAAGCGTTTGCGGAAGCAGACTCTGCGTGGGACACGGTCGAGGGCGACGGTCTATCTACAGAAGGAGAGTCGTGGTGAGCCTCCGACGCGGCGAGGTTGTCTGGGTGCGACTATCTCCGGGAGAGGGTGCCGAGCAGTACAAAATGAGACCCGCCATCGTGGTGTCCAATAATGTTGCCAACGCGTCGGCCCAGCGCGCGGGAAGAGGTGTCGTCACCGTTGTTCCTCTCACCTCCGCCAGAACAACACCATACGCTCATCAGGTGGCCGCACCAGCAGTATTCACTGGGCTCTCAAGGGATGGTGTTGTTCAAACTGAGCAAATCAGAGCAGTCGATATCTCGCGAGTGCGTCAGACGGGGCGAACGGTCAACCCATTGATGATGAGAGACCTCGAGCGCTCTATCTCGGTGCACCTCGATTTGCCCTAGACCTAATAGGTACAAAAAACAAAAGTTAGTACACTTTTACCCATGAAGTCTCTGCCCGTATCCCAAACCCGTGAGGCCCTCGCTGACGTCATCGCCCAACTAGGCGATGGCCCTGTGGAAATTACCCGTCACGGCGAGGCCATCGCCTATATGGTGAGCCCCGATATGTATAACAAACTCATCAACCCGCCTTCCGGCCACGTGTTCAGCACCGACAAGATCAGGCCTGCGACCAAGACGGTGGAGGAACTGCTCGCCATGGAGCCCATCCCTTATGAGGGTGATGGTCCCACGTTGAGCGAAATACTCGAGGAACTTCGAGAAGAGAGACTGTGAGTTTCTTCTACGTTGATTCCTCGGCCATAGTGAAACTGATTTGGGCAGAAGCGGAGTCCTCTGCGCTTGCAGAGTTTGTGCTCTCCGACGAGAGGTCGGCAAAGACGCTCAT
>Ga0255752_10005455_pt1 | contig 12331 bp, 8 predicted proteins | sample 011ome_25_FD_179952 | JGI IMG/M metagenome (GOLD analysis project Ga0255752, IMG submission 179952) | Coastal salt marsh microbial communities from the Groves Creek Marsh, Skidaway Island, Georgia - 011512CT metaG (version 2) | ecosystem: Environmental > Aquatic > Marine > Intertidal zone > Salt...
ATAATAATTCCTCCGAATCAATATTACTATGGTGATAGGGAGATGGTATCGATTTGGGGTGATAATCATACATTCTTGGCACAAAAGAACACACAACAAAGCCTGCAGCTTCCCAGGTCTGGTGGATAGGGGGAGGCATGTGAATACGACCTGTAATTGGCTCAAAATCATGTATCGAAAATGCATAAGGATAATTAAACCCGTCCCAACCAACGACATCAAAAGGGTGATTTTCATGCGTATATTCCCAAAGAATATCTTGTTTTTTAGAAAGCACTTTAAACTGTCCTTTTTCGTTATGCGTTTTCAAGTCTTTCGGCAGTCTAATGTCTCTTTCACAAAAAGGAGAATGTTCTAATAATTGACCATAGTTATTTCTGTACCTTTTCGGGGTTGTAATGGCACTTGCTGATTCGATAAAGAGAATCCTATTATCCTCAGAATCAAAATCAATTTGATAAGTGGTGCCTCTTGGAATAATCAGGTAATCTCCATATTTAAAATCAATGCTTCCGTACATTGTCCTGAGTTTTCCTGACCCAACGTGAATAAAAAGCATTTCATCTGAATCGCTATTTCTATAGAAATAATCTTTTGAAAATGATTTTGGGGCAGCTAACCCAATTTTTAAATCATTATTTACAAAAAGAATTTTTCGACTTTCAATATAGTCCTCGACTTGCGGCAATGAAAATCCCTTAAAGCTAAGTGCTTTCATGTTTTTTTCAATCCCAATTTTTGCTGATAAGTCTTTAACCTGACGCACTTCGCTCACCACAGTTGGTGGATGCACATGATAAATTAAAGAGGACATACCAACAAATCCTGCTGTTCCAAAAAGTTCTTCTTGATAAAGACCTCCTCCAGGTTTTTCAAAAGTAGTGTGTCTTTTAGGGGGTATTGACCCCAAAGAATGATATCTTGACATATAATGTGTTTAAAATAAATTGATGGTTTTCTACTGTCGTAGAAAAGTAAAAATTAGAGGGGTATAGGCACAAAAAAGTCACTCAGGATTTCTTTTCAGCTCTGATTTTTTTTTAAATATATATTCCGTTATTATGCACATAATTCCTATGTCTTTTCCAAAGGAACTATAAAGGTACAAAATAGTTATAACATTTTCATGATGAAAGCAATATTGAACAATAAATATTCTCTATGAAAGTAATTAACATTATAACTAAAAGTAAAAACTTCTAGATTAATGTTATCAAAACTAAGCAGTGAAAATCCTTTTTATTTAATCACTAGCCACTTTGATTCGCGATAAATTACAAGGAGGAAATGATAATAAACACTGCTAGTCAATGTGGGCTTTCTTCTCAATATATTGAATTATTGCAAAATTATTTTCTTGATGACTGATTGGTTCTTTGATTGATAAAAAATCATATACTCTCCTCTTTCTAATTTTCTCAAATTAAGTTCTGTTCTGTTTTTATTAACTAATCGTTCCATGATTAATTTTCCATTTAGGTCAAGCAATTGTATTGAGCCTTCAGGAGATCCATTCGTTTTTATATCAATTATACATTCTCCATCCGTAGGGTTAGGATATATAAAAAGGCCAGCGTTTTCTATTTCTTCTGTACTTGTCATATTTAATGTGATAGTTTGATATGTAGTATCGGCACTACAGTTGTTTTCAGCAATCAAGTAAATAGTATATATTCCAGAGTTTACATATTGATGAATTGGATCGCTAGAATTACTTGAGGCACCATCTCCAAAAAACCATTCATATAGATTACCATTCATGCTATTATTTGTAAATGAAACCAATAAATCAGAGTAAGAATAAATAAATGCTGCAGTTGGATAATCTAAATAATGAATTTCACTTATGGCTGAGGTGTCTTCAGGACATATGGCATTTGAATCTGAGATTACGCAGAAATAATATAAGGTGTCTGGACTGTTAGAGAAGGGAAAGTAGCTATTATGTATTGCTCCATTAATTGGACTTGAATTAAAGTAAGAATTTATTGAACTTTGATACCATTGATAGAGACTATTTCCTGATGATAAAATTTGGACATAAGAATTGGTGTCGTAGATACAAACCTCATCAAATAAAGAAGGTTGCTGAGTAATTGAAACAGGGGATTGTATAGAAATTTCTGCAATGTCCGAGAATATCGCATTACAACCAGCTACTGATGAGCTTATTTGGCAATAATAATAGTCGGTGCCTGCATTATTGGAAGGTGGTAAATAATTAGTTGAATTAGCTCCAAGAATTACTGAACCACCATTATTTGAATTAATATTATTCAAATACCATTGAAAGGTGAGGTTAGAATTACTATTGGCACCAACTAGCAGATCATTAAGGGTGTCGCCTAAACAAATTAGTTGGCTTGCAATTGGTTGTGAATTTATATTGATAGAGGCTATAATGATTGTCTCTGAAGTATTTGAAATAACTGAATTACATCCCAATCCAGTTGAATTAATTTTACAATAATAATACTGATTTCCAATAGTTTGGGCAGAGGGAGTAAAAGTATAAGAATTGGCTCCAGAAATTGCTGTTCCACCAGAATTACTGTTAGTTGAATTCACATACCATTGATAAGATATTGACCCACCTCCATTTGCATTGCAGGTGATAGGAGAAATTATTCCATTCTCACAGGTTGTCTGACTTAATAATGGTTGAGTAGATATTGATAGAGGCTCATTGACTTGAAGAGAGGCAACATTAGAGAAAATGTCATCGCAACCGGTATTAGTATCACTTACCACACAGTAATAAAAATAGATGCCTGCATTTGTAATATTGGGTAAATAGGAAGTATTGACAGCACCATTGATGAAATTACCACCAGAAGTGTTGTTAGTATCATTCATATACCATTGATAAGAAAGGTCTATTCCGCCCGATGTGCTGATCGATAAAGGGTTAATGGTGTTTCCTAAACAAATCTCTTGGAGATTTAGATTTTCCGATATAATCTGAGGAGCAGGAGCAAGTGTAACAATAGTACTATCGGTGCTTTCGCACCCAAAATTATTGGTTACGGTTACAGAATAAGTACCGCTTTGGTTGACCGTTAATGCATTAGAATTACTTCCATTGTTCCATTGATATTGAGTATTGTAGGATTCTTTATTAAGCTGTATTTGAAGTAGTTCGCCAGAGATGTAATCAAAGAAAAAGTTTGAGTTACTTGATCCTTGAAAGGATACTATCCCTAGAAAATCATCAGGGTTAATTGCTCCATCATCTTCGTAGACATAAACCTGATATGTCTCATTAAAATCGATAGGCAAAGAATTACACGAAATATAAATATCAGGAGTAGCGCTTATAAAGGTATTTTCACTGGAAAAAAGTAAGGTGCCTGCGTTGTTGTATATTTTGATGTAAATCTCAGGATCTCCTTCAGTTCCACCACCATAAGTATTAGGAATATCTTCTATAATAATCCCATACAAAACCTTTTCGGTGCCTTCTGCAGGTGCCAGCAAGTCTGCACTAGAAGCGCAAGAGCTGTATTCATCAATGATGTCTGTAGAACATACGGAAATACAAGGGGCTTTATAAGTACTGTTGTCATATCTGTACTTGGCTTTATTATCATGCATTGAATAAGGGTAGTCACCAGATGGATTAATACCAGAAATCGGCCCAATATTAGGAACAGGAAAACCACGGTTGAAATTAGAGTTTGTCCTGTAAAGGCTCGATGGCAGCGTGTTTATTTTATCGACATCGATAACGCCAAGGTCATTGTTGCTATGCTTTGTGGTATGCTTAATACTTCCATCTATCTCAAAATTATCCGACCATCCGGCAGGGTTATAGGTTAATTCGTTTCCAATAACATTTTGATAATGAGAATTATCACTAATGTAAAACTCCTGTTCAGTTGCCCTGTTTCTAAAAAAGGTGTTTCCCGGACCACTGGGGCCCCACCAGTCTGAAGAATGAATATATTCAATTATATTTCCCTCAAATAAATTCATCAGTGGATAAAATCCATGTAATGAAATATCTGCTTTTACATCACCAATGCAAGTTCCTGTGATGGGAACCGTAGCTCCACATGGATCATAGCTCACCCTACTATAATTATAACCACATACATTTCCAATAGGCGCATAACTCAGCACCATTGCATGCCTAAGTGTATTGAATGTGTTGTGTTCTATTAAGCAGCTAGTTGCTCTATGATTAATAGACACACCATATCCATGACCACCGCCACCATAATCATAAGCATGATGTATGTAATTGTCCCTGATTTCACAATGATAGGACCTGACTAATGAAACGTGACATTTCATCGCCCAAGAGCTTTCAACATTCCTTACCCAACAATTATAGGCTCTTTCTATAGCTATATTAATATTGTCCTTGTTCCCATTAGGTCGATAGATTTTAATGTTTTCTATTCCAGCGTTTTGAATCAATCCAATTCTTTTGATCATGGGAAATAATTTAGGGTCATATGTGTAATGCAGCCCCCTGTCGAGTATTAGTTTATTTCCATTTTTACCAATAACTTTTGAAATTTCCCCAACAGCATCCCATGCTGATCCGGTGTAAGCTTTGTTCCAAGTAGAATCCGCTATTTCTGAAGGCACCCTTTCGCTATCCATTTTAACTGTATCATTGTGCTGTCGGATTTCAATGAAATCACCAATATCTATTACAGCTGAATCTTCAATCACAAGAGAATTGCTGCCAATGTGGTATCCACCTAACAATGGAGTCTCAGGACCAAATTTTGTCGATTGACCTCCAGTTCTTTCTATTCTAAAAATTTTATTATTGTCTAACGGGTCAGCTCCCACAATTGAGTTGATTTCTAATGTAGTGTTGCTAGAACAATTCCCTCTTATTACAGTATTGTCGGGTATGAAAAAGCTCTCTTGTCCTTCAATATAATATGTGCCCGAAGGAAAGTAAATTATATTAAAACCAGACATCGTTTTAACGTCATCCAATACATCTAATAGTGCTTGATAATTGTTATAGCTGCCATTGCCTATGCAGTTATATGGTGGTTGAGTCATGTCAATGATATTTCCATCATAAGGAATGACTCCTTCAAAACCAGCCGTGGTCCAATCTGTTCTATTTCTATAATTAATGTATGAATTATCCGTGCCGATTTCCTCAAAGTGAGCGCCAACATATTTAACTTGATCCATAGTGACGGAGCAGCTTCCGTTTCCTGAACATGCTCCTGACCAACCTTGAAAAGTATAACCTTCCTCTGGTGTCGCTGCCAAATTGATTACCTCTCCATTTTGAAATTGGTCATTACAAGCTTCAATACAACTTTGAAACCCCAAAGGGTGGGTGATTTTGACCGTTCCTTTTCCCGTAACAGAGGTATGCAAACTATAATAATTTATGGGTGATGTGCAATCTGTAATTACAACATCATCAACATAAATGTCAGCTATAGCATTGCCACACCTTATAGCAAATCTTACATCATCATCGGTTGTAAAAGGAGCAGAATTAACATACAAGTCGAACAGCTGATAGGAACTTGATAAAGTAACTGTTTTGGCTCCCAACCAGGTCCAGGGTGTATTATTTTGTATTAAGATTAGCTGCACATCAATATTTTGCGACGCTTTTAACCATAATGAAACATGGTAGGAATGTCCAGATTCAATATGAAAAAGATTGTTTTTTAACTGCGCTTTTAACACTTGGGGGTTAGCAGGAACCTGGGTTACTGAAATCTTGGCAGCTTTATCTCCGCTATGCACATTAGTGGAGGATATGGAAAAACTCCCATTATAACCTAAACTTGACTCAAAGTAGGTAGACCAATCACCCTGCCCTTCTTCAAAACCTCCGTTTTGTAAAATGTTTTGTGAATAAAAATAGGGGCTTAGTACAATTGTAATTATAGCCAGAATGGAGCTTTTCGATATGTTTTTAAAAGGTAACATATATTACATATGATAAGAAAGATAATTGATGTTGCTATTTTCTATTAAATTCATATTGAATGAAAAGATAAGCTTTATTTATCCAACTAATAATATTTTTCAATTCTTTATAAATGAGTCTTTAAAGGTGTTAGCATTAAACACTATAAATGGTTATGGAAAATAACAAAAGGGACTATACCACTGGGGATAAATTGAAACTAAAATCGTAAAGAAGCTCCTTAATTGTCCAGATTAATGTAGCATCGTTTTTCATTCAATAATTTACTCCATTCTTTATCATATCCATGCACCTCTTTAGTTTGCTCGTTATTTTTATCAACTACCCTGTAACCTAAATTTACCCAGCTAAAAATACCTCCATAGAGATTGAAAACATTGTTAAATCCCATCTTTTGAATCTTTTCTCCTATTTTTTCACTCCTATATCCAATAGAGCAGTAGATGTATATCGTGTCCGTTTTTTGATATGAACTCAATAAGTTACTGCCAAAATTACTAAATCCAATAAATTGCGCTTTTGGAAGATGACTAATTACATACTCATTTTCCTCGCGTGCATCCAATATAATTACATTCGAACTATTAATTGCTCTGCGTAATTCTTTTGAATAAGCTAAAGGAACAGTTCCAGAAATATACTTTTCACAAGCCGCATCAAAACCACTTGGGTTTTGGGCTATTATTGATTTAGTTCCAATTAATGAAATTGTAATTAGGAGAAGTATCTTCACACCGCGGTCAAAAAGTTAATAAAACGAATAACAAGGGTCAACTTGAGCCAGCTAGAATGAAGCCTTAACTCTTCTTATGGTCTTACGTCTTCTACGCCTCTTGGCAGTATAGATTTTTTTGTAAACAGATAGCGTCGCAATTAAATAACCATCTTTATCAGTAGCGTCTCCCCTAATCTGACCGGCAAACGTTTGTGCCAAAAAAGACTCTGTTCCATTTACATCACCATCTTCTGGTCCATGCGTCTCATGTCCTATTATTGCTGGATCAGCAAAGTAAGCTGCTGTAGTCCCGTAATTTTCTGCTATAACACGATTCTCAAAATAAACACCACTCACATCATCTATGTAATCTGTAAATGTAAATCTATACATAGCCTCTAACTTCAACCCCCAATCTCTATTCATGGGTATTTTCACACCAGCACCAATTGGCAACACCACGGCAACACGCTTATACTGTTTAGGACCCTCCACAACACCCCAGAACGGATGGTTATATATTAATCCTTGACCTTCCGTGTGCAATGGATGTAAAGCCGTCATTTTTCCATTTTCATCTCTGGATTTAGGATTGAAAGCTAAAACTCCTATTCCTGCAAGACCATATAAACCTATTCCTGAGGACTTCAAACCTAGCCTCCTTCCAGTGGAACTTCTTAGGTTATAAACATTTCCCCGTCTTTCTTTTTTAATTTGAAGCTCCAATAGAACTGAAGCCTCCCAAATATGAGATTGAAAATTTAAATTTCTGTTATTCCTAGATGGTTCTTTGGTAAGTTTGTCATCGGCAGAAAGCTTACCATAAGTAATGTTCGATCGAATTGCGGCCTTTCTTCCGATATAATATAGGTGATTAAACATTGCTGCAAAATTCGTTTTGGTTGGCTCCATATCATATATAAAATCCGAACCTACCCTATCCCTACCGCCTAAATCTCCTAGAAAATTGGAAGCACCAAGGCCTCCGCTCCACTCAACACGATGTTTTTTCCAAACACCACGATTGTAAAACCCTTGGCTATAAGCGTCTGCAATGAAAAACAAGCTAATAAAAACTACTATGTATTTTGACATTTTCATGTTATAAGTACCTACAAATATAGTGTAAACATTGTAAAAACGAAACTTTTTGAAAAAAGTTGCTTTTTTTAAAAACTAGAGAAAAAGAGATAGAAGCTAAAACATTATGGAACATTCTGTTTTATAAGCCCTTGAGACTTTGGTTTACCAAATGCCAAAGAACCACTCCATAGCTGATTGAAACATTAAAAGAGTGTTTTGTCCCAAATTGCGGTATTTCGATACTGTTTTTTGATAGATTCACAACATTTTGGCCTACTCCATCAACTTCGTTGCCAAACACAAGAGCTACTTTTTCTAAATTATACGTAAATTCTTGCAAATAGATAGGGTTTTCCGTTTGTTCAATCGCATAAACTATAAACTCTTTTTCTTTCAATACCTCCAGTGCTTGCTCTGTGCTTTCAAAATACTTCCATTCAACAGATTCAGTTGCGCCTAATGCAGTTTTTTGAATCTCTCGATGCGGCGGCTGGGCTGTTATTCCGCAAAGGTAGACTGCCGCAATATTAAAGGCGTCTGACGTTCTAAAAAAAGAGCCAATATTATTTAGGCTCCGAATATTATCTAAAACAACAATAATTGGAAGTTTTTTTTGCTTTTTAAATTCTTCAACAGAGACTCTCTTCAGTTCGTCTAATTTTAACTTTCTGTTCATAACTATTTATAAGAACCTTAAGGATTCATTGGCAAATTTACACTTCAATTTTTATTTTGCGCTTACAACCACTTTAAAATAAATTAAACTTGGCAAAAGCAGTTGAAAATTCAGCAAAGGTAACTCCTTTGATGAAACAATACAATCAGATTAAAGGAAGGTATCCAGAAGCGTTGCTATTGTTTCGTGTTGGAGATTTTTATGAGACTTTTGGAAAAGATGCCGTTATTGCTTCAAAAATATTGGGTATTGTTTTGACTGCTAGAAATAATGGAGGGTCAAAGTTAGAGCTTGCTGGTTTTCCGCATCATTCTTTAGAGACCTACTTGCCGAAATTGGTAAGAGCAGGAAAACGCGTGGCTATATGCGATCAATTGGAGGACCCAAAAAAAACGAAAAAAATCGTCAAAAGAGGTGTTACGGAATTGGTAACTCCCGGCGTGGCCTTTAATGACCAAGTTTTAGAACATAAAAAAAACAACTTTTTAGCAACGGTTCATTTCGACAAGAAAGAAGCGGGTGTTTCTTTCTTAGATGTTAGTACGGGTGAGTTTATGGTTGCTCAGGGCTCCAAGGAGTACATAGATAAATTGCTCCAAGGATTTGCTCCAAGTGAAGTGCTTTTTCAAAAAAACAAAGACAAAGTTTTTCGCAACAATTTTGGTGCTAATTTTCACACCTTCCAGCTAGATGACTGGGTTTTTACACAAGATTTTGGAGAGGAGAAATTATTAAAACATTTTGGCACAAACTCCTTAAAGGGCTTTGGTGTTGAAAATTTGACGAGTGGAATAATTGCAGCGGGAGCAGCATTACATTATTTGTCTGAAACGCAGCACGAACGAATTTCTCACATAACCAAAATTGCTCGAATAGAGGAAAAAAATCATGTCTGGTTAGATCGATTTACAATTCGCAACTTAGAGCTAATATACTCTAATAACGAAAATGCAACGACTCTCTCAGATGTTATAGATCATACTGTTTCTCCAATGGGTGGTCGCTTATTAAAGAGATGGATAGTATTGCCGCTAAAAGATGAGGGGCCCATACAGGAAAGACTGGACGTAGTTGAAAGTTTTGTTAATAATACCGCTAACGCAGATAGCCTTCATAGTCAATTGAGTAAAATTGGAGATTTAGAAAGACTGATTTCAAAAGTGGCTGCGGCAAGAATCTCGCCAAGAGAAGTTGTCTATTTAAAACAAGCTCTTTTCGCCCTAGAGCCAATCAAGCAATTATGCGAAAACTCAAAGAATAATGCTTTACAAAAAATTGGTGAACAGATAAACCTATGTCAAATAATTAGAGATAAAATAGAAAAAGAGATTCAAGAAGAAGCCCCTGTTTTAGTAAGCAAAGGAAATGTTATTAATACCGGCATCAATAAAGAGCTCGACGACCTACGCAGTATTTCTCTTTCGGGCAAAGATTATCTTTTGCAAATGCAAGAACGCTTGATGCAAGAAACAGGGATTGCAAAATTAAAAATTGCCTTCAACAATGTTTTTGGATATTATATTGAAGTTCGACATACGCACAAAGACAAGGTGCCGGAAGAATGGGTCCGCAAACAAACACTTACACAAGCAGAACGTTATATTACCGAAGAGCTGAAAGAATACGAAACGAAGATTCTAGGGGCCGAAGAAAAAATTCTTGAACTTGAATCAAGTCTTTTTGAAGCAATGGTTTTTGCATTGTCCGACTATATCCATCCGATACAAAACAATGCAAGTTTGCTAGCTCGTCTTGACTGTTTATTGTCTTTTTCAAAGATTGCTGTCGCGCATTGCTATGTTAGGCCTTTAATTAACAATTCGTATGCATTAGACATAAAAGAAGGTAGGCATCCTGTTATAGAACAAAACCTACCATTAGGAGAATCCTACATTTCTAATGATGTTTATTTGGATAACGAAACGCAACAAATTATAATGATTACTGGTCCTAACATGAGCGGTAAATCTGCACTGTTAAGACAAACAGCTTTAATTGTTTTGATGGCACAAATGGGGTGTTATGTGCCTGCTAAGAGTGCTTCGATAGGGCTTGTTGACAAGATATTTACGCGAGTGGGGGCAAGCGATAATATCTCGAGTGGTGAATCTACTTTTATGGTAGAAATGAATGAGACGGCAAGTATTTTAAATAACTTATCCAATAGAAGTTTAATTCTTTTAGATGAAATTGGAAGGGGAACAAGCACATATGACGGAATTTCCATTGCCTGGGCAATTGCAGAATATATTCATCAAAACAAAGAAGGAAAAGCAAAAACTTTATTTGCGACCCATTACCATGAGCTGAATGAAATGGCAAGTGGATTTAAGCGAATAAAAAACTTTAATGTTTCTGTAAAGGAGCTGCAAAAGAAAATCCTCTTTTTGCGTAAATTAGTTCCGGGTGGAAGTGAACACAGTTTCGGAATACATGTTGCCAAGATTGCGGGAATGCCCAACCAAGTAATTAACCGAGCGAATTCCATTTTGAAAAAATTAGAAAAATCGCATTCTGCAGAAGAATTACAAGGAAAGGCAAAAGAGCTATCAGATGAAGCGGGAATGCAGCTTAGCTTTTTTCAATTGGACGATCCTGTTTTGAATAGCATTAAAGAAAAGTTGTTAAGCATTGACATTAACACATTAACGCCGGTAGAAGCATTGATGAAGTTGAATGAAGTAAAAAAATTGGTCGGTGGTAGAGAAAAGAATAGAAAGTGATGTGAAACTCGCTATTATGTTAAAATTATTTCTTTAGGGAAACAGTGATGCTTGAACATAGTTATTGGTTTGTCCAAAGCTAATATTTTCAAAATAGATGCGACAGAACCGTTTAGATTCTGTCTTAAAGATTTCTTTCAATACTCTATTTATTTGTTGAACAGAAAACACAGTACCCTTTTGTGATTTAAATGTATAATCATCCTCATCAATTGGATTAAACTTACTCAGAACAGAATGAATTGTTGAATTGATTTTAATAGTACGTAGTTTCTTTGTCTTCTTTTCTTTGATAACCAGAACATCTTTCATTAAATCAGACCATTTTAATCTTAATACATCAGAAATTCTTAAACCTGTATGAATTGATACAATGATGTAAAGTCCAATTAAAGATTGTTTTTCAGAATTAATTAATCTTTTACCTGTGTTGATACATTTATCAAAATCTATGTAATCACTTTTTGTTAGTCTATTCATATCTCTCTATTTACCTTATTAATGCCCAATTACCCTAAAGATTACACGTAACTGAACATTATTTTCGGTACTCTAATTTTTATAATTCCTGAAATCCTTGCAGGTAGGGAGACATGGAAGATTAAGTCCGATAATGTTCACTTTTGTAGTTTGTGAACATTTTACTTCACCACCATTAACTGTTTTAAAATAATGTCCAGTGTGTTCTCCAAGAATTCTTCTCTTCTTTTTTTTAAAAAGTTGAAGATTATACAGCCGTCTTTCTCCCCTATTAGGAGTAGATATTCACAAAACTTTTTCTTGTTGTATAAGGTTTGGATACCTTCACTATCGATGACGTGGGCGATAAAACATCTGAAATACTTTTCTTCTTTGGATAATACCTTTCCAAGGATTTTATTCATTTCTTGAAATGTCATGTCAGGAAGATAGGGATCAATAGTGACATTCCGGAATATATAACAACAAAAGACCCTTGGTGATGAGGGTCTATGAGAATTATATTAATAAAACTTTAGCCCTATTACTCCTTCAATCCCCATCATATTCATAGAATTATTTGACTGGTTATCACTTTGTTTATTTAATAGTGTAAGCGACCTTAGTTCAACGAATAACAATCGAGCGCTGAAAATATTTCCAAATTTTCTAATGTTGGCGCCGATACCAAAGACTCCGTTAAGTTGATATCGATTACTATTGTTTTTTTCGAGATCTAATCCGTTATC
>Ga0255752_10005464_pt1 | contig 12319 bp, 10 predicted proteins | sample 011ome_25_FD_179952 | JGI IMG/M metagenome (GOLD analysis project Ga0255752, IMG submission 179952) | Coastal salt marsh microbial communities from the Groves Creek Marsh, Skidaway Island, Georgia - 011512CT metaG (version 2) | ecosystem: Environmental > Aquatic > Marine > Intertidal zone >...
AATCCGACGTCTTTTATCCAGGAAAAGCTTGAAAGCCAATCCATCAACCTCGGGGCCCAGCTGAATTGGGTGATTTTTGACGGGTTTGGGATGTTTGCCAACAAACGGGCGCTGGAGACATTGGTAGAGCAGGCCGATGGTCAAGCACGGCTCATGATCGAGCAAACCGTCGCGGCGGTGTTGCAAGCGTATGACGCGGTGTTGGTGCAGCAGAAATTGCTTGAAGTTTGGGATGAGGCGGTGTCCGCCTCCGAGGCCCGCTTAGTTTGGACAAACGACCGCCGTGACTTCGGCGCGGCGACGGAGTTCGACGCATTGCAAGTGGAGAACGGGCTGTTGGCCGACAGATTGAGCCGAGCTCAACAAGGGGCCGCTTTGGCTGCTGCCCGGCGCACGTTGAACCGACTGATGGGCGCAGATCTCGCAACGGAGTGGACACTGATTTCAAATCTGGAGGTGCCGGAGGCGATTGATTTCATGGCCCATGAAATGCGCGTGCTTTCCGATGGTACAGCCATGCAAAACGCACGCATCGCTGAATCATTGGCCCAAATTGGTGTCGACCAAGCCCAGTCGCGGCTTAGTCCGACCGTCCAACTTTCTGCTTCACAGGGCGATCAACGGAGTCAATTTGCAGCCGGCGACCTTTCCGGTGATGGTCGCGTGAAGAACCTTTCGGCCAACCTCGTCCTCAATTTCAACCTGTTTAACGGGGGCTCAACGCGTCGCGCCATCGAGCAGGCCAAGCTTCAAGTGCTGGTTGCTGAGCATGCTGCGGAAAACCAACGCCAAGAGGTGCTGAGGATTTTGGGGGATGCGCGCGACCGGTGGGAGTTGGCGGCGATGACGCACGATATTGCGCGTCAGCTGAACACGAATGCCGAACAGGCACTTGAAATTGCGGAAGCGAGGTATCGGTCGGGCGCCATGAACGCGTTGGATTTGCGGGAAGTGCAATTGCAAGCATTGCGGGCAGCGCAACAGGAATTCACGGCCTTGCAAGGTTGGCTAGCAGCAGATGTTGAATTGGACCGCCTCGCTGGCGAGTGGGGCCAAAAGGAATGAGATGGGAGAGAAAATTCTGATCATCGCATATTATTGGCCACCTGGCGGAGGCATTGCTGTGCGGCGCTGGATGGGACTGGCCAATGCATTTGCAGCATCGGGTGTTCAAGTTCATGTGTTGACCATCCATCCAGATAGCGCAGCCTATCAACAGGTGGATCAGAAGCTGGTTGATGATATCGATGATCGGATCGTTGTTCATACAGTCCGAGCATTCAATCCATTCGCTCCAATAAGAAAGTGGGCTCCACGCGCCATTCCGGGCGCGGCCTTTTCAGAGCGTAAATCTAGCAGTATGCTGGGTCGGATTTTGACGGTACTCAGGAGTCATTTGTTCATTCCGGATCCGAGGAAAACGTGGGTTCGAAAGGCCATTGGTCAGGGAAGTGATTTAGTGGACGAATATGGAATTGAAACGATCATCACAACAAGCCCACCACAAAGTGTTCAACTCATAGGTCGCGGAATCAAACGTGCTCGCCCAAACGTCCACTGGATGGCGGATTTCCGGGACCCTTGGACGGATATCTTCTATTACGAGCGCTTAGGACACAGCACCTTTTCCCGCCGCATTGACGCGCGTCTCGAGCGCAAGGTGCTTGAGGCAGCGGATACGGTGTTGACGGTAAGTTGGGGATTCAGGGATTTATTGGCCTCAAAGGTGGGGTTGGCGCACCAAGAAAAGTTTCATGTTTTGACCAATGGGATGGACTTTCAGCCAACTTTCGTCGATTCGAATCCCAACACAGATGACGATCAGCCTTTTCGGTTGGTTTACACGGGTACGATGGCTCCGAGTTATGCGCCTGAATCTGTGCTGGATAGCATCTTACAACTGAATGCATCCGGTCAGCATAGGGAAATTCAAATGGATTATTTTGGCGGCATTTCCCCTGAATACCAGCACGAACTACAAGGACGTTACCCATTCATTAGCTTCCATGGATTTGTGACTCAAAGCGAAGTTGTGAAAGTTCAGAAAGCTGCTGATTTGCTCTTTTTGATCGGCCCAAATGTGGCGAAAAGTCAGGGGCACATACCGGGCAAATTGTTCGAATACCTGGGAGCATTCAGGCCCATTGCATTTTTGGGGCACCCTGGGGATGATGCAACACGCATCCTCCATGAGACCGGAGCGGGAATATGTTTGCCGAGGGACAATTCGGAAGAAATCATCAAGGGTCTGGTTTCGGCATTAACAACCACAACCAATGGTCAATCGGGGACCGAGCAATTGCAAAGGATCCAGCCGTACATCCGTTCAAATCAGGCCCAAATAGTTTTGGATCTCATTCGAAAGGTTAGCTCTCTTGCGGAGTAAACACCTCGTGTCCGCCGTCTCGTAACAACTTTGTGCGTTCGAAAAGCGCCAAATCTGACGCCACCATCTCGGCGCACAACTCTTCAAGCGAATGCGTGGGCTCCCAGCCCAACACGCGCTTTGCCTTCGACGCATCCCCCACCAACAGATCCACCTCCGCTGGGCGGAAATACCTTGGGTCGACACTCACTAAAACATCGCCCGTCTGGGTGCAAATCCCTTGCTCGTCAACACCTGTGCCTTTCCATTCAAGGGTGCGTCCCACCTCCGCAAACGCCATGTTGACGAAGTCGCGAATCGCGACGGTGCGTCCCGTCGCCAGCACGTAATCGTCCGGCGTATCTTGCTGCAGCATGCGCCACATGCCTTCCACGTAGTCTTTGGCGTGCCCCCAGTCGCGCTTGGCATCAAGGTTTCCGAGGTAGAGGCGATCGGTCAGGCCGTGGTGAATTTGGGCCACGCCACGGGTGATTTTTCGTGTCACAAAGGTTTCGCCGCGCAGCGGGCTCTCATGGTTGAAGAGGATGCCGTTGGAGGCGTGCAAGCCGTATGATTCACGGTAGTTTTTTACAATCCAATACCCGTACAATTTCGCGACACCGTAGGGGCTGCGCGGGTAAAACGGTGTGGTTTCGCTTTGCGGCGTTTCTTGTACCAAACCGTAGAGCTCCGATGTGGAAGCTTGGTAGAACCGGCATTGCTTCTCGATGCCGAGGATGCGCATGGCTTCGAGGATGCGCAACGTGCCGATACCGTCTGCATTGGCTGTGTATTCCGGCGTGTCGAAACTGACCTTGACGTGGCTCATCGCCGCGAGGTTGTAAATCTCGTCAGGTTGCACTTCTTGGATGATTCGGATGAGATTCGTGCTGTCGGTGAGGTCACCGTAATGCAACTTCAGGCGCACGTTGGTCTCGTGTGGATCTTGATACAGGTGGTCGATGCGGTCGGTATTCAGCAGGGATGCCCGTCGCTTTACACCGTGCACCTCGTAACCTTTTTTCAATAACAACTCGGTCAAATAGGCGCCGTCTTGCCCCGTGATTCCCGTTACCAATGCCTTTTTCATCTTTTAATTGCTATTTCTATAAAGGTACGAATGGAGTCGAAGCTGTTCAAGTCAAATCGAATTCTTGATTCTCGACCAACCGTTTGTACGCCCCACCGGCGGCCAACAGCGAATCGTGGGTTCCGATTTCTTGAATTTTACCGTTTGCTAATACGGCGATTTGGTCGGCATTTTTGATCGTGCTCAAGCGGTGTGCGATGATGAGGCTGCTCCGGTTTTCCATGAGCGCATCCAATGCCACTTGCACTTCTTTTTCACTCGAGGCGTCCAAAGCGCTGGTAGCTTCATCGAGGATGAGGATGTCAGGATCGCGAAGAATGGCACGGGCAATGGCAATTCGTTGCCTTTGTCCTCCCGATAATTGGACCCCGCGTTCGCCCACGACCGTCGCGAAGCCTTCCGGAAAGGTCTCGATGAATGCAAGTGCATTGGCTTTGCGCGCAGCGTTCCGGATTTCATCGTCTGAGGCATCGGTCTTGCCGTAGGCGATGTTGCTGCGAATGTCTCCTCCGAAAAGAATGACCTCTTGCGGGACGAACGCCATGCGTTTTCTCAGGGACGTGAGGTGGAACTCATGGAGTGGTTTTCCATCGATTGATATAGTGCCGGAACAGGGATCGTGAAAGCGCAGCAACAACGATGCAATGGTAGACTTTCCTGCCCCTGACGGGCCCACCAAAGCCAACCGCTTGCCCGGTTCGATGCGCAAATCCAAACCTTCCAGCACTTGCACGTCTTCCCGGTTGGGATAGTGAAAATGCACATTTTCAAAGGAAACATCTCCCGCTAACTTCAGCGGCATGAGGGACTCCGTGGCCGTGGTCACAATGGCTTCTTGTTCCTCATCCATCAATTCCATGAGGCTTTCAATGGCGCCGAGCCCACGTTGCAGGGCGGAGAACTGCGCCGCGATGCCACCGATGCTGCCAGCTACCAAGCCGGTCATCAAGAGGAACGTGAAGAAATGTTCACTTGCCAAACCGCCAGTCACCATGAGTTCGGCCCCCTTGAAAATGACCAAGGTGATGGCACCAAAAATAAACAGGATGATGAACGACGCGAAGGCCCCGCGCCAAATCGCCCCCCGCATGGCGAGCGTTCGGATGTTTCGGATGCTGCCAAGGTAACGCACCAACTCCCAGGCTTCATTTGCAAAACTTTTGACGCTGATGATTCCCGTGAGGGTTTCTTGGACGATGGTGTTCGAATCCGCGACTTGATCTTGTGTTCGTTTGGATAATTTCCGAATGAAACGCCCAAACAAAATGGCCGCGATGATCATCACCGGAAGCGTGGCCAGCATGAGCAATGTCAATGTCACGGAGAAATAAAGCAATGCCAAGATCCCTCCCACAATGATGATGAGTTGGCGCAACAATTCCGCTAGGGTGGTCGTGAACACATCTTGAATGGCGGTGATGTCTGCGGAAACGCGGCTATTCAGGTCGCCGACACTGCGGGTATCAAAAAACCGCATGGGCATGCTTACGATGGCCTCAAACGCATCCCTTCGCATGGCGAGCATCATGTCCTCGGTCATTTTAGCAAAAAGCAAAACGCGCCCGAAACTTAAAACGGCTTGAACGGTGAGGACTCCGAGTATGAGCCAACCAATTTGGGTGAGGTTGTTGAGGTCAATTTGCAGCAGCGCCATCGGAGACTCCACTTGCGTTTCTTGACCGGCTGCCGTGCCCACTCCGCCGAGTTGTCCCCACAGTCGGGTCACCAACAAGGTCAAGACCCCGCTCAAGCTGATGATCAACACCCCAAGCGCATATCCCCAGGCATGGGGCCTCAAGTATTGACCCATTTTGCGGACAGTGCCCCTATTTTTCCAGCTAAATTTGCGCGGTTCCGTTGCCTCTGATTGCATGATGCAGCGAAATTACGGTTTCGATGGACGCTGCCGCGTTTTGGGAAAGCGGAAATTTTATTTGGTATGGGTTTGGTAGCATGATTTCTATGCCTATCTTTGCCCTCCCGAATTCGAGAGGGTTTTCTCGCGGATTCGCAAACTGAACTGCTATGAAAAGGACATTTCAACCTTCTGTACGCAAGCGTCGAAACAAGCATGGTTTCCGCAAGCGCATGTCATCTGCAAACGGACGCAACGTTTTGAGCTCGCGTCGTGCGAAAGGCCGCAAGAAGTTGTCTGTGAGTTCAGAGCGCCGCCACAAAGGCATTGAGCGTTAAGGACTACCATTCGGAAGACTTGTCCGTTCCACGGACATTGAACATAAAAAAAGGGAGCCGCGAGGTTCCCTTTTTTTATTGGATGCATTCAAGGGGTGAACTCCACCGGACCAAAAACCACCCACATTGAGGGGCCCTCTTCAGGTTGGACCTTGCACGATTTCAGCTGAAAGGTTTGATCACGGAGGCTTACGGCCAAACCATCGAGGATCGCTTCATCGGGTCCACGCCATTTCACCCGGATCTCTTTCCTGAAATCCAAACCCGGGCCGAGCGCCTTAAAAACCGATTCTTTGGCTGCCCACAGAGCGCATAATCCATCCAAGGCATCGCCCACATCGTCGATCTCGTCCAAACTCAGAAAGCGTTCGGCAATTCCCTTCAATTGCGGGCGTTCTGCCTCAATGTCGCACCCCACAGCGCGTTGACTTGACGTGACGGCGACATAACAAATGCCTTCTCGGGTGTGATGCGCAATGCTCAAAAACCCCAGTTCTGAATCCATAAACTCAGGTTTTCCATCCGCATTGTGCACGATTGATGCCTGGGCCAACCTTCCAGGCATCCGCTCCATGGCAGCATCGACCGCAGCGTGTTCAAGTTGTCGATGGGCAGAAAATTCAGCGAGGACACGCGCTGGGAAACGATTTTGTGACGAGGCCCAAGCGGCGAGTTCATCTTGCTGAGCGGAGAAAGAACCCACGATGAGGTTTGGCTCCTGAACTTGCAAAATCTCTTTAAATTCGGGCATTGGCGGACGGTTGGTGGGTGCGAAAGTAATTTGTTTGTTGTATTTTTGTGCTCGAAATCAACGCCTTATGAGCACAACATTGACAACGGAATACTTGCCGTACAAAGTAAAGGACATCAGCCTCGCTGAATGGGGACGAAAAGAAATTCGATTGGCAGAAGCCGAGATGCCGGGATTGATGGCGTTGCGGGAGCAATACGGAAAGGAAAAGCCCTTGAAAGGTGCGCGCATTGCAGGTTGCTTGCACATGACCATCCAGACTGCGGTGCTCATCGAGACGCTCGTCGAGCTGGGAGCGGATGTGACGTGGTCTTCATGCAACATTTTCTCTACCCAAGATCATGCCGCCGCGGCCATTGCGGCTGCCGGAATTCCCGTTTACGCATGGAAGGGCATGAACGAGGAAGAGTTCGATTGGTGCATTCGTCAAACGCTGTTTTTTGGCGCAGACCGCCAACCGCTGAATTTGATTTTGGACGACGGAGGCGATTTGACCAACATGGTGTTGGATGAATTTCCCGAGCTCGCAGACGGGATCAAGGGACTTTCTGAAGAGACGACTACCGGCGTTCTGCGTTTGTACGACCGCATGAAAGCAGGCACACTGCCCATGCCAGCGATCAATGTGAATGATTCGGTGACCAAGTCGAAGTTCGACAACAAGTACGGCTGCCGTGAGTCTGCAGTGGATGCGATCCGTCGGGCAACCGATGTGATGATGGCCGGTAAAGTGGCAGTGGTTGCAGGTTATGGCGATGTAGGTAAGGGAACAGCGGAGTCCTTTCGCAATGCCGGTTGCCGCGTAATCGTCACCGAAATTGACCCCATTTGCGCGCTCCAAGCAGCGATGGATGGCTACGAGGTGAAGCGCATGGCAGACGCGGTTGTGGAGGGAGATATCATCTGCACAGCGACCGGAAACAAAGACATCATCCGAGGCGAACACTTCGAGGCGATGAAGGATAAAGCGATTGTATGCAACATCGGCCACTTTGATAATGAAATCGATGTGGCTTGGTTGAACTCCAATCACGGTTCTACCAAGGACACCATCAAGCCGCAGGTTGACCTTTACAATGTGAACGGAAATGACGTCATTTTGCTTGCGGAGGGTCGTCTTGTGAACTTGGGTTGTGCGACTGGCCATCCGAGCTTCGTGATGTCGAACTCATTCACGAATCAAACATTGGCCCAATTGGAATTGTGGAACAATGCCGGTGCGTACAAGAATGAGGTGGTGACTTTGCCCAAGCACCTCGACGAAGAAGTGGCGCGCTTGCACTTGGCGAAAATCAATGTTGAGTTGGAGACGCTTACGCAAGAACAAGCGGATTACATTGGCGTGCCGGTGAACGGTCCATTCAAATCAGACTTGTATCGCTACTGATCTTCAGCATGCGTTGGATCTCAAATTTGCGTGAATTCGTCCGGTCTCAACCGGACGTTTTCCGTTTTTTACTCTTGGGATTCGGCGGGTACATCGTCTGGCACCTGAGTTACGAGACGTACTTGAAGCCGGCTACCCTGCTGGATGAGTACATCACCGAAAATCTCATCGTTGTAACCGAAGGATTGTTGGGTTCGGTGGGTTATGAACCTGTGGCGTTTTTTCAAGAAAACGATGGGCCCTTTCGCAATCGCGTGGGCATCCACGGAGCGCAAGGCGTTTTTGTTGGGCCTTCGTGCGATGGGGTGGTCCTGTTTGCGCTGTTTGCCATTTTCATCCTTTCGTTTCCGGGGCGTTGGACCCGAAAATTGTGGTTCATCCCCGCGGGCATTGCCGCCATCCATGCCGCGAATATTTTTCGCATCATCAGTTTGTTGATGATCCAGTTGTATTTGGGGGAAGAGGCGCTCAAGTTCAACCACGATTACACCTTTACCGTCTTTGTGTACAGCATCATTTTCGCGCTTTGGTATGGATATGCTGTTGGCGCTGGGTTTGGCCTTGGTCGTTCGAAAACACCTGCGTCATGACCACAGCCGCCGCCCGTCTCAAGCCCATTTTGCCGCGACGGAGACCGTGGTGGCTGCTCGTACTCATGGGGATGCTGGTATTTGGGTTCTACCAAGAGCGGGCAAAAATCCAATTGAACCATTACATCCAAGTGATGGAAACTCATCCGGAGCTGCAGAAAATGCCTTCGGAAGTGCGCGAAAAATGGTGGGATGCGAATCCACAGCCCAAACGGATTCACTACTACATCATGGAGAATACGTGGAACGGGTTTCACCGGTATTCATTGCGCGAATTGGGTTGGATGAAATGGTCCCTGAGTATTGGGATATTGATCGCTTTTTTTGCCTTGGATGCGCTATTTCTGCGGACGACGGGGCATTTTAATCGTTGGCCTTGGTTGATTGTGATGTACGCAATTGCGGGGTGCATCATGGTCGTCTTCATTGCACTGGTTCCGGGCAAAGCCGGGTATGGTGTGGCACACGAGTTTTTGGCCTTCCTTCAGTCGCCGTTGCCGTCGTTGCTTATCGTGCTCGTGCCTTCGCTGTTTGAGCGGATGCGATTGGAAGCACCTACGGATTGAACACCTGTAAAATGGGGTCATTCCATTGGGTCGCGTACCGGTGCAATGGGTAAATGGCATCCCCGGAAACTACGGATCCGTCAATGATGAGCCATTCGGAATTGCTGCAAGGATCGGTGATCAGCAAACCATCTTCTGCCACTTCCACTTGACAGCCAGCCGGAATATCCGCCGTCGCGTGACGGTCAAGTGCCACGAATTGGTCCAAGGTGTACCGATACAAAATGATTCCTTTGGAGCCGCCGCTCACAAGCACGTGTCCACTCGGCACCGATAAATCGATGTATGCCGGAAGGTTCACGTTCACAGAAAAATCCACAGGTACATAAGGAATAAACTGCTGCGGATCGTTGCAACGGGACTGGACCAAGACAGCTGCCAACAGGGCAAAGCCAAAAACATGATTGAAGCGTTTGGTATTCATACTTGGGTTGCATTTTTCCGCAACCCCAGTGGATCCTTGGGTTTGCCTGCCTGAAATTCCTTCAAGTATCGCGGTTCGAAATACGCCACATCTTCAAATGTTTGCGCTCGAAACGCTGCCAATGCGGGCTTGCGCAGGAAGGCAGCTTGGGGATGTGTGCTCTTGAATTGCCAAGCCTGTGCCGGGTCGCCGAGCAGCGTCTCGGTTTTGTCAGCGGCATCTCCAATCACGAAAGCAGCGCCGGAAACGGCTGGAAAAAGTTCGTTCATCGAAGCCTTGGCTTCCAAGATGAGGGCACGGGTCTCATCCAATGCTTCGACAAAATCTCCTCGGCGCGCGAAAGTTTGGGTGTATACCTCGTCCCGGCGGGCATCCATCACGGCGATGATGGAGGAGCCATCTGAAACGGATTCCAAAGCCTCGTAGGCTTGAATCTCCAAGCTATTGATTGCGATGAGCGGGATGCCCATGGCATGGCACAAACCTTTTGCTGTTGAGACGCCGATGCGCAGACCGGTGTAACTTCCCGGACCGGCGCAAACCGCAACCGCACTGAGGTCTTGAGGGGTTTTTCCAAGCGCATCAAGTGCTCCCGAAATCATGGGCAAGAGATGCGAGGCGTGCACGTGCTGCTTGTCGCATTTCTGCGCAGCGTGAAGGAGCCCGTCACTCGAAAACAGGGCCACCGAACAGGAAAGGGTGGAAGTCTCGATGCCCAGGATAAGCGGGTTCATTCCTTATCCGTTGAAGGTTCCTCCTCAATCTCCACAAAATCGCCGTCCTCCAAGGTGCGGGATACGCTTTGGTACGGACCCGTAATGACCGTTTCATCGGCTTCCAATCCGCTGATGACGGCAATGAATCGGTTGTCCTGGATGCCAGTTTCAACCAACCGCCAAGCGACGGAACCGTCTTCATTCAGCACAAATACGCCCAATTCACTTTCGTCCTCTCCGTCTACTTTTTCGCGGGTGGTGACAGATTGGATGGGGATGGATAATGCGGAATTGGCTTCCCTTGTTAAAACGTCCACTTTCGCGCTCATGCCGGGCCGGAAGGGTGAATTGGCTCCCACCTCGTCTGCCAACATCTCGGCATAGCTCTCGGGCAATAGCCGAACTTTCACCGAGAAATTCGTGACTTGATCCATGGCAAATCCGTTGAGGCCCGCATTGAGAGCGGTGTTGCCAATTTCCGTCACCACACCGGCAAATGTTTGATCGAGGTACGCATCCACTTCCACCTCCGCCGCATCGTGCATTCCTACACGAACGATATCGCTTTCGTTCACCTCCACGTCGACTTCCATGATGCTCAAATCCGAAACTTTCATGACCACTTCGCCGGCCGTAAATCCGTTGCCTTGAACGCTTTCTCCCACTTCTTTGACCAACGCTGTCACGGTGCCAGACTGGGGCGCCAGCAAGGTGGTTCGGCTGAGGTTGTCGCGTGCTTCTTGCACGGACGCCTCTGCACTGGAAATAGCGAATTCTGCGCTTCGGATGCTCTCGGTAGCAGAGGTGAGGGTGGCCTCTGCGCTGCGAAAGTTGGCTTCGGCGTTATCGTAATCGGCTTGGGAGATGACCCGGTCTTGGAACAACTGCTGTGTGCGTTCCCAACTCTTGCGGGCCGCGAAAAATTGGGCGTCGGCTTGTGCTTGCTGAGCACGTGCCGAGGCAAGGTTCGATCGAGCGCTATTGGCCGCCGCTTGGGCACGATTGAGCGCAGCTTCGTACAAGTCGGGGTTGATCTGCACAAGCAGATCGCCTTTCTCCACGCGATCGCCTTCTTTGACCGGAAGGGCGATGATTTGGCCACTGACTTCAGCGGTGATGTTCACTTCCGTTTCAGGCTGAATTTTTCCAGAGGCCGAAACACGCTCAATGATGTTTCGAGTCTGCACGGTTTCGACGCTGACTTTGGGCGTGTCCTCTTTCCCGCCCAAGAATTTGGCCGCAATGAGGAGGCCGATAATGACCACGCCCATGCCAATCCAGAATTTTTTCGTGAGTTTCATGCTTCGGAGTTATCTGAAAGTCATGGCCTTGCCCATGTAGAATTCGAGGATGCGGCTTTTGAAGGCCAGATCGTATTTCGAGCGGAGGGCATTGACGCGTGCGTTGTCAAAGAGGGTTCGAGCATCAGCGTAATCGATGGCCGTGGCGGCACCGGCTTCATACCGTTTTTCGGTATTGAGGAAGGATCGTTCGGCTGCCGTAAGTGCAGCTTCTTGAGCCGATGCATTCTCTTGGGCAGCGCGAGCATCTGCCCAAGCGGATTCGATGTTCGCGGTGAGCGTTTGCCGTGTTTGTTCGAGTTGGTATTGAGCGCGCAATGCATTCACTTCGGCTTGTTCAATGGATGACTTCACACTGAAATTATTGAAGATGGGCACACTCATCGAAAAGAACACGCTTTGATTGAAATTCTGGCTGAGCTGATCTGAAAATGGCGTGGTGATGAAGTTGTACACTTCTTGCTGGGCCACCAAGTCATACGCGGTAGAGTCATCGACCACTAGTGATCCCAAAACGAATTCCTCGAGGGACGGCGGCCCATCGATGGAGCGTGATGCGCCGGAATACCCCGTGCCGAAGTTGTAACTGGCGAACACGCGGGGATAGCGACCGGTTTTGGCAATGTCCAATCCGAGGTGAGCATCTTCTACCTGCAACTCCGCTTGACGTATTTCGGGAAACGAGTTCAAGGCATAAGCCACCGCTGCTGCCGGTGAAGCGGGCAGATCGGCGCGTGCAAGGTCTTCATCAGACGGTCGAACGCATTCGAAATCGCTTGTTTCGGAGGCGGGCAATTGGAGCAGTTGGACCAGGTTGAGTTTGGCTAAATTCAAGCCGTTTCGGGTGGAAACAATGGTCGCCTCGTCTGCTGCCAATTGCGCTTCCACATCGTACAAATCGAATTCAGCCGCAGCTCCTGCATTGACCAAACTGCG
>Ga0255752_10005472_pt1 | contig 12307 bp, 27 predicted proteins | sample 011ome_25_FD_179952 | JGI IMG/M metagenome (GOLD analysis project Ga0255752, IMG submission 179952) | Coastal salt marsh microbial communities from the Groves Creek Marsh, Skidaway Island, Georgia - 011512CT metaG (version 2) | ecosystem: Environmental > Aquatic > Marine > Intertidal zone >...
ACCATTGACGGATCCACAGTTGTTGATAGACACAGTGAAGCAACACGGTTTCGCCCGGGCATCAGAGATATTGAATAGGCGTAAGAGAGCAGTGGTAGATTCCTACTACAGATACATCAACAAACAATAATCCTCACACAGAACTGGTAATTGGTAAGGGCAGGAACGACCCGCGTCGAAGACGGATGCGTCCGCAAAAATTTTCCATAGACATACTTGCTTGGTAATCCGGAGATATGCCAACGAATCGCTTTAGCGATTAGCGTCGCAGAATTTTTGACACCTTTCCTTACCCTATACTAATGTTTCTATTGATCGCGACTTACCCTTAGTAGAGTTCTTATTGTACTCCTATTGATATGCTCTCATAGACGGAACTTATACGATTAAAAGAATAGACTGTATAAGCCATATAGAGCGAGTGTGACTACTATAGTCCGAATGATCACGGCAGAGCCTGTTGTAGGCACAGCATGGTCCAGGAACCGTAGACGCCTGCCTGGGTAATGCTCCCTTTTGATTTCTGGGTTTTCTTTCTCGTATTCTCTTTGAGTGGGCATCGTACGGATACTTATCGTATGGTGGTTTATGGGCGTGGAGCATTTGAACTATGCCTGCCATCCTTAGGAATTCTTTACCAAAATCGTTTGCTTTGATTACAATATTTAGGCCGTACGCCTTTTTTGGGTCGGTTGTGGGGTGAGGGCCTTCGGCCCGGCCACCGTGTGGACCTTAGGGACGGCATGTGGATCTGCAACATTATGAGGTTCTGTCGGTGTGTGTGGCTTTACTTTCTTTTGAGGGTGTTCCTGAGGTACGAGGCGTATGCGAGTAGGCCCACGATCAGGATCCAGAATACTATGCTTGATATCATTGTGTGTGTATTTAACTCCGCGGCTGGTAACAGTTGGTAATGGCCTGCAGTGAACGGACCGATGTGAGTTTACCATTGCTTACCGAGATCATTGCTCGCGGTGCGAAACCCATTGGTGATTCTGGTTTGGTCTACCATTCTTTACCATGTCTCCGATCTGAGTTTGATCCGGCCGACGATCGGCTTTACCAACCTTTACCGCCGCGAACAAGGACAGGGCATAGATGTGAGTGTAGCAGGCATCGGGCACCAGGTGGCTGGGCGGGCCATGGTTATAACAGTAGATAACCGCGAGAACCATCAGGAGTGGTGGCACGGTGGGTGGTCGGTATCGAAAAGAATTTTTTGAAATCATCAGGCCGGTCGGCATAGCATTTAATGAGCATGGTGGTAAAACTGGTAGGGCAATGATAAAATACCCCCATATACAAAAAAATGCACAACCCAGAAAAAGGGCACTATACCCAGGTCGACAGATCCTGCAACTGTGCTATAATGGCATATGACCCTCGCAAAATGGTTCATTTATACTGTGATAGGCATCGTTGTGATCACTGCATATTGGTTATGGCCCATATATCTACTCATAGCCATGTTCGCTGTGTTTGGCACTAACTCCGGATCCGGATCACGTGTTCGACGTGCGAAACCCTACCGGTTCAAGCGACACAAAATGCCTGTGTACCGGCCAGTACGCTCGAAAAGAACAAAACCCTATAGATTCCCCCGAACCAGACGTAAGTGGGGCCGACCGGTCAAGATAGACAAAGTGTGGAAGTTGTGAAGTACTACTACGTCATGTGTCAGAAGGGCCGTATAATACATCGTGCATATGTGCAGTTGGACCCGGAATCTGCTGACATACTGCATGATGCACTAGAAGAGAACTACGACATATGTCAAGTGTGTGATGTCCCGGCCTCGGAAGCGGATCCAGAACTAGTCATTTAAATACATGTATGCTCGTGCGTACCATCCTACTATATGCTGTCATGCTCACTGGTGCAGTCGCCCTTCATGAGAACACGTTCGCTGTGTTCGAGTTGAAAGAGCAGTTGCAGATGCTGTACATCAACATGTGGGAGTTGCTGACCCAATTGGAGTACGTGACACCAGATCAACGGGCAGTGGTGTATGAGGAGATCCAACACATACGAGAACAGATACAGCACACCATAGATCAGTTGGTCCAGCACGATCAACAGCAACACCCTCGAGACTAAAAAGCACAAAATGTGCACCAAGATCGCTGTGTGCCCACGGGATCGCACTGCGACGCACCGTAAATAGATCTAGTTGGCGTACGCCCGTGGCATTGTGGTCCAGACACTCTTTTAACCCCTTCGATCCAGTGCCACGGGGCATATATACTTTATATGAAGATTGCATTGATCGTCACGGCCATGCTCGTCTGTCCCGGCATAATCATGGGCACCATATCCAGTTACAGGGCGGGTCAAAAACCCCACAAGGACCTGTACCTCATGATCAAAAAATTTACGCACAGGAAAAAATAACGGTAGCATACCCGGCCCCGGGCATGTTATAATTGCCCTGTATCAGATACGTGGCAACTATGGGATCCTCAAGGGAGACTGGATGGATCCCAACGCCATCGTGCATATGTGCTATGTCATTATAACAGTAGATTTTCGTTCCCCGATCAGATAAAATAAAGCAAAAACAGAGGACGAAATGTTACCATACACAGACAAAGAACAGGAATGGTTATCCGACAAACAACCACGGACTTACAAGAAATCAAACACCAACAAGGAACGTCGGGTCAAGGAGACAGAATGGGACTGCAAAGGCGGTCACTGGTTCGTCAACCCAACACGTACATGGGGCATAAGAACAACCATAGAAGTGGACGGCAAGGAATACGTCGTCCCGGTACAACTATAATGGAATACGCAGAAAGGCACACGATATAATGAGCGACAGAGAACTAACGGAACAATTCAACAGGGTAGAGAAAAACAAAGCAGACACATGGTCATTCATCACGTTCTTCGTGGTAATGGGCCTGATCAGTTGGATCAACTCATAATGGCCACGTTGATAGCATTCATGACCATATTCGTGGTCAGCACAGCACTCAACTACCTGGTATTATAACACACTATTTGCCGAACCGGCCCGTGCGGAGTTTCAGTGTACTATAAATAATCACATGATCGACTTTGACATCATGGTTTGCACCGACTGTTGGTGGAACCTGCCGGCGGTAATAGCACACAGGATACTGCAACACCCGGCCAAGGTCAAGGTGAGTTGCAACACATGGGACACCACCACACATACATTACGGCGTAGCCTTGCCGTACTCACGCCCATGACCGACATCCGGGGGCTCTTGGCCATGCACAAGCACCTGACCAGAACAGAGCACAGGCCAGTCAACGTGTTGATAGCGGGGCAGGGGTGGACATGCGGCACCCACAATGAGACACTGGGCATAAAAAATTTGGCCAAATACGTGCCCGGAACATTCAGGGTGTTCGTGGACATCGAGCTGATCGCGAGGATCTCCGATGAGCTGGACAGGACCATGAGCGAGTCGGACATGCAGGACGATCCCCACGTGTCGTGGCGACACGTCGGAGGCACGCTGTACGAGATGCGGGACCTGAAAAACCAAAACCAAAAGCAAACGGTTGACATCTGAGTGGATCTAAGTTATTATACACTATATGCCACTTACACCAATAGTGATAGAACAGACATCCAAAGGCGAGAGAAGTTACGACATTTTCAGTAGGCTTCTGAAGGACAGGATAATCATGTTGGAAGGACCGATAGAGGAACACACCGCATCAGTGCTGTGTGCTCAACTGTTATTCTTGGAATCACAAGATGCCTCGAAGGATATAACCCTTTATATCAATTCGCCGGGCGGACTGGTAACGGCAGGCATGGCGATATACGACACCATGCAGTATGTGAGATCGGACATACAAACAATAGTGGTGGGCCAGGCATGTAGCATGGGCTCACTCCTAGCAAGTGCGGGGACAAAAGGCAAGCGAATGATGTTGCCACACGCACGACACATGATACACCAACCTCTGGGCGGAGCGAGTGGACAGGCCACTGATGTGGAGATCAGGGCAAACGAACTCTTGCGTTGGAAACGAGAACTCACAGAGATCTATGAGAAGACCACAGGACAACCGCTAGACCGGTTGAAAGCGGACATGGAAAGAGACAAGTTCATGAACGCCGAAGAGGCCGTCGCATACGGGCTTGTGGACCGGATAGTTTCCAGCAGAGCCGAAGACGATCAAACTAATTAACAGTATATGTTTTACATCTGGCACACACTAATAATCGCCACGTTCATAGCAGTGGCCTACTACATGGGATATCAGCATGGCGGCAAAAAAGCCAAAGTCAAAGAAACCATACGTAAAAGTTAGACTGGTACCCGAGGACTCCAACATGAAGGATCACGGGTTCTACTACTATGCCATGAAACCCGGCAAGGGCGAGAAGCAGAACCAGAAACTGCGACTTCGCAAGTTTGACCCCATCACACAGAAGCACATATGGTGGGTGGAGAAGAAACTTCCTCCGCACAGCAAATGATCAAAACCTACGGTTGTAGTTTTACGAAATATGACTGGCCATGCTGGCCTCATTTTTTGATAAAGGAAGGACCGCTGGAAAATCACGGTGTCCCCGGGGCATCCAACGAATTCATAGCCAACCGGATAAAGGAAACCGCAAAGAGACACGACAAGGTAATTGTGATGTGGTCCGGGTTCGATAGGGTATACAATCAAGCGTATTATGATCAGCATGGTCACTCTTTCGAAGGACGGTACCGTGGCAGTGACTACAGCATCAAGGAAATGTGGGACAAAACCATATATGAAATTTCTTCAACACATGACCATTGCAAACAAAATGATATCGAAATTTACAACCTCAGTGCATTCTTGTTCAACATGGGTGAAACAAGGGAACTCCGTGATTTCCCGGAGCAAGTGGATATAGGATGGAGAGATTGGCCCATCAGCATGATCGAGTACTGCATCGACAATCCTGTCTTGGGCAAAGCGACCAAAGACACACACCCGTCACCGAGCCAAGCATATCGCTATTGCAGAGATGTCGTAGGACCATATGTCGGTACAGAAATTAGAAAAATCAACGATGCCAATTTGATCCGGCTCGACAACAATCGCCTCGATAGATAAATGTTCGTCATACACAACAGCCAACAAGGTTTCGTACACATACCCAGGACGGCAGGCAGGTTCATAGAATCACAGTGCATGAACGTCAAAGGTTTCTCCACCATACAGCCCTACCACAGTCCCATACCCTCAGAGCTGGCACACTACCAATGGCACACCCGTGTCAGGGATCCGATCGAAAGGGTCATGAGCCTCTGGCGACACAATCAAGACGGACACGGCATGAGCAGGCACAAGGGCACGTTCGATCAATTCCTGTCCGGGGTAAAGGCCGGTTTCGAATGGCACACCAGACCTCAGGCAGATTTCATCACTGACAATGTAAGGTGTTGGTTGGGCATTGAAGACTGCATCCGGGCCATGGGTGGATCCATCACCGGACAACCCATTAACAAAAGCATCACTCCCAGGATAGATCTCAACCAACGACAGGTAGATCTCATAAAACACATATACTACAAAGATGTAGACCTTTTCCAAAAACTGCTCGACTCACAATAACAACCACAGCAGGCCAACAGCATTAAGTAATTGCGAATAATAACTATTCGCAACTAGGAGAAACATATGAGTTTTATACTACACGAACTAATGGAATTGGGATTACTGATCAGTGCCGTAGCGGTCACTTGGGCAGTTCCGAGACCAGAGTGGGTATCCAAGTTATACACAAGGATCGCTAGATTCTTTGGATCACAGAAGACATTCAACTAATCGATGATGGTCAGCGGTGTTGAGCCGCTGGCTACCTACCAGACACCCAATCCTGTTCTTCGTCGGTCACGGGCCACATTACAGTTGCTTGGTCCAGTGTTGAGGCCACTCTGTCTGTTCTGATTGTTCATTTACAGTCACGACTTCCATTGTTTCCGGTGTTTCATCCCAACAACAGTCGTCACGAGAAACACATTTGCTCTCTACATAAACCTTCTGGCTTTTCTTTTTATCTGCGTACATTGTTTGTTCCTTTTGTAAATTAATGTTTGTAAATTTACTTATAGTAAACATATACACAAAATCGCCAAAAACCTAGTCGTACGTTGTAAACGGAGTAAATCTTTTGTAAATTTAAATTTACAAAATTTACAAATAGCAAACTATAATTTATAGGCTTCCGTTGTAAATATTTTTATGTACACTCTTGAGAAACGCAAGATGATATACATCATCAGCAGGAAGCCGACCTGGTTCCACACGCACTGCCTGACACCAACTCCCGGCACACCATTATGGTATGATCCCACATGGGTGGTTGGTGACTGTGAACTGTGCAGGATGGACATTGACAATCAGGACTGGTGGAACAACTGTTCCTACAATCAGTCACAGCGTAAGTTCTACAACCAGATAGATCAAGAACTTCGACTCTGGAAGTAAATATTATCACATTATGCCATACAGCAAGAAGGCCGGCAAGGCCAACATAGTAGAATGGGTACATCAACTCAAAGCAGAGAACAAACTCGTACACAACTCCGCACTGGACATAGGTCCCGGCGAAGGTGCCTATAAGAAATGGCTCACACACACATACCTACCCACCACGGAATGGCAGGCAAATTCAGGCCCGCTGGCAGGAAGCAAATGGACTTGTGTTGAGATATGGGAACCCTACATAAAAGAATTTGACCTAGGGTCAAAGTACGACACGGTCATCAACCAAGATGTGCGTGAGTTGGATTACAACAATATCGGTCCTTTTGATGTTGCAGTTGCAGGAGACGTGTTGGAACACATGAGCAAGGAGGACGCAGTGTCGGTCGTTAACAAGGTGCTTGACATCGCCACATACCTTTTTATAAGCATTCCTATCATACACTATCCACAAGAAGAGTCACATGGCAATCCATATGAAGCACACGTCAAGGACGACTGGGATCATGATGAAATGATGGAGACCTTCCCACAGATAGTAAAACACTCCGCCGGTAGGCGTGTTGGTGTGTACATGCTGACAAAATAAAAGTAAGCATGACCAAGAAACTTCTGATATCGGGCTGTAGTTTTGGAGCAGTGTACAATGACATCCAGTCAGAACTCAAGGAACTGTTTGACGTTGACCAGGTGGTCAATATTTCCAAGTTGGGCGGATCACCCGATCGCCAGATGCGTGGGGTAATTGAATGGTCAGCACAGAACGGAAAGCCGGACATGGTTATTGTGCCTGTGAGTTTCGCACACCGATTTGATCTACCCATCGCCGAACAGACCGATCCTATTCATAACAAACACTTTAGATCTATGTGGCACATGAATCTAGGCAAGAACTACGGCTCGGCCAAACCCATAGATCCAAAATACGACATATCCTTGCTAGAAACATTCATGAAAGCGGGAACGGTGATACACAGCAATGACCATCCCGGACATGATAATCTTTGGTATAAACTCATCATGTTCCAGGCATTTCTCGAACTTAACAAGATAAGGCATTTAATATTTGACACAGGGAATCACTATCAGAACGTGCCCGATCTAGATCAGCCCGGCATGGAGAAAAAGAAACTGATCGAAAACTGCAAAGGTATCTACAAGTTCTTTACGTTCTGTTCTAATGTTTGGATGTACGATCAACTTACAGATGAGGAAAAGATCAACTATGTGCCATGGTACAAGCCTCAAAGAAACACACCTGTTGGAAGGATTCTATCAAACAATGAAGTAACAATACTGCACCATAACAAACACCAAGTTCTAAAACTTATGAATTATCTCGCCGAGCAAGGTGCTGTGCGTACACCTTAAACTATTCGTCGGTGAATCCACCGCTACCCGTGAACCTCTCGTCCATCTCGTCCTCGTCGAACCATTCCCTGTACAGGCTCCACTCCGGAGCATCCGAGGCGTCCCAGTCGTACCAGTTATCCATGTTACTTGATATAAGGACCTTTTGCTTTCGAGTCAGTCCTCAGACGTTTTACTTTGACGTATTTCTTGTTGCCAAGTTTGTAGACAGTGGGCTTAGGTGGATCATAGGCGTCGACCAGATGTTTGATGTAACGATCGATCCATCTTCTGATGTTTCTGAACATGCCAAGCCCTCCATCATTGTGATATTAATCTTCCTGCTTCCAGATAGTCCATGCACCATAGGCAATTGCTAAACCTGCCGCAATCTTTGCCAGTGGAGCCATGAATAAAATCATAAGACCTAACGCGATACATACCGCACCGTCCCATGATGTTCTCTCTTTTGATCTTGATTTGAACCAATCCATGATCTATCTCCTTATTTTGCTTCTACAACTGGTGTAGGGTCATTAGTGATCATGAACCAAACGCCTATCACTATAACGATAGCAACACCAATCATGATCTTCTTGTGTTTCTTCATTTCTTCCATTACTTTTTTCATTATACGTCCTCCTTAAAGGTTATCCATATTTATCGGATCTAGCGATCCATTTTCTGCTCTTCTTTTCTTTTCTTCAATGGACAATCATCTGGTGCGAACATGCAACCCAATGCATCCACGATGCCCGTGAAGTTGGTAGGTCCGTCATTGTCCTTTGTGGCCTGCTCTCGGTCCATGGCCTCCATGTCCTTGGTTATGGAGTCGTTCATCTCCTGTTCTGTCTCGTGTGGTGGTTGCTTGTCCGGGTGTGGGTTTGGACTACACGCAGAAAGGCCTATCAGCATGACTGTCAGGAATATGATTATGCACCATTCTAATTTTTTATTCATACCGATTATTTACACCAACACGAAGAACTACAATGTGGTGTTAGATGTTACTGAAACTTGTTGGCGTCAGTGGCAACCTTGCCGGAGTTCACGCCGTTCTTGATCACATACTTCTGTGTGCCGTTGGCACCAGCGTTCACTTCCCTACGTAGGTCCTTGAACAGCAATTTCTGTTTGGCCTCACGCATGAGCTTCTGTGCATATGATGTTAATAGTTTTGTGTCTCTCATAACTTTATTATATAGATTATTTATGTGTTGTCAACATACCAGATATGCGTATAGAACATAGTGCTTCTACAGTGCATTTAAATGCGTGTAATGGGATAAATGTACAACTTATCCTGACTACCCTTTACCATGCGTGTGTGTGCGTCTGTGTGCGTTTAACAGGTAGACTTAAGGCGGTTTATAGTGTAGTATAATAACTGTGATGCCGCTTTAGCTCAGTTGGTAGAGCAACTGATTTGTAATCAGTAGGTCCGCGGTTCGAATCCGTGAAGCGGCACCAGATAAACCAAACATGCCAATATTACCATTAACACCAAAAAATTCAATGGCCTTGCATGTGAAGGTGAATTTGGGGGGATTGGTGAAGTGGGATCACGCATCCATGGCATGGATGAGTCAGGAGTTCGACTCTCCTATCCTCCACCATGTGCCCGTAGTTCAGTTGGATAGAATACGAGTTTCCTAAACTTGGGGTCGGAGGTTCGAATCCTTCCGGGCACACCAAAAACACAATAATTAATTGTGTGAAGAAGTTCTATTCCATAAAGTTGAAACAGTTCAAGGAGAACATACCACCGGCACTGGCAGAGACCATGTTGCTGGATGAATCCAAACTGGTCAAGTATCTCTGGAAGCACAAGGCACTAGAGTTCAGGTATCCCAAGCACAAGGACAGACTGGATCTGTACGCGGACGAGAAGTACCTCATGATGGGCAAACTGAAATATCCCACAATGTTTGGCAACCGGAAAAGGATGGGTTTCATGGAACTGTACATAGTACACAGGATAAACCAGAGAATGATGAACGCGAAAGGAAGCACGTGATGAAGTTTGGATTCTTTACTGACAGAGGATTAGACAAACAGAACCTGGATAAGGATCCATGGAACAAGGTCAAGACCAATTCCTATGGATACAGATGTCCGGAATGGCACCCGATGCCGGATGGGAAGAACAATGTGGTGGTGCTTGGATGCAGTCACACGTTCGGCCAAGGCCTAGAGGATGACCAACACTGGGTTCATTTCCTGAGCCAGCACAACCCTAAAAGATTGAGATTTTGGAATCTGGGTGTACCAGGCACGTCGGGTGACGCCATGGTACGTAGGCTTTGGGGCACACAAAAGCTCATCGACCCTAGGATCATAATTGTTTGTTGGCCTCCCATAACCAGGAGAGAATGGTATGACAGAGAAATTTCCGCGTTGCATGGCCACGACGAGAAGTTGCTGATACAGAATCAACACACGGACATAAGCAACTTCCTACACAACATATTTTGGATCGAGAAGTACGCGGAGATATACCAGGCCAAAACCCTCTATTGCTATTCAACGGAAGTGATCAAGCATCCGGATCTGGCCGGCCTAAATGTTTTAGACACCCACACACTTTCCAACTGCTGGCCTTACTATGATCACCATGAACAAACCAAGTTATACACGGAACCCAGCCTCGCCTCGGACGGAGTTCACTACGGTGTCGAGCACCAGAAAAGATTTGCGAGACTGATCATTGATTACTTCGGCGGCAAACTGCGATGATCTCAGGATAGGTTCCAGGTCCTCACTATGGGATTTTGTTTTACCCTTGCTAGTTCGTTCTGGAAGCCTTCCGAGGCGGTGAAATTTTGCAGTGAATGATCTAGGCCTGAATTCCAATCCTCTATCTTGTTCAGGTACACCCTGTCCACGGAATACTTGCCAGCCATGTCGGCCATCGCGGTCATCTCGTGCCAGTTGTCTTTCTGTACTACGAAGTGTAGGACAAAATTGAATTTGTATTTCAGTTTGATTTCAGACATGCACTCCAGGCCCTCGACGACCTTGTCCCACTTGCCACCTAGCCTAAGTTGCTCGTAGGTCTCACGACTGGCACCGTCGATGCTGACCCCCAGTTCGTTAAGGTTTCGTATCACATAAGGAATCCTGTCATGAAATTCCTTGAACATCAGTCCATTGGTCAGTATGCTGTACTTGATGTTGTCTCTTCTGGGTGTCTGTTCCATGAAATGTCTATACACCAGAGAGGCAAAGGGGTCACCATCCGAGCCTATGTGCACCTGTACAGGATGTTCATAGTTGTGCAACCACTCGTTGATCTTGTCCGCAAGTCGTATGCCCAAGTTATATGCCGAACCCTCCTTGTGGAAGATCATGCCGCTCCTACAACTTGGACACCGCAGATTGCAACTGTCATCTATGGCGAGCCGCACGTGACCTATGTGGTTTGCTTTGCCATCCAACATGTTGCCCCCTATGATGTACGGGCACTGGTGCTCGTTGCAGAACCTATAAGAGCCATCGGTCATGCTGTCTTGAATCTTGTTGTGTACGGGACTGCCAATGATCTCATCGATGGTTTTGATCTGCAGGTTGCCAATGCTCTGTGGCAACCAAGAGGTGCATTCGCAGGCGTAACAACTGCCCTGCTTGTCAATCAGTATCGTGTCAAACGGCCGTGAACACACAGTGGGTATCCGGAGATCCTTGGTGGTGTCTATGCCGTATTGGTCGAACAGTCTCGGATTAATCATTTGTCGGGATCGGTGATCATGTCCAGCGTGAGTGGTCGTGTCTCGTCTGGCTTCTGCTCCGGCACCTGCTGTGCCTTCTTGCTCCGCCTCCGCTGTTCCCGTTCGTGCTGTTTCTGTAATTTCTTGGCGCCCCTGGTGTTCTTGTAGTCGTAGTGTATGCCCATCGTGAACCTCCTTTGCTATCCGTAATTATACACTCGGACGGGCCAGGTGTAAACTATTTTGGTAAAAAAAGTTGCACTTAATGGTTGCAATTCTGATAAATATGCCTTACAATCCAGAGCGGTCAATAGGCCATTGATCGCATTACAATCATAATAGATACGGGAGAAAAACAATCTATGAAAATGACAAAGAAAAAGGCGGCTATTGGTGTGGCGATTATCATCGCACTAGTGGCTATTTGGTCGGTTATGAAACCGGCACCGGCTGAAGCGGCCGAGATGAAGGTGTATGGTTCACTGAACTACATGCTGTCAAACAACGAGAATGCTTCAGGCGTGGCAACATCAAAAGCGGAGAACAACGGTTCAGCGATTGGTGTTGACTTCAATAGCAACATCGCAGAGGGAATCGACGGCTTCGCCAAGTTAGAAGTGGACATCGACGCGGATGACTCTGGTTCATCACCATTTGACTCTAAACTGGCTTACGCTGGTATTGACATGGGTGACGCGGGTGTGCTATCAGCAGGAAGACAGAACTCTGTGTTCAAGGGTGCTGTTACATCTAAGACAGATGTGTTCCCAGAATTCGGCGGAAGTGCCGCACAGAAA
>Ga0255752_10005484_pt1 | contig 12288 bp, 5 predicted proteins | sample 011ome_25_FD_179952 | JGI IMG/M metagenome (GOLD analysis project Ga0255752, IMG submission 179952) | Coastal salt marsh microbial communities from the Groves Creek Marsh, Skidaway Island, Georgia - 011512CT metaG (version 2) | ecosystem: Environmental > Aquatic > Marine > Intertidal zone > Salt...
TGTTATGAATTTTCCAGTTGCTACCACCTGCGCTATCAGCCCATGGAATATCTACAATATGATCGAATACTCGTTCATGCTTTTTTGTGATTAAACTCTTTGTGTGTTCATCTACACAGACACAGATGGCATTTTCTTCTTGTGTTGCTTTAAGTGAAAGCGCAAGAGCATATGTCATTTCTAGGTAATCATGCTCTGTATTGTTTTGTGCAATTACGATATATCCTCTACTCATAGTGTTTCTCCTACTTGTAGTAATTTGTCTATGTTACGCATGATACCACGCTTGTTCATAATGTGTAAGTCTGTGTTTGTAAAGCGAGAAAGAACATGCTCTGTAATGTTCTCTGCTTTTGCACAATACATAATAATATCGTTTGCTGAATTTACTCTAAAGATGTCATCTAGGTCAAACGAATTGTTTAGATAGTCGATAGGAAGTGAAGGAGTGCTGAAAGCGACCCCACCATTAAGAGAGTGTAAAGCCATCGAAAATGCGAAATCATTTCTAAAAAGGTTCCCTGTGCAATTATATAATGCGTAATAGTATTTGTAGTTGAACTTAATGTTTCTAATTAGAGTGAATAGATTTTCAGCAAACTCACTCTTTTTGAAGTAGAACACTGTCGCCCAACTCATTGGAATAGTAAAATCGTCAATATAGGAAACATTACCGCCATGTCTACCAGCAATGTCCCTATACTGACTGTTAATCATGAAGTCATTTTCACTTCCCCATACCAGGTCAAGTGTGTTACTCATTACAAAGTAATCACAATCAATGACTAAGGTTTCTTCATATGGTGAAAGTTCATATACTTCACTACGCCCCATATTCTTAAATGAAGCGTATTCTGGATTGTCTGCTGTATCTTTGAACAGTCTGACATTTTCAGGTTGAAAATCATCCGATAGAATTACTCTATCGAAATAAGATTCAACAAGTTCTGGATGTTCTTTACTTGATGGTGTATCTGTAATCAAACAGATTTCATCAAAGCCTGATAAATTCTTTCTCGCAAAGCCCGCACTAGCACACGCAATTTTCACATAGTCTACATATCCATTGTTTCGGGCAAAGATGATTATGCCCTTCATTAGATTTCTAGTACCTTTTCAATCTTACGTGAACTGCGTAGTTTCTGATAATCATTGTAGTATTCATTGACCGCTTCAAAGTAAAGACTTGAAATATCTTCTAAGAATTTTTCAGTGTCTTCAATTTTGATAGGGATATCATTCTTATCAAGCAAGATAGTTTCTGTCTTGCCGCTTGATACAACAAAATTCATAAAACCAATCAAATCTTGAGATACACGGAATGTACCACCGTTTGTGCTGTATGATAATAGATTTTGAGTTTTTACTTTAAGATTATTCTTCGCTAAATTAAATGTTTGCATTGTGTTAGAAAAGTCTAGTGCTTTTTCTAACCGTGCTTGTTCTTCTTGTGACGCTGTAATTTCGTCCGACATGGTTATACTCCTCTTGGTATTAACTACAAGTATACACAATACTTATCATTAAGTCAAGAGTTAAAGTTCTGAAATGTGAGAATATGTTGGTGAAGGAGAAACAACACCTAGATTTGATGAGTCGTTGTCGTCTGCACGTTGTTGGTCAACCGTGACAGAAAGAGTACCATCTACATAGTCTGGACCTTGCCATGTATTTGTAGTATTGCTATCATTATCTGGGTAAGCATCGTAGAACTCAATCTTAAACGTAATTGCGTCTGTTCCGCTTAATTTACCATAAATGTTGATTTGGTTACCCGAATAATAACCTTGTGTACCAGTTTTTTTATAGATGCTATCTGTTGGGTATGTATCTGTAAAGTCTTTAAAGCCTTTGCGGGTACCACCACCGATTTCACCTGCGGTTGATTCTGTAGTATTGTGACCTATTTTTACTGTAGCAATATTTGCTAGTAGAATAGCCCAAGATTCACTTTGTGGATGAGATGTATCATAGTTTGACAAATCACAACTAATTCTTATTTCACCGCCGGCGTTAAAAAAATTTCTTCTAGCATCTGAGTCTGCAAATGTAACTTTAAATTCATATGTTTGGGTAGCATCCCAAGTAAAATCGTCTACTCCAGCACTTGCTGGATTGACAAATGTTTTAGAAGAAGAAATTTTATTAACGTCAATTGACATTTTAGAAATGTCATAGTTTAGTTTATTAGCACGTACATTACTAATGTCGTTTAGTAGCCCTGGAATAATCTTAATAACTTCTCTTATTTTTGGAAAATCAGAATCGTTTGTAGATGTAGGACTAGAAATCGCCGTGCCTTGGTGTTGTGCAGCGAACTTTAGAGATGTTAACAACTCATTCCAGTTCGCTACACGAATTCTCGCACCAGCAGCCACATAAGAAACCATTAACTGGTCTTGGCCATAACCCGAATCACCTGCCCCTAATCCAACAATCTCATTTATATCATCTGCGAAATTGTTGAAATCAGATGCTCTGATTTTACCTCCAATGTAGTAACTCTGTGGTGCCATTTATCTTGTCCTCAATTTTCTTTATTATAGATTATCCGTAATTGTGCATGTTGGGTTAGTTAAGTTGACTGAACCAGATGCATTTGATAATTTCAGCGAAGAAACGTTTACAGTTGATGTACCGACGGCTTGGTCTTGACCAGTCCATGACCATGCGCCATCATAACCCGAGCCTGAACCTGAACGTGCTGTGTGTGCATCAACAAGACGTGTCTGAATATAAAGATCACCGCCTGAAATATATGCTGCGATGTCTGCATAGTTCGCTGAATAATCAGCATCGTCTGCATACTCACGTTTTACATATGTCCATCCAGTTGTTAAATCTGAATATTTTTTACGTGTTGAAGCATCAAGCGTAGTCGTATCTGTAGGACGAACTGAGAAACGGTATGTACCCATTTCTGATGTTAGTTGTTCCCATGAGGTACCTTGTTGGTTTGATGTTGTATCATTGTGTGACATTGATACACGAAGTTCACCACCTGCTGCAAACCATGCATCCATATTTGTTCTTGAACCGAATGAACATCTAACAACTTGTAGACGTGTGCCATTCCAGTTTGAAACTGATTGTGTTGTTTCTGTTGCAGTTGTCATATCCCAACCTGATGAATATGACCAAGGTGAGTTAAAACGTGTTTCGATATCGTTTTTGAAAGTTGTTGCATCCTCAGCATAATCTGACCAGCGAACTAAATCGCCTGCATTTACTGCTGGGAATGGATTTGTGATATTGTAATAGTTGGCAATCTTTGCCGCTGCTGAACGCAGTGAATCGAAATAAGCATCATCAATCGTGTTACCCGATGAAGGGTTTGCCGTGATCGAATGACCTTGACTATATCCACCGTGTACACCCGTGCCGTTTAGAATTGAATTCATAGACGTGCGTAGGGCTGCGAACGGATCGTTTGCGTAAATTGTATCTCCTACAGCCATTTGTGTATACTCCTAATTTGACTAGTCATTATATGGCTTGCGCCTTAACCAATTTGGGTTTTTCCGGAATCCCGCATTAGCTAACTTGTATCGTGATTGTGTAGTCAATCACAATTGTTCTGTTTGCTGATAGTAACACGGGATGAAAAGTAACATGTGTAACTAACAGCGATTTGTCCTCTACCAACCTTCCATCTTCACTTACACCAGACACTAGACCAATCTCATCAAATGTAAACGCATCCACACTTAATTTATCAGTACTGCTATCTGTTAGCGGGGTTGAGATGTTCGGGTTTGTTTCTCTCTGTATAGCTTCGTAAGCTGAATGATCTACTTCAACTCTAAAGTTAATTTTAGAAGTTCTATTTGGGATTGTTTCCCCATCACCCATGTCTTGTCCTGGGAAGTATACAGTGTTAATTGTTTGCTGTTGGTATGTTTTTGAATATAAAGATGAGAAACTTGTCGTCATCGGTAACTCGTCATATACCTCAGATATTCTTGGAGAACGATAAGATAATGTCGTAGTTGAACTTGAACCGCCGTTACCAAATGCCATCCAGTTGATACTCGGAGAAGCACCTAACTGGTTGACACTCGTAGAAGATCCAGCCAATGATGAGGCAATTACGTATGCCATATTACCTGGGTGGATGGCATTACGCTTCTTAACAAGTGTTTCGCCAGTCTCTTTATCTTTGATGTGTAGAGTACCAATCACTTGTGTTTGTACGTTATCATTAAACATTAAAATATCTCTCTAATTTCGTTAATCTATTATATTTATCAAAAACTTTAATTCTTCTTTTTTTACAATTGTTTTTTAGGGGATCCCAAAACATATACCCTGTCGCCTTGATTAAATGAAGATGCAACACCGTTGAAAATAGCTCTACTAGATATATTGACATTACCATCTATATCATTGCTTCCGTACAACATAAATTCTACATCCCCAACGCTGTTTTGTAATGCAATCAAATGCTGAGATTCGTCTTTTGCATGCCTGATACTATCATTTAATACTAAAACTTTCCCATTAAAATTCTGTATAGTTAGGATGCTATCAACTGGAAACTCATACATTCTACCAAAAATATCATATACATGAAATTCTGTTTTATCGATGGTTGAATCTTGTATTTTTAGTACCATTGCTTCCATTAAATTGATATCAAATTCACCAGTATCATAACCATCATCTTCATTAGTAGGAGTATTAAAACGTCTTAATAATCCCCCTGCTTCATATGAATTATTAGGATCCAAAGAATATTGCTCTACAAGAGAATTCCATGCGTTCATGATATCGTTTTGTTCATCAGTCAATTCAAAATTATTACTATATCTTACATTATTAATAAGAGACTTGTGTTCGCTATACATTTCATATAAACTACGAAGTCCCTCAGGGATCGAGTCTCTCACAGTGTAAGTGTCAAATATATAACCAAATAGTTCATCGTTTACTTGTATCGTTTGATCGCCACCATCTATTATGTTATCTTTGTATCTGCTATACCCACCGAAACGTAGTTCAAGTTCCATTGCTTCATAGATATCAACATCTGTATCAGCTACCTCACCATATGGATAAACACGCTCTGTTTCACGTATCTTTGTATGATACGGTTTCGTTTCGTTTACATAATCAATAATATCATTGTAGTTGTCATTCTGATAAATTGCGTATTGTCGTAGAGGTTTGTTCAACATAAACAAGTCAATATAACTTGTTTTGAATATCCAATCAGGATATGTTTTCTCTGTATACATATAATCAATCATTTCAAAGAATATATCTTTTATAAACCTTTTATCTGCATAAGTGTATAGCATATTGATAAATTCATACGTTTGCACAGAGTACATATTTTCATAATATTTTGATATTTCTGAATTGCTGTTTGGTAGTGTGTCTGGATAAGACAACCTTAATGCTGCGTTTTCTTTGTGTACAAGTCTTAGATTACCTTTATATCCAAAGTAGTATTCAGCAGAACCAGGTATGTCTACTTTAAATGATTCAGTACCAGAATTATACATTCTTATCATATCAAAATTTCTTGTCTTTGACAAGTACTCATATCGTTTTATAGTATCGTATTCACTAGAAATAGACCAATTCTCTGCTTGTAGTATACCTTGACCTAATGCAATATGCTCTTCAAAGAATGGAAACTCTCTGTGCAGCATTTTATGTTTCATTTTATCATTTATAATTGATGAAAAGTTATCTCTTGCTGATGTAACATCTTTAAACCAGCTAACATTCTCGCTTATCTTATAAACACGAACTACATCACCTGCTGTTATAGTGATATTGTCTAATAACAATGCTGGTATTTCAACTGGTTTGCCAGTACTATCTTCATCAACTTCAACATATGTAAATCCAACATTAAGTATGTCAACAAATTCTGAATTAATTGACACACTGGCGTTTATAACTGAAAGTCCAGATAGAAGTTCGTCTGTGAATATTACTTGGCCGTCTTTTGCTACGAACACCTTTACTTCTTCAACTTTACGACCTACTACACTATCTCTTAGATCAGTCAAATATACATCATCAATAGCAACACTGCTATTCTTAGAAACTAGATGCCAATCAACGTGTTTATTCTCAATGTCTCTGCTGTTTCGTTTATAAACAGAATATTCAATTTCATCTGCGTTTAGCAGTGTGTTGTTGCTTGTGATAATCGTTCTGTCATCTATCGGTATAAATTTATTAGTTACTCCACCAGACTCAATCAACATCTTTATTTCATCAATTGAATATTCTTTTTCTGGAACATCTATACCTATAGTTGACCAATAATAATACGTTGTTATGTTTCTATTTGTGTTAGTATCCCATCGTGTTTCAGTATTAAACCATGTGATATCGGTTGGTACACTGCTAGATGATTTCCACTGCTTAATAGTAATACTTGATCCGGGAACAAGTTTACCCCAATATCTCTTTACATAATCAACATTAATGTTGCCGTTTTTATCACCGTAATCTTTATATCTATAATATCTTGCTGATTTAGTATCCCACCAAATTTCACCTTCATGTTCTGCTAACCATAAGTCATTACTGTATTCATCATCATATTTCGCAGGATCTTGCCAATCTACATAATCGATATCTTTATCAATCGATCCAGGGATCTTCATGCTCAGAGGATCGAAAAGTTGGTAAGTGTAAAACGTTTCATTGTCTTTTACTATCATACGTTGAGTATCTTCAACATCAACTATATCATGCACCTGTCGTGCAATTATTGAAGGGACACTAGAAACAGTGTCATAATTTAATACAGCCCAACCTGTGTCACGGTAATCATCAGACCAAATTTTTGTATTTGAGTTTATACCCAAGTCTGTTAAGAACGCTTGGTATGATTCGTATATATAATTAGGAGTATATCTTACTGATTTCCAACGCATTATTTTAAAGTTTGCGTTACTTTTAACACTTGTGTATGCACCATATACTCCGATTTTACTTAACACATTTTCATCTGTACCATCAAACGTAATAGCATTACTGTTACTTGTAAAAATCATTCTACCATCACTAGAAACAGAAACAGTAACATCGGTAGCATCTGCATTAATTTGGTCTTTGAATAATTGAACAGATGATGCATTAACGTTAGCATTTATATACACACCAGTTGCAATACCTAAATCATCCCATGGGTTGCCGCTATAGTTAGATATTTCAACACGCTTTGCGGATGATGTTATCATAACTCTATCAGTGCCTGCGTACTTTTCGGCACGTGTGTTAGACGGTAATATTTTATTAATATCTGCAATGATTGTATCAATGGCTTTTATTGTTTTTGTACCGCCGGTATTTGTTACTCCAAGTCTAGAAAGAGCACCACTTGTTACTTCTTCAATAGTAAGTTCTGGACCATCGAATACAATAGATATAGAATTTCCTACATTAGTAGAACTCACAGATGGAATTGATGCTGCATTTATTTGATTTGATATACTTGTCGCAGTAGGGTTAGTGGTAGCATCATATTCATTTGGATTAAATCCCAATACAGTTGCTAACTCACCACCTAATAGCAAATAGTCATCATCAGTTGTGATATTGAGTTTATTATTATTATCAATAGATGATGAAATAAATGACACTTGCTGTAATTGTTCATTGATATCAATTAACTTACTTTTTACTAAGTAATCACTTGTGTGTAATCCCAAATCTACTAGTGCGCCACCCGAAAGTTCAATATAAGAAGCGCCTGTCTCAATATTAATTTTATTATTGTCAATGACTGCTGTTATTGGAGCCCCAATTGCGTTAATAGTAGAAACTATATCGTTTATATCTAATACTTGTGGAACTGGAATGCCTTTAAGGTTAACTAATATGTTAACTGTTCCGTCTGGATCTGGAATTTCATCAGTTAACACATCATTATCATGGTCCACAAGACCAGCCAATATAGGATTATTGAATGTTATTGTATTTCCTACAATCTCATAATCGTCAGGTTGAATTTCATAAACAGGGTCAACACCGTTGTCAACGGTTATAACTCCAGGTTCATAAAAACGCATGTCATTTTGCAAGTCAATTGATGTCACCGGAGTTATTTCCAATGGATGGGTTTCTGTTGTATCATCCCTTATTATAGGATCAGGAACTTCAAATCTTGCAGGTATATCATTTACGTATAGAGTTTTCGTTGTAGCGATTGTTGGGTTTACTAGTGTACCTTTGATTTCAATGTCTTTAGATTCTACTTGTGAAGTATCTACGCCGTTAGTTAGTGTTAGTATTAGCCCAGATTCGAAAATATTTTCAATATCAACACCTGATGTTGCAGTTATGGACGTTTGTGAACTATAATCAATATTGATTGAAACTCCATTCACTTTTATAATATCACCCTTAACGCTGTTAACTGTACCGTCTCCATCAATTCTAGTACCACCGAATCTTACGTCTGTATCAGAATTTAAAATATTATTATTTTCATCATAAACTACAATTCTTGCTTCTTCACCAGTTGTGATAAACGGATCAGTTATTGCTCCCTCACCACCGATTGTAATGCCAAATGTAGAAGAATCAGTAGATGAATTATAAACATACACATTACCATTAATAGATAATCTTTCGCCATTGACAAAGTTAGGATTAGAAACAGAACCAATTGCTTCTACGCCACTATCATCTGGTGTTGGGACATATACAGAATTATTTGTAGTTTCATCAATCTCCACAATAAACGGTTCATAATCATTATCAAATACTAAGTATTCATACACTGTTTGTCCATTTTGTATTTTTTCACCATCATCAACTAAGTTAAAATAACCATTAACTGTTGGATCAACTTCAACTGAATTTATTTTTAGGAATACAGGATCATCAATAGAAACTTCATTTGTCAAACCAACATATAGCTGACCATCTTCTGTTTCTCCGATGTATGCAATTTCTGCAATCTCTGACAGTCTTTTTACATCCCACTCCCTGTCATCATCAAACCTAATCCAAGCTAAATCACCTTCGTAGAAAGTATCACGTACTGTACTTTCTAGTATCGATGAGTTTCTAACAACATAGTTAACATCGTCAGGATCAACATAACCAGATGTCATGATAGGAGTAGTTCGATAATATTTGTCTGAATTTATTTTAAACTTATTGTTTTCTTCCCATCTTATTACAAACGGGTCACTGTTTATTTCAGAACGTTTTATAGACTTAGTAACGATGTCTTTGTTTTTTGTCTTACCATACTCATCAATCTTGAACGCCCATACCTCGTCATGTTTATTGTCTGAGAAATTAGAATTCTTGTTTATAATTCTATCGATACTATTTTTAATACCTTTACCTGCCAAGAAACCTTTATGAAATTCTACTTGTGATTCTCTGTCGATAAAGTGATTTGTAAGATACGTTCTAGGAACAAAACTTAATTGTCCTTCTTTAAGTTTATTAATAATCTCTAATGATTGGTCTACTAGTGTATCTCTATAATAACGTGTATCTTCAATCATTGTTTCAAAGTTAGGTGTCAACCCAGTATTGGTTGCAATATAACCGTCCGCTGCCAGTGTACCATCCCAATTCTTTGTTCTGTTACAGTCTATTAGCATTCTTAGATTTCTATCATGCGTCAATGGGTTATAAATTACATCACCAAACGAATCTTCTCTGTCTATGACAATAGCATGTTCAATGTCTCGTATTTCCATTTTGATACCATAGATAGGCACAGTTGATTCCCAAAGTATACTACCACCTTGCATATTAAACTTGACATTATCTTTGTTTATTTGTCTACCGTCTACATCAACTACGTTATAAAAGTTTTTGTTTGTGTTGCTTGTAATACTTGCAACACCATATGGCGTATCAAACTTACCGGACTTAATTACAGGAGTTAGAACAATGTACTCACCTACTCCTCTTTTTTCACGTGACCAATTTAAAAATTCTACTAACAATGTTTCAAAGTCTACAACTTCACTGAACTCATCAATATCGGTAAAGTCCCAACCAACTGCTTTTAGATATTCTTGGTATCCAACAAATAGTTGCGCCACATCATCTAGTGTTTCTAAAATATCACCATAATTGTGAAATTTAAGTTGGTCTGGAAGTACTTCTTTATATCCTAAGGCATCTACTGTGTTTACTAAAGGCCAATCTCTTAATAGTTTCCATTTACCATCAGCTAAGTCATTATCGAAACTTTCAGATGCCTGATGTTCATCTAATGAAATATATGCTTTGTTATTGTATACAGAATAAAAATCATTTCTATAATATTCACCAGCAGTCCATTGCTTAATGTTTGCAAGATCGCCGTCTGATGACCAACGCTTCATACCAGATGTTTTATCCCAATCAAGTGTAGCGAACACTGGATTAAAATCATCGTAACCTGAAACTCTATACCCAAACTTTTTAACATTAGGCTGTGATACTAAAACCCAAGCCGAATAATCAAAGTAAGCAGGCTCACTTATTCTATCCTGTTCATTCTGTGTTTGACTATCTACTTTTCTTCTATAATACTTACCATCATTTTGTCTTAATACGATATCACCCATTGTGTATGTACCAGTATCTAAGATACTATAATATGGATATTGTTCATCAAGTGATACTTTTTCAATTACGATTGCAGAAAAACTCTCGGTTCTATTAGGTTCGCCGGAATGAATAAACAACTCATAATTGTCGCTTGGTATTTCTGACTTACTTGAATTAGAGAATGAGTTTCTTTCAGAGAATAGTTTAAAGTTATTAACAAACCCACCAAATTTCGAACCTAATTTAAATTCGTACCCTTCTCTCTCTGATACAATAGAAGATGTATTGTAACCTTCACGCTTATTATAAAATCTAACAATGTCTTCGATATTAGAATCATATACGTCTAACATTTTAAATGGTTTAAGTAGAATTTTCAATGCAAATTCAATAAACGGATATTCTGAATTTCGTTTCCAAGCAAGTTCTTCTGGTGATCCGTCACCGAATTCCCAATCTTGTCTCAATATGTTTGTATCAGTTGATGATAACGAAAACATATCTAGAATCTCTCTTAGATTACCATCTGAGTCTACAGGAATAGGCCAGGTCGCACCTGCCAATGACTTTAGTTCAGTCCAAAATTCAAACGATTTAAAATTCTTATCAATAAAGTATCCACCAGTAAGTTCATATGATGGATCTTCTACCCAACCAAATAACTCAGTTCTTGGACGTTCTGTTACTCCAAGCACTAACCAAGGTTGTGAAAAAATAAATTCAGTCCCATAAACAAAACTAAGAATCGATCTCCATGATCCAGGGATGTCATCACTAAGCGCACGATAGTTCCAAGTCTTCCAATCATTAACATCAAAAATAGTATTTCTAATATCATCTATGTTATTTTTTATAAGCCACTTCTTAAAAAACGGGAACACAGTGTATCGTTTTTCAGCAAACGTATATTCTGTATCAGAACTATTAAACAACAAATCTAACTCTGTTTTTTCGGTTGACTTGTCAGTATTTTTACTGTATATAAGATTTTCAAATATCATAAGTATATCATCGGTTCTATCTCCCCACGATGGAATAGATGAACCGTCATGTCCTCTGATAAATGTTACCGGAGTATCATACTCTTCGTCTGTAAAATATCCTGGAACATACAGTGGTGATATACCAAGACTCGTAGAACTTGGCGGGATATATGTTTCAGCAATTTTTTCATAATACCTAATTGTAACAATATCATCTGGTTGAACCATATAATTAGTGAAAATAACATTTCTGCCACTTCCAGAAATAATATATTCTTCATTATATCTCATAACTCTATCGTTTACTATAACCATTGAATTTTCTGGGTAAGTAGATAGGGATAGAATATCTATATTTTCCGACACTCTATGTTCAAAACCACCTAGAGTTATTTCTAATGATCCCTCATCATAATGATTGAATAGCTCACCGAAATTAATCATTTTTGATCCAGTGAATACGTTTATATTTTCACGTTTAAGTGACGCAATTTCTGAAATTGCTGTTTCAAATATTTCTATATTAGTTTTTGAATAATATTCATCTTCTTTTAGTAACTCTTGTACCTTAAGAATGAATTTATTTTTATAAGATGCATATGCATTTGACAAGAATTCAATAGACTTTATTGGATCATAGTCATCGCGTGTAATTGCAAAATATCCCTTATTGATATCTACATTATGAACAACCATAACGCTACCGAATTTATTGAACTTTGTCTTTGAACCTGCTTGCAAAGTTCTATAATTATTCAAAGCATTTGCT
>Ga0255752_10005488_pt1 | contig 12283 bp, 20 predicted proteins | sample 011ome_25_FD_179952 | JGI IMG/M metagenome (GOLD analysis project Ga0255752, IMG submission 179952) | Coastal salt marsh microbial communities from the Groves Creek Marsh, Skidaway Island, Georgia - 011512CT metaG (version 2) | ecosystem: Environmental > Aquatic > Marine > Intertidal zone >...
AACGCACCAATCAGCCGCCGAATTACCAAGGCCGTTTCCGTTCCACTTGGCCGCTGCGATCTTTTTAAGCCTGATCATTTTTTCCTCCGTTTGTTTAATTATGTTTTACGCTAGGCAAATCATTATGTCAACAAATTATTTACATCTAGGGGCCGAAGCCCCTTTGATTTATTTTATCGTTGGGCGAGTGATGTAAGTTTGCTTTACACCATCATATTTCTTGTGTTCTTTGATGCGGGCGACACATGAAATCTTTTCGCCTTTGCCCCATTTCTTGGAGCCTTTGTAAATGATCACGTTGTCATCAGCATCCTTGCAGATGTTAATATAAGTATATCCCCACTGCCCCTCTAAGCTCACAACATGGTTGACTGTCAGATCCCAATCTAGGCGCTCTCCAGCCTTGCCTACATATTCGCTTCCAGCATCCCTAGCGGCCCACTCAGCGCGGCGCTTGGCATCATCAGCAATGATCTTACGAACCGCTAGAGTTTGACCCTCAGTAAGAGCGCCCCACTTTACGATGGCTTCTTGCATATCATGCCAAAACCCTCTTGTTCTGGCTTCGTAGCACTTGCCATCTATAAAATCTCTGATTTCAAGCGCATCATCATTCGCAGCAATCCAGTTTCTATAGCGAGTTGTGTTTGCATTCGCCCGAATGCGGCGCTTGATTGCGGCTTCATAACGGTCATGATTTTCGATGTATGGCATTTTTCTTCCTCCTTATGATTTTTGTGTATTTGAAATCAAAATATATGTCAACAAATTATTTACGATTAATGTTGAATTTGACAGATTTTATTTCCGCTGTATGTTTTGCAAAACAAGATCAGGGTTTTTATGACTGTAAAAATATGTGAATTTGTTGTTTCTGGAACCCCAGTTGGCAAAGGTCGCCCAAGGTTCACGAAAACAGGGCGCGTTTATACCCCAGCAAAAACAAAAGAATACGAAACAAGGGTGCGAAATTCAGCTTGGGCTGAGATGGCAAAGCAAAGGCTGAAACCATCAGAGCGGCGCATGAGCGTCATCGTGACATCATGTTTTGAAATCCCAAAGTCTTACAGCAAAAAACAGGTTCTTGAGTGTCAGGCGGGCGTTCAAATCCCCAAGCGGGTCGATGTGGACAATCTTATCAAATCAATCCTTGATGGCTGCAATGGGATTGTTTGGCATGATGATCATCAGGTTTGGCACGTTTCAGCGTTCAAGCGCTATGTTGATGTCGATCAAGAACCGCATACCAGAGTTAAAATTCAATGGGATCAGGGGTAGAATAAGACCAATCTGGCCCATAGGTCTCCCGCCACAGCTTTGGCTCCCTGTGCAGCGCTATTTTGCTTGTGTCGAACATCCCCTGATGGTGGCCCTCACAAAGCGGAATTGATCGTCCATCCGCAACTTTAGTGGTTCCAAACCTGTCATGAATTGGATGGTGGGCTTGCGTGGGGCTTTGTTGCACCTCTCCAAAGCGCTGACAAACGCAACACTTTTGTTCCCTGATCCACATCAAAAAACCAATATCTTTTTTATTCTTTGGCTTCTTTAACCCAAGGGGCGGCTTCTTCATCAGGTTTGACATCATTTTCCTTTGAATTGCTGTGTTTGCAGTTTTCTTTTGGAGCCGCACCACACTTGCGGCATGGCTCATGTAAGTTTCTAAAAATCTGACGGGTCATTTTTTATTTACCAAAAAATCGTAATCTCCCGCGATGATTTCAGAAATTCTACCCTGATTTACATTGAATTTTTCTGCTAATTCCCTTGTGCTAATCGAGGGGTCTTGCATATGGGAGCGCAAAACCTTGTCCCTTATTTCTGCGGTGATTGGGTTTGCAGTTGCATTTGCTTTTTGCGTTTTGTGTTTTTTTCGGACCATGTGGCGCAAGGCAGCTTGAACTGATGCTCTAACGAACATTCGATCAGATCTACCAGTTGCCATTTCATCAAGGAGATGCTCCAATATTTGTCGCGCTCTGGGAATATCACTCATTCAAAAGCTCCATTGGATCTTGACCGATTGCCTCGGCCAGTTTCATCATAGCCGTTTCAAAATAAACATTGAAATCTTGCTGGTTCATTTTTGACATAGCGATGCTGTCGGGAACGTAAAAAATTGCTCCTGTGATTTCGCTGATGATCCGCTGGTGATAGCCGCAGATCATTTTTAATTCTTTGTGCAAGTGATCAGAGGTTGCCCACTTGCCTGTTGATCGAACAACAGCCCCAAGGATTGACCAGTAAAGCTTATGATGCTCTGGTGATCTTTGAGACACCTCGGCCAGATCAAAAATTTGATTGTTCGGAAATTCAGATAACCGCTGCGCGTCATAGGATGTTACGGGCTGAAACTGCCCATCTTTCAAAACAACGGTTATCTTTGGCTTTTCGCTTGCCATGATCTTTAAACAAGCTTCCAGATCGTAATTGATGTTCCCCACTTTCCCATAGCCTTTTTTCCGCTATCGGCAACAAGGCCCGCATTTTTCAATTCGCTAATTCTGGGTTGAACTGAAATTTCTGCGCGGTTCATGATTTTGGAAACTTGCTCCACAGTCAATTCTTTGCGCTGATGGAAAAGCTCTAAGACTTGCTCGCGGATCGTGATTTTACCATTTTTGTTGAAGCTCGCGGCCTCTTTGCTTGCATCGTTTTTTTGATACCCAATTTTTTCATCAGTGTATGGCACTTTTATTCCTCCAGTTTATTGGCGGCGAGACAGCCCCGCCGCCTTCTTAATTTAGCCGCCAAAAAGGCCAGATGATTTTTTCTTTCTTATTGGAAACCCAATAACGCCAGTTCCAACTTGAACCTCATCATCTTCGTAATTTTTACGATCAGAAAAATGGTCAATCATCCATTCTTTTATTTGAGTTGTTTTTACCAAGCCGCGTCCATATGAACCCTTCATATCAGCACAGGATTTTTTGCTTTTTGTGCTTAAAAGCGCGTAACCCTCAGATGCGGCTCTTACCAATAAAAACTCCTGTCCATCTGCACGTTTTGCGAGTTGAAATATAAGCCTGTCACCAACGACTATTTTTGCTCGCTTTAAAAGTTGTGCGCTTATGTAACACGTTAATGCGGGAGCTTTGCCGCTTTGAAGCTTAACGCTTGATCCAGTTCTTCTTTCTGCTAAGGGCAGAATTTCGTCTATAATTTCAAAATCCATTTTTCCATCCATTCTCGGAGTTATTTTTTTTGCGGGTGATGATTTTCTAAAAAGGAATTTCATCATCTGGAAAATCAGAGTGTCCGCTTGTCTCTGACCCTTGATTGTAACCTTGCCCTCCTTCTTGTGATTTGGCTTGCCCTTGAAGCGTCACTTCTGAAACTTCAATTTCCATGTAGGTTCTTCCTTCATATTCGCGGGTATCGAATGACCCACTAACACAAACAGAAGTTCCCTTTTTTATGTAGGAGGAAAGGCGTTCGCCTCTCACCCCCCACAATGAACAGTTGAACCAAATGGTGTGTTCATTTTCGCCCCAGCCAGCTTTAACTGCGACTGAAAACCCAAGGACACTTTTACCCGATTTGGTTTGGCGAATAGTGCTGTCTTGTCCAACATTACCCGCAACGGTGATATTTCTCATTTATTGGGTTCTCCAAATTCTGACTTCACCGCCTTCGACTTCGCGCTTGGCAACCGACATATTTAGCCGCCGCGCTGTTTGATAAAGTGAATTAAACTTCACCTGATCCGTTGCAATGAAGCTGTCGCCAACTTCCATTTGCTCCAGAATTTTTACCATTGCCCCAGTTCTTTTGGCTTCGGGCATTGGAATACCTTTTTCGATTTGAACATTTACTTCTTTCATGGCTTATTCTCCTATTGCCAGTTTTAGTGCTTGACGCACCTCCAAGCCTTTTGGCTTGTCCATTTGCTCCAAAGCAAAAATCTTGCTTTCAAGCTCAATCTCTCTATCCCGCAAAACTTCGGGCTTTTTTGATTTGATCCAAGAAATCAACCCATCTCTTATTTTGGATGCGCTGGGCTTTTCTTGTGGCTTTTCTTGTGGCTTTTCTTGTGGCTTTTTCGCGGGTGGATTTGATGCTTTGTTGCCATCATCATCACTCACATCTTCATCAGGCTCTATTCCAGCCAGCCCCAGAAGCCCGTAACGCTTCGCATAAGTCATGGCGCTTCCGAAGCCTTGCATATTGTTTTTGTCGATTATCAAATAAACACGGCTCTCAAAGCTCTGGCCCGTGACATGCTGGAAAGACGTTTCTACAAAATGTCCAAGATCATCTTTTCCAGCGCGTTGCACAAGAGCAAAGCTATTGGATTGCAGGGCGGGCATTACAGCCTTGAAAACCGATTGAAGGCTTGCATACCTATTTCCAAAATGAGGGTTCACGCTGTCCTTGTTTGGCGTTCCCATTTCATCCTGTGCCTTGATTAAGGCTTTAACTGCTTCGCTCATTATTTCATCCTTATGCTAATAGATTGTGGCCCCGTGTTCAGAACGGCCCCGTCGATAACCTCGCCCGCTTGAAGCAATTTTTTAATTGCAGCCTTGTCAGGCGTTAAAGTTGTTTTGCAGAGTTGGGTTGGGATCTTTGTTTGATCGTCAATAAGAACGCTTTGAGATCCTTCCCGCAGAGTTATTGTGGCAAGCGAATGAGGTATTTTCTTTTGTTGCGTTGCCAGCAATATAATTTTTAAAGATCTCTTAATTGCTTCTTTACGCGATCTAACAGCATCACGGCGCTGCGTATATTTCAGTATTATATGATCAAGCTTTGCTTCGTCGCCTTCTGCGGTGACAAGATCCTCCAAGCCAGACCCAACCATATCCATGACATTCGTTTCGCCATCAAGCGTATCCCAAAATGTTTCGAGATCGTCTTTGTATTCGGATAAAATTTCAGACAAATATGTCAATTCTGATGCGTGAATTTTCATGATTGCGCCTTTAAAATCTGCGCGTCATAATCCCTGCAAGCTTTGTTGATTGCTTCCTCAATAAATGAGGCCGCACATGGGGGAAACGTTTTTGAAAGAAGTTGCGCATAAGTAATTTTACCAGCGTCCAATTCTTCAAATAAAGCCAATGTATGCTTTGCAATATCGGCCACTAAAACCGCTTTAATAGCGGCAGGGGTGGGGTGTGACATTTTTTTCTCCATTTTTATAATCACCAACGTAATGGCATTAATCTTCTTTTTCAAGATTATTTTTTTATCTTTTTATATTTCATTTTTGAATAAGGTAAATCCTACTCTATATACGGTATGGTCATAATAGACATATATGGACCTATATGGCTCTATCTATATACAGTAGGCTCTAGGAAGATCTATGTAGATACAAAAGACATGCTACCATATGTAGGTCGCCATGGGGAGCATATATCTTTTTGGTTATTCAAAGTTGACATTGAGGTTGTTGTCAGATAGAGAAAAAAGGCGCTGATTAAAAAACCAGCGCCAAGTAAAAATGGAGGAGGGATGTGTCGCACCCCAGCCGCAAGGTAGGGCATCCCTTCCATTAAATCAATGGAGGATATATATGTCACATTTTATGACTGCCCTTGCAATGAAGCAAAAAGGGTTGAAGCCATCCGCAAAGATCGTTCTTTACTGGCTTGCAGATCATCACAATGGAGAAACGGGGGATTGTTTCCCAAGCCACAAGAGGCTCGCGGATCTATGCGAAATGTCTCGGCAATCAATAATCAACAATATTAAATCTTTGGAAGATGCGGGGTTAATTAGAAAATCCTCAAGGGTTCGTGAGAATAACTCAAAGACCGCGAATGCCTATGAGTTGTTACTAACTGATCTTTCAAAGTCTCCCACCCATGTCAAAAATTTGGACAACCCATGTCAAAAATCTTTACATGGGGATGTCAAAAAATTGGACAACCATAACCTTGTAATAAATAACCTTGGAATAGAACCAGTGTATTCTGTGGCTATTGCCTTCGAGGCTTTTTGGAAAATTTACCCAAGGAAGGTCAAAAAGGCTGTTGCAAAAGAGCAGTTTGCAAAAGCTTGCCAGAAGCATAGGCTCCAAGATATTATGGACGGGGCCAAGGAATACGCTCAAAGCGTAGAGGGCAAAGATAAGAAATACATTCCGCACCCCAATAAATGGTTGAAAGATGAAAGATGGAGCGATGAGATCGAAAATAATTCTAAGGAAGTTGACGTAGAATTTCGGGGAATGGTCAATGATATTGCGGGGAACTTCTAAATGCTGCCAGCTTTAAAAACCACAGTTATGTCAAACGATGAGCGCAGAAAGCATAGAGCGCTTATCGTAATCAAATGCAAATCAATGCTGGCCCGTTTCTATGAGGCAAATCTTGATCCAGTTATTCGCAAAGAAATTTATACTGGGTGGGTGGAGGCTTTAGAAGATTATGAAATGGATGAAATCGACGCCGCTTGCAAAAGACACCTTTCGGAAACGCCCAACAGAAGGCCGCATGAGGGCCATATAAAGGCAATGATCATAAAGGCCAGAGGAGAGCGCATAAAACGATTGCCACCCATAAAACAGCCTTACATTGCCTCTGAGGATAGGCCGAAAATATCCAGCGAGGATATGAAGGCCAGAAGAAAAGCGGCTGATAGCATCATGAAAAAATTTGGGTTTGGAAAATAAAAATATTTCGCTATGGTTAGGTGTGAGGGCTTATTCGCCTTTGCCTCACAAACTGGCTCCCCTTGGCTAGGATATACCCTGCGATAGGGGAGCTTTTTTAATTGGGAGAATAAAATTGGGAAACTGGCCCGCTGATAAAATCACGAAAAGAAAAGTTACTGCTTTAGTTCCATACGCCAGAAATAGCCGAACTCATAGCGATGAACAGGTTGCACAAATAGCGGCGAGCATTAACGAGTGGGGGTTTACAAATCCAATATTAGTTGATCCAGATGGTGGGATTATAGCGGGCCACGGACGATTATTGGCGGCGCAGCGGCTTGGTATTGATGAAGTTCCAACAATGACCGCTGTTGGATGGACGGAAGCGCAAAAGAGAGCTTACGTTATAGCAGATAATAAACTGGCCTTAAATTCTGACTGGGATATGGAGCTTTTAAGAATTGAGCTTGATGATCTTTCTGATTTAAATTTTGAAATGGATCTTGTGGGATTTTCCCCAGATGACCTTGAAGCATTAAATTTCGACAGTGATGCAGAGGCAGAAATGCCAGATTTAAACGATGGGGATAGGGAGCCATTTCAGCAAATGACTTTCACAATGCACGACGATCAAGTTGAACAAGTGAAAGAGGCTATTGAAAAGGCAAAAAAGATGGGTCCATTTGTTGATACAGGAAATGAAAACGGTAACGGCAACGCCATTTCAAGAATTTGTGAGATCTTCAATGGCCTCAGCTAAAAACCTCTTAATAAAACCAATTTCAAGTGCGGCGGCGACTAAGGTCGTAAAGGCAATTCATTACAGCGGAAAAGTTGCAGCAAATTCACAGCTTCATTTTGGTGCTTTTTGGAATGGGAAGCTTGAAGGAGCAATGCAGTTTGGCCCTTCTTTAGACAAAAGAAAAACCCAAGCGCTTGTGGCTGATACAAAGTGGAACTCTTTTCTTGAATTGAACAGGATGGCGTTTTCTGAGGTTCTTCCAAGAAATAGCGAAAGCCGTGCCCTTAGCGTTGCAATGAGGCTTATCAAAAAACATTACCCGCACATTGATTGGATCATAAGCTTTAGCGATGGGACGCAGTGCGGAGACGGAACAATATATAGGGCCGCTGGATTTCATCTTACTTCAATTAAAAAAAATACAAGCATTTGGGAGGCTCCAAATGGAGAAGTTTCTACTGACCTTTCTTTGCGGCTTGGACAGCAAAATAAAACAATAAACAAAACATCAGTGACCAAAGGGAAATCAATAACCCAGACGGGCGCATCTTCAATGAAACCATTTCGTGAAGCTGGGTATAAGCCAAAGAAAGGATTTCAGCTTAGATATGTTTATTTTTTAAATAAAGACGCAAAAGAAAGGCTGACAGTGCCTATTCTTCCATTTAGCGCGATTGACGAAGCTGGCGCTGGAATGTACAAAGGAGAAAGGCGTGGAAAGTAGGCAATGGTTTTTTCCCAATTTCACAGCGGCGGTGCGACACCGACCTCCACGCTCCAATCAAATCAATTAAAAATTGCAGATATGTGCAGAATTTCCAAATTTTGTAACTGCATAAATCATTGTGCGCTTACCATCGAATTGCGCCGCATATTCTTGAGCGGCCTCAATGGTGTCAAAATCTTTTCTTGATCTTTTCCCGCTTATGATCCGAACCGCTGTAAAGATTGTTCCAGCTTCTAAGCATTGCTTCTCATATTCATTTAAGGTCATATCGTTTCTCCCAATTTATGATTTTATGTGTAGCAGACTGGTCAGGATGAGAAAGAAAATTCAATGTATATCAATGTGGTTTCACCATTCAAAATTTATGCTATAAAGGTATTGTTTACGGCAGGGGGTCAAAATCATGGATCATGAGACAGAAGAAGTGGAGCCACAGAATAAGCGCGGCCCGAAAGGCCCGTCAAAAGTACTTACAGATCAAGACTTTAATATGCTTTTAAGCATGGTTCGTATTCAGTGCACACAAACGGAAATATGCGAAATTTTAGGGATGTCGGATACTACTCTTAACCGAAGGCTAAAAGAGCGGGATTACGAAAATTTTGAAGACCTATATAAAAAGCATAATTCAGAAGGCAAGATGAGCCTTCGCCGCTTTCAATGGAAGGCCGCGGAAAATGGGAACGCAACTATGCAAATTTGGCTCGGCAAGCAATATCTTGGACAAAGAGAAAAGATCAACGCCGAATTGACTGGTGAGGGCGGTGGGCCAATCATCACAAGAGTAGAAAGTTTTTTCGTTGAGCCACCATCAAGCGATTGATCAGGGTGTAATTTCTTTCGCCCATCCAGCATGGTCGCGTCCTTTATTTGAGGGCGATCGTGGTCGGCCAAGATATAGAGGGGCAAAAGGCGGGCGCGCCTCTGGAAAGTCGCACTTCTTTGCTGAAATATTGATAAAGCGTATGATTGAAAACCCAGATACTAAAGCAATATGTATTCGGGAAGTTCAAAGATCTTTGGAGTTTTCGTCTAAACAGCTTTTGGCTGATAAGATTATATCAATGGGATTGCTGCATTATTTTGATATACAGCAAAACCGTATTCGTTCTGTTTTTGGTGAAGGAATAATAATATTTCAAGGTATGCAAGATCATACTTCCGACAGCGTGAAGTCTTTGGAGGGCTTTGATATTGCTTGGTGCGAGGAAGCGCAATCTTTGTCGAGCCGATCTATTGAGCTTTTAGATCCGACGATTAGGAAAGAGGGGTCCGAAATCTGGTTTAGCTGGAACCCATATAAGGAAACCGATCCAGTCGAGGAATTTTTTAGAGATAATGATCAAGCGGTTCTTGTTCATGTAAATTATCTGGAAAATCCGTTTTGCAGCGAGAACATTAAAGAAATGGCTGCGCGGTCTAAGGCTCAAAATATTTCGAAATATAATCACGTTTGGCTGGGTGATTATATGAAAGACGTTGAAGGAGCTTTGTGGAAAGATCCAATGATTAAAATGGCCCAAAGTAAGGACGAAATTCCGCAGCTTCAAAGAATTGTAGTCGCTATAGATCCAGCGGTGACCGCAAAAGAAAATAGTGATGAAACGGGAATTATAGTCGCGGGCAGATTAGGCGAAAGATTTTATATTTTGGATGATCTGAGTTTAAGGGCATCACCAGATACTTGGGCGCGAGCCGTTGTGGAAGCATATCACCACTGGAACGCTGACAGAATTGTTGCAGAAGTAAACAACGGTGGCGATTTGGTTGAAAAAGTGATAAGAACTATAGACAGAAGTGTTCCTTATACACCCGTCAGGGCGTCAAGGGGTAAGATATTGAGAGCGGAGCCGATAGCGGCTTTGTATGAGCAAGGGAAAGTCTCCCATTGCGGAGAGTTTAGGGAACTTGAGGATCAAATGACCAGTTACACCCCACTTTCAAAAAAGTCTCCTGATCGTTTGGATGCTTTAGTTTGGGCTTTAACTGATTTAAGCATATCAACGGGTCAAGCTGTTTGGAGAATTAGCTGATGGGTATTTTGGACAATATAGCGGCCATTTTGGGGCGCGGGCAGTCTTTCGAGCGCAAAGAAGCGCCACAGGTTCATATCAGCGGTCCGTCATATAGCGGAACAAAAAAAGATAATTTCAAAACTTTTGCACAAGAAGGATACAAGGAAAACGCTATTGTTTATCGTTGCGTGAATGAAATCGCTAACGGTGCAGCTTCGATCCCTTTTTGCGTTTATCAGGGAGATATAAAGCTTGAAAGCCATCCGCTGATTTCTCTTTTGGAACGGCCAAACCCGCTGCAAGCTGGAATTGAATATTTCCAAAGCCTCTATTCATATTTACTTCTGTCTGGGAACTCTTACGCTTTACAATCAGATATAAATGGCGTTCCGCGTGAATTGCATATATTGCGGCCAGATCGGGTAGAAATCGAACCTAGCTCAACCTCAATTCCAAAAGCTTACAAATACAAGCTTGGCTCTGAGGTCGTGAAAACTTACCCCGCTGACCCAGTAACGGGAGGAGCAGAGGTTAAGCACTTCAAGCTTTGGAACCCTCTGGACGATTACCTTGGGCTTTCTCCATTGGCCGCAGCGGCTTTGTCTATTGATCAGAACAACATGGTTTCCAAGCATAACATTGCGCTCTTAGCCAATGGTGCGCGGCCCTCTGGCGCTATTGTTTTTAAACCCGCAGATGTCTCTGGAAATAGGTTGATGCTCACAGATGGGCAGAGAGATCAGTTGCAGAATGATCTGGCGAATAGGTTCAAGGGCGTAAACAATGCAGGGCGTCCAATGTTGCTTGAAGGTGATTTTGATTGGAAAGAAATGGGGATGTCTCCAAAGGACATGGATTTCTTGAGCCAAGCAAATATGACTGCAAAAGATATTGCTCTTTGTTTTGGCGTTCCTTCGCAGCTTATCGGCATCCCAGACGCGCAAACCTATGCGAATGTCCAAGAGGCGCGGCTGGCACTGTATGAGGAAACAATTATTCCTCTGGCGCGTAGGATTGAAAGCGATTTAAACGAATGGCTGGCCCCAGCCTTTGGCGATGATATTTCAATTTCATATGATATTGACGCCATCCCAGCCATGACAGAGCGGAGGCGCAGAGTTTATGAAAATGTTACTGCGGCGGTTAGGGATGGGATTATCTCTCGCAATGAGGCGCGTGATAGATTGGGCCTTGAACCCATCAGCGGGGGAGATGAGGTCTTTATCGCTGCAAATTTATTCCCATTGGGTGGACCAGAAATCGCAGAAGATGAAGGTCAAGATCCAGAAGATGCTGGGAAAGAAGCCTACGGCGAAACCGAAGTAAAAAAAAAGAATGAGGTAGCCAAGGACACTTTCACAACCAGAGCGGAAGCATCGGCACGGGCTTCTGAGATTGGATGCGTTGGCACTCACCAGCACACAGTTGACGGGCAAGCGGTGTTTATGCCTTGCGATACACACTCGGAATATGAAGATTTAACCGATGGCGGCGAGAAAGCTGAGAGCGATGTAAATACAACGCCAACTGATGCAATGGCGAGAAATGCAGAGCGTGGGCTTAATCTTCGCAAGGAATATGGACGCGGTGGAACTCAGGTTGGGGTTGCGCGGGCTAATCAGCTAAAATCAAAAGAGCGTTTAAGCCCCAGAACGGTCCGCAGAATGCATAGTTATTTTTCCAGACATGAGGTAGACAAAAGAGCGGAAGGCTTCCGCAGGGGCGAGGCTGGGTGGCCCAGCGCGGGCTTGGTGGCTTGGCTTCTATGGGGCGGTGATGAGGGCCAGAGTTGGGCGGCTCGCAAGGTCAAGGAGCTAGATAAAGAACGTGATAAGGCTCAAGAGTTGGCTGCATATATGGAAGATTTGCAGATTGAGGAAAAAGCGCCGATTAAAATCTCGGAGGCGGTCAAAAAAGGTTTAGCCGAAAAGGTCAAAGACCATAACGAAAAACACGGCGACAAAAAGGGCAAGAGGGTCACACAGAGGATGCTGGAGGCGGTGTTCCGTCGAGGCGTGGGGGCTTACAACACAAACCCCGCTTCTGTGCGTCCTAGCGTCAATTCTGCGGATCAATGGGCCTATGCTCGCGTCAATGTGTTCTTGCAAGCTGTAAGGACAGGAAAATATAAAAGCGGAAAGTTTGATACCGATCTTTTACCAGAAGGGCATCCGCTAAAATCCAAAGATAAGAAG
>Ga0255752_10005503_pt1 | contig 12261 bp, 11 predicted proteins | sample 011ome_25_FD_179952 | JGI IMG/M metagenome (GOLD analysis project Ga0255752, IMG submission 179952) | Coastal salt marsh microbial communities from the Groves Creek Marsh, Skidaway Island, Georgia - 011512CT metaG (version 2) | ecosystem: Environmental > Aquatic > Marine > Intertidal zone >...
AACGCAAGTGCTTCCAATAAAGCGGTCGCTGTGTTAGACTTTGGAAGCGACAGGGTTGCTAGTGATAGTACCTTTGAAATACAATTCCCCGTAGCGGATGCCACATCTGCTATAATTCGCATAGCATGATAGGAGTTATCTAAATGGCGAGCTTTAACAAAGTAAACGATTTTGTGGTAAACGCAGTCCACAACATGGATCTTGCAAGCGACCAGCTTGCGGTGGCCTTAACAAATACTGCGCCGGGAAGTGAATCAAGCAACCCAACATCAGATGGTAACGGGATTGTTGGTAATCTTACACAGATTAGCTACACCAATTGCTCTTCTCGCAACCTCACTACAAGCTCATCATCACAGTCTGGTGGTGTATATAAGCTGGTTGTTGCAGATCTAACGCTCACTGCGTCTGGTACGGTTGGTCCATTCCGTTACATCTATATCTTTGATGATACGGTTACTTCTCCCGCAGATCCAATCATTGGGTACTACGATTATGGCACCTCATTGACGCTGAATAACGGTGATACGTTCACCTTAGACTTCAGCCCAAGCAACGGTGTCATCCAACTAACATAAGGCAGTATCATGGCGAAGCTCTTTAACAGAGCCAAGATGACAACCAGTACCACGGGTACTGGCACAATCACACTTGGCAGTGCGTCTACGGGGTTTCAGAGTTTCGCGGATGCTGGGGTTAGTAACGGTGACGTAGTACAGTATGTCATTGAAGAAACAACTAACTTTGAAATAGGCACTGGTACATACACCGCGTCTGGCACAACCCTTACAAGGAACGTGCAAGAGAGTTCAAACTCAGATAACGCCATCAGCCTCGCGGGGAATGCTGTTGTCTTTATTAGTGCGGTAGCCAGCGACCTAAACATCTTGCAGAACGCAGGCTCTACCAAGGTTGCTGCAACGTCTTCTGGTGCTACGGTTACAGGTAACTTGGCTGTAACGGGCACCGTTGATGGACGCGATGTTGCGAGTGATGGCAGCAAGCTAGATGGTATAGAAAGCGGTGCTAACGTAACAGATAGCGCGAATGTGGGGTCTTCTCTCACAGGTTTTGCCACGGGCACAGATGCGGTTTCTTCCGATCTTATTCCTGTCTACGATGTAAGTGCTTCTGCTTGGGAAAAGCAGACTATTGCTAATGCAGCGTTGCAAGGACCGACAGGGCCTACTGGCCCCACGGGACCAACTGGCCCAACAGGGCCAAACGGACCTACTGGCCCCAACGGACCCCAAGGCCAAAAGGGTCAAAAGGGTGAAGTGGGTTCAACAGGTGCAACTGGCCCAACAGGTGGTACAGGGCCTACTGGTCCAACAGGGCAAAAAGGTCAAAAGGGTCAAACAGGTGCAACAGGCCCCACGGGCGGCACAGGTCCGACAGGCCCAACGGGTCAAAAGGGCCAGAAAGGTGAAGTCGGTAATACTGGTGGCACAGGCCCAACGGGACCGACAGGCTCCACGGGTCCAAACGGTCCTACGGGGCCAACTGGCCCTCAAGGACAGAAGGGACAAAAGGGTCAAAAAGGTCAGACGGGTTCTACTGGCCCAACGGGTTCTACTGGTCCAACAGGACCGACAGGTTCGCAAGGCCCAACAGGAGGCACAGGCCCGACAGGTCAAAAAGGCCAAAAAGGCCAAAAAGGTGAAGTCGGGAATACTGGAAGCACAGGACCGACTGGACCCACTGGACCCACTGGGGGCACTGGTGGGACTGGCCCTACGGGGCAAAAAGGACAGAAGGGGCAGAAAGGACAGACGGGGAGTTCTGGCGGCACTGGACCAACTGGTCCAACAGGCCCAACTGGTCCAACAGGCCCAGCGGGAGGCTCTGCGGGGGCTTACTTTGCGGCGGGAACCGTTACTGGCGGCTACGATACTTGGGGGTCAATAGGGTGGGTTTATGCTCAAAACGGCACTCAATTAGCGGCCTATATACAACCAGCAGTTTCTTGGCATAATAACGCAAACTCACAAATCAAAATTGGAAATACAACCGTCCTTAATTATGGCCCAACAAACTGGACGCCATATTATGGGAATTATTTTAACTATAATTCTGGGAATGGGTGGAAAGAGGTTTTCCTGAGAAACAGCGCCCCTTCTAGTTGGGTCTCTGTTACAGCTAGATTGTTTGTGAAATAAGGATATGTGATGCTATATTTTACACACACTCAAGATAACGAAGTTTATCAGTTTCAAACAATAGAGGGAGCGCAGAAATCTTACGTTTATGAATTTTTAGTTCAGTCACCAGACAAGCCAAGCGATTGGCATTTTTGGAATGGTGCAGAATGGGAAGCGGTTCCTGCGGACCAAAGAATAGATAAAGAAGGGAATTTAGTTACAGACTAAATTTATATTACACTGCTTTGGGGGAAGCTAGATTGATAAAAGTTTTTTACGGACCATATGATGTTCACCCATTTTTGTTGGCTTGGGAGCCTTTAGTTCCTTTAGCCAAATCCTTAAAAGAATTTCACGGGCGGCAAACAGAAGGCATTTTGCGCTGTCCATCTTACACAAGCGCCATTGCAAATATGTATGCGGTTCTTTGTCCTTTTGATATTTCGATTGAGATAACAAGAGATCAAGAAGGAAATGTTTGGCCTCATGTATTTTGTACTGATGGAACCTTTGGCATGGGCAGAACACAAATCGGTGACACAAGCCCCGTTTTAAATTCATCTGGCCCGCCCATAGGTACAAGCGAAAACATATATCAATTTCTGTCTGATAGATATTTGCTGATGTTTTCAGATGAAAGCTGTAAGATTGAAATTTACCCTCCTTACTTGCATCACGGAAAAATCTTTGGAGTGGCGGGTAGTTTTGATATTGGTGATTGGTTTAGGCCAATATCTTTCTCTGGTTTTTGCTTTGATAAGCCCTTCCAAGTTAAAGCTGGTGAGCCGATGATGTATATACGGCTTCCTTCCAATACAAAGCTACACCGCGTTTTGTGGCCTCATGACATCCAGATGTATATAAATCACGCAATGACATTTAAGGCTGCGCTAGGTAACAAACCTTTATCATTCATGTATGATAAATTTAAGCGATCAGGGTTAAAGAAAAAAGTTTTAAAAATAGCGGAGCAGAGCATTGTTTAAAAAAAATATTATTAGCTTTGCGCCACTTAATACGACAGATATGGGGCCAGAGCGTTCTGCGAAGTTTTACCCAAGCTGGTTCAAAGAGTTGCCTCAACAGCTAGGCCCGCGCCATCACGAAAGATCAATAAAGGCTTGTGTTCCGTTTAAAGAGGCTATGTCGGCGGGTTATACAATCCCTCTTTGGTGCGATGTAAATGTTCACGTTGCAAGGGCAAATGATGATAAGCTCAAAGCAAGCTTTGAGTGGAACGAGAAATATAGTGTCGTTGAGCTTGGCGGCGGCGCTCCTGTTTTAGACTTTCACCCACCTCAACAGCTAGGCGGTAGTGCCTGTCCATATTCAACAAACCATGAGAACGGAATACCTAAGCTCACAAGCCCTTGGTGTATCACAACGCCTAAAGGGTGGTCCTGTTTATTTAAAAATTATAGCGGGGAAATACATAGTAAATTTCGTATCCTTGAAGGGATTGTCGATACAGATAAATATTACGGGAACGTCAACTTCCCGTTTATTTGGACTGGAGAAAAAGAAGGAACTTTTGAGATAAGCAGGGGCTTCCCTCTTATTCAGGTCATTCCTTTCAAGAGAGAAGAATTAAAGCTGCAAGTCGAAAGGCTTGACATGGACAAAAGATTGCTTGTTCAAAACAAGCTCACAAGCGTTTTGCGCGATGGATATAAAAGATTTTTTTGGCATAAGGGAAAAGGTTGATGCGACAAAATTGGCAAATGTGGTCAGGTGGTTTGAGCGATAATCAAGTCTCTTGGATAATCGAGGAAGCGGCAAAGGTAAAAATGCAACGAGCAACAATTTTTACTGAAGCAGAAACAGACAACGTTAGAAAGAGCGATGTCGGATGGCTTAACGATGTTCCACAAATAAGGGATCTTTTATGGGAGTATGTGAGGGCTGCAAATTATTCAGCTTTTAGGTTTTTGGTCGAAAATGTAGCGCCTGTTCAATACACTGAATATCATTCAGAGCAGGGGGGTCATTATGATTGGCACGTTGACGTTGATTGGAATGGAGAAGGGCCGTTTGACCGCAAGCTTTCCGTCACGGTGCAGCTATCTGATCCAAGTGAATATGCTGGTGGGGACTTTCAGTTTAGGGAAACAGAAACCCCAGACGAAAGTTGTAAGGTCAAAGGAACGGTTTTGGTGTTTCCAAGCTATTTATTGCATAGAGTGACCCCCGTTACATTTGGGACTAGAAAGAGTCTTGTTGCTTGGTTTGAGGGGCCAAGGTGGCAATAGTCTATCAGATTTCTTTGCATGGGTCTGCATATGATGCACGAGGAAAAGATTGGAATACGGTAGAGAAGGAGACAGGCTGTGTAAGAGATACACAGTGGCGTGACCCCATACACAAAAGACCTTTATTGATCGGTGAGTTTGGATGTGCAGTTAGTCATCTTAGAGCTTGGGAGAAGATAGCCGCCTCCAACCGCAACGGAATAATCCTTGAAGAGGATGCAGTCTACGATAGTATTGACCCCAGTGCGGTAGACACTCTATTGAAAGAGTATGACAGCGTTTGGCTGGGATATCGCCTTAATACTCTTGGCTATTGGTATAATTGTCATGCTTACGCTATTAGACCAGAAACCGCCAAGAGATTGATAGAAGGCTACAAGGATGCTATTATCCCTGTAGATGAATGGGTTCCTGCCAAGCTAAAAGTTCAATCGAACTTTTTCTTTACACCAGAGGTGGTAAGGCAGATACCTAGAGAAGTTAGACCAAGCACGATAGAGGGGGAATCAAAAGTGCCAATTCATTTTATCACGGTAGGAACCGATGAAACCCAGATGTGGGCAATAAAAAACTCTGCAAATGCTAAAGGAGTACCGTTGGTAAATGTTGCAGAAAATATCGAATGGCTTGGCGGCGATATGCTTGGTCATGGTGGGGGGCAAAAAATAAACCTTTTAAAAAATTACATAGAGAATTTAGAAGACCACGAGCTTGTTTTTTTTGCTGATGGATATGACGTTTTATTTTTAGACGATCCTCATACAATTATTGAGCGCTTCCGTGGGTTTGACTGTGACATTTTGTTTGCAGCGGAAAGGCAGTGTTGGCCTGATGCAACAATGGCTGACTACTTCCCTCAATCTGGAACGCCATATAGGTTTTTAAATAGTGGCTTATATGCGGGGCAGGTTAGGCACCTCAAAAGATTTTTCAATGTCCATGTGAAGAATGACGAAGATGATCAGCTTTGGTGCCAGAATAGATTTCTCGAATATCCAGAAGATTTAAGTATTGCGTTAGATTATGAGGGTTACATATTTCAGTGTGATGATGATGTTAAGATTATCGACGGTCAGATAGCAAACGGTATGTGCTGCCCATGTATTTATCACGGGAATGGCGGCCCAGAAGCAAAAAATAGAATGGCAAACCTAGCTAGACAGCTAGGGTTTACGGAGAATAAAGGCTTTAAAGACTTGCTCCCTTCGTTAAACAAAATGTTTGAACCCGCGTACCACAAGGGGCTTGAGTACGAAGAAGTTGCGCCAGAGATACTGGTTACTGACTTTATGACAGAGAGTCAGTGTCAAAGGTACATTAAAGCATCAGAAAGCCGTGGTAGATGGGACGAGCTTGATGGTGATAAATTCCCCGCGCAAGAAATAAGATTAAAAGAAATAGGTCTGTGGGACGAGATATCAGAACAATGGGCAGAGAGACTTAGTAAGATATGCGAGAAGCATTGGCATCCAGAGGCGTACCTTGGATTGCGTGATGCGTTTACTATGCGTTATTCTATGGATACGCAGACAGAATTAGGGCTGCATACAGACGCATCTTTATTTACAGGCAGCGTGAAGCTAAACAACGATTATGCTGGTGCGGAGCTTGTTTTTCCCAGACAAGAGTTTACAAACAAGGATGTAAAAGTTGGGCAGTGCATTTTGTTTCCGTCTATGGTAACACATGGGCATAAAGTTTTGCCGTTGCGTGGGGGGAAGAAGTACAGCTTGACCATGTGGACAAGTCGTTATGACGGTGATGTAAATAGCTAATAGTGAAAGGACACGAGGATGGCTATCAAAGTTGCAAACGACACAGTAATAAACAATAGCAAAGAACTGCAAAACATTGCCAGTTTAGACGCTACCACAATAGCGGCAGTAAAGGCTAATGGTGGCCCGTCTGGGACCAATGATTTTAAAATAGCCGCCTTTGATACTTCAGCGGTTGAGAATCCCGGCACATTTACCGATAAAGTTTCATACGTTGGAAATAGAACGTATGCGGGTAGTGGGGTATATAATGCAGCGCCTGTTTACAATACAACGGCTAATGATAAGGCAACAGGTTCTGTGGTTTTGCAGCAGGCAACTACTGCGGGTACATATAGTTATACTATAAATCTTAATGGAGTTAGCTTGGCGACAGACAGTATAACTTACAATACTAATGCTAGTTTCAATCGTGGTACTACATTTAACTTCACCGCAACTGTTACAAGCTCTCATGTAAGCGCACGTACAGGAGGAGAGGATTCTTTTTCTGTAAACTTTGGGAGTGCCAGTTCTAGTCCGACTTTTAACTTCGCAACCAATGCATCGTCAGGAGCGGAAGCGGGTGTGTACGCGGATAGTGCCATCTAAGAAATGTTTTCCAAACGTGTCCCAAGGGTTCAGTTTTTAACTGAAGAAAAGTTCAGCGGGGTCTTACCAAGGCCTCGACGCTCTAGTAAGTTCATGCCCTCTTGGTATAAAGATTTACAAAAGAACGGACCTACGGCAACTGGTGCGGGCACAGCAAAAGCGTGTGTACCTATGCTGGATGCTCTAAGTAACGGGTTTATAGTGCCTCTATGGTCAGATCTGTATGTTAAAAGAACTACAGAGGATGGAAACTTAAACATCACGATGACATTTTCTTCAGATATATCTAAGATTGGTTCACATGGGCGTGAACAGGTTGGAGAAAACTTTCCTATTACTTCAGAGATATTTAAGATTGACAACCCTTGGAGAATTAAGACTCCTTCTAATTACTCTGTTCTCATTAAAAGCCCGCCTCACGGGAATAATATGTTCAATATACTGGAAGGCATTGTTGATACTGACACATTTCATTTGCCAATAAACCTTCCATGCCAATGGATTGGAGGACATGAAGGTGAATGGTTAATCCCCAAAGGCACACCTCTTTATCAAGTAATACCGTTCAAGCGAGAAGCTTTTGAAATAGAGTGCGGCGTTCAAGACGAAGTTGAACTCCAGCAAATGAAGTATCGTTTGCAAACAACATTTAAAGACAGATACAGAAACATGTTCTGGAGCAAAAGAAAATGAGGGTGACTTAACCCCAAAACAGTGTTAGTTTTCTGCCATGTTAGGTTACAGCCCCATAGCAGGATCTGCACTCGCGTCTTCTGGACATGAGATTATTATTGTTAGCTTAGATCATGGGTCTTTCGCGGCAACAGGTCAGGCGGCGGGAACTAATATAGCCCTCAGTGATGGATTTGGCACAGGTAGCTTCGCTGTTTCTGGTCAGACCGTTACTCCAAATATAGCTATGAATGAAGGCTTTGGAGCGGGCAGCTTTGCAGTTACGGGTCAAGCCGCGCCTTTAAATGTTTCTGCAAGTCTTGGAACAGGTTCTTTTGCTGTATCGGGCCAAGAAAATAGTATAATTGCTGGGAAGGGTCTGACAGGGGGCGCAGAAGCGGCGTCTTATACCCTTACAGGTCAAGATGTAACGCCAGTAATATCTGTAAGCGCAGTCCTCAATCAAGGCAGCTTTGCTCTAACAGGTCAGGATGCGTTTGGGCTTGTTGGAGAGATTTTTGAGGCGGGTGGTTTTAACTTAACGGGACAAACCGCTAACTTCCAAAAGGCTATGCGGTTGACCGCAGATCATGGCAGCTTTGCGGTCACAGGACAAACCTTAGATTTTGGTGTGCAGGTAAGTGCCATATTGGACCAAGGATCATTTGCGGCAAACTTCCAAGATATAAGTTCTAAGGTTACTAGGGTTCTAGAATTTGGCTCTTACGCAACGACAGGACAAAGTGTTGACACTGTAATAGCATTGCGTGAGCAGCCAGACAGGGGATCATTCGCGGTCACAGGGCAAGATGTAAGTACGCAGATTGCAATGCGTGAAGAGTTGGCACACGGCAGCTTTGCGGCGACTGGTCAAAATCTTAACTTCCAAAAATCTATGAATGCAGAGGCTGGCAGCTTTGCGCTGACAGGGTTTACAGCTAACCGTAAGATAACAGAGGTTATTGACCACGGTTCATTCGCGCTTACGGGTCAGGCGATAAACTTTAAGAAAACTGCCAATCTTGAGGTGGGTAGCTTTACAGTCACAGGCCAAGATCTTGTCACAAGGTTCGAGGGCAGCGTTGCTCTAGATCAAGGTTCCATTGCCCTTACAGGTCAAGCGGCAGTGTTTGAAGTCCAAAGGCGGGTTGTCGCAGAACTAGGAAGCTTTACGCTTACAGGCCAAGATGCAAGCTTGGCAAAGGCATTTAAACTAGATTCTGACTCAGGTTCGTTTACTTTAACGGGCTTTGATATTAATGTTAGCTTTACGGAAAGACTGGACGTTGGACAGTTGAGTGTTGCGGGACAAGACGTAACATTTATTCTGGGAGAACCCGTAGAGGGAGTTTCAATAACCGTATTCATTGGGGGCGCTGCTGTTTACGGTCTAATACTGCCTGATCAAGATCCAAATTGGGCAAGAGTAACACCAGCACAAGATCCGCAATGGACCCTTGTTGCTTAAAACTGGAATAAAAAGTATATTAAGTGCAATTGAACTTTTTAGATAGGCGCTCAAATGGCTACATATACAGACGCAAACGGCGTTAAACTAATAACCACAGGTGATGAGGCGGGAACATGGGGTTCTAGTACAAACGTCAACCTGCAAATCCTTGATCGTGCAGCTAACGGCTTTGAGTCTATCGCTCTCAGTTCAACAACATATACCCTAACTCTGTCTGCCCAGCCTTCCTCTGCGGAAAATGGTCATTATAAGGCTATAAATTTTACGGGGTCGCCCGGAGGCACCTGTACAGTAACTCTGGATCAGAACGATAAAGCCAGAGTTTATATGATCTTAAACTCTACAGATGCTGCCTTGATCATCACACAGGGTTCTGGCGGTAACGTAACGATTGAGGTCGGTAAGGGGTCTATTGTTCTTGCGGATGGCGCTGGCGCTGGCGCGGCAGTTACGGATTTTACTGCTGCGGTGCAGAACGTAACAGACTTATCCAGCCCATTTAATGTTGGCGCTACTAGCGTCACTACCTCTGGCGCGGAACTAAACTTGCTGGACGGTTCTGCGGCGGGCACTATCGCTAACAGTAAGGCTGTAATCTACGGATCATCTGGCGAAGTAAACGCCACAACGCTACAGATAGCGGGTACATCCATCACAGCCACGGCGGCTGAGTTGAACTATGTGGATGGTGTTACGTCTGCAATACAGACGCAGATTGATGCAAAGCAGCCTCTTGGAACTGTAGCGGTTACGGTAGCGGGTGGTAAGTTCGTAATAGATGGTACTTCTCAGCAAACCGTTGAGCTAAAGCCTTCCGTTACATACAGGTTTGACCAGTCGGATTCCTCTAATAGTAATCATCCCCTGCGGTTTTCAACCAATGACAACAACGATCCTAATGCTCCATTTACAACAGGCGTTACAACAGCGGGAACGCCCGGAAGTGCAGGTGCCTACACTCAAGTAAAGCTAGAGCAAGATGCCCCTGCGGTGCTGTACTACTATTGCTCCAACCACTCTGGTATGGGCGGCAAGGCTATTGTTCGTATGTCGGATCTTACCGCAAGCCGTGCTTTAATATCTGACTCTGGTGGGGATATTGCAGTATCAGGCGTAACAACAACTGAGCTTGATATCCTAGATGGGCTTACTGCCTCAACGGCAGAACTTAATATCATGGACGGTGTTACCGCTTCAACGGCAGAACTTAATATTATGGATGGCGTTACTGCCACCACTTCTGAATTAAATATTATGGACGGTGTTACAGCCAGCACCTCTGAATTAAATATTATGGATGGGGTCACTGCCACAACGACAGAGCTTAATTATGTCGATGGCGTAACTTCTTCTATCCAGACACAACTTGGCGGCAAACAGGCCACTATCACAGGAGCCGCTACTACTATTGACGATACGGATCTTACCGCTAGCAGGGCTTTGGTTTCAAATTCCAGTGGAAAGGTTGCAGTATCTGCGGTTACCGATACAGAGCTTGGTTATGTGTCAGGCGTCACTTCTGATATCCAGACACAGCTAGGCGGTAAGCAAGCAACTATAACAGGTGCGGCAACTACTATTGATGACACTGACCTTACGGCAAGTCGTGCGGTTATATCAAATGCTAGCGGTAAAGTTGCCGTGTCCGATGTTACAGATACAGAGCTTGGGTATTTGGATGGAGTCACATCCGCTGTGCAAACTCAGATAGACGGTAAGCAAGCCACTATCACAGGTGCAGCTAGTAGCATTACAAGCTCAAACCTCACCGCACTGAGATCACTTTATTCTGATGCAAGCGGAAAGGTGGCGGCTTCTTCGATAACTGCTACAGAGCTTAGTTATTTAAGTGGAGTAACATCTGCGATTCAAACGCAGTTAGATGGAAAGCTATCTACTGGTGGCGGCACATTAACAGGAAGTTTGAATGTCGGCTCTGGTAATCAGTTATTTACAAACACTGTTACAGAAGTGACTTCTGGATCAGGTGTAACTATTGATAGCGTTCTTTTGAAGGATGACACTGTTACAGCAGACAGCCATTTTATATCAGGTGGTAGCGGCTCTACTTGGGAAATAGCAAAGAGCGGTACAGATCTTATAATTAAGTATGGCAGTACAAGCCTTATGAAGTTGGACAGTTCTGGCAACCTGACTGTCACAGGTGATATAATTACTAATGGAACAATCTAAATGCCGTACACAGATCTTAGATTTAAAGCTGGCATAAACAAAGAGATCACCCCGTACTCTGAGGAGAACGGCTGGGTGGACTGCGATAAGGTGCGCTTTAGATTTGGGTATCCAGAAAAGCTAAACGGCTGGGAGAAGAACTCAGGCAATGCTTTTCTTGGGTTGTGCCGTGGGCTGCATGAATGGGTTGCCCTCAACGGAGAAAGGTTTCTAGGTGTAGGGACAGAGCAAAAGTATTACATCAAGCAAGGTACAGCGTATAACGACATTACGCCTATCAGATCAACCACATCTGCTGGCGATGTAACTTTTGCTGCCACAAACGGTTCTCCTGTGATTACGGTTACAGATGTGAACCACGGCTGTGTTGTTAATGATTTTGTAACTTTCTCTGGGGCAGTTTCGTTAGGCGGCAACATAACGGCGGCGATACTGAATCAAGAGTATCAAATTACAGAAGTTTTAAACGGCAACGAGTATAAAATATCTGCGCGTACTGTTAGCACCATTTCTAGTATCACAGTTACAGGTGGCCTTAACGCTACAGATGTAAACGCAAATAGCAGCGACACAGGTAATGGCGGTAGCAGTGTGGTCGGAACCTATCAAATAGGTACAGGTCTTAACTCTTCTGTTGAGGGTGCTGGTTGGGGCGCTGGACTTTGGGGTGGTACAAACAACGGTGCGTTCCAAACCACCATAGCAGAAGATCTGGATGCGTCTGAGACAGGGGTAGATGTAGCCACAGGACAAGGCTCTAACTTTGCAACTAATGATGTTGTTTTGGTAGGTAGCGAACTTATGACGGTATCTTCTGTAGCCACGGATACGTTGACTGTTTCACGTGGAGCAAATGGAACCAGCCCTGCCACCCATTCTAATGGTGCAAACATATTCCTCACCTTGGGTAATACTGACAGCGCAGACAACTTTAACGGTTGGGGCGAAGCTCCCGCCACTGGTACTCAGACTGCGGAAACAAACCTGCGTATATGGTCTCACGATAACTTTGGCGAAGACCTTATCTTTAATGAACGTAACGGTCAGGTGTTCTATTGGGATAAAACAAACGGTGTGACCACAAGAGGCATAGAGCTTTCTACATTGACGGGAACGCCAACATCTGTGCCTCAGAAGGCTGCACAGATACTTCTTTCAGATCGTGATAG
>Ga0255752_10005505_pt1 | contig 12255 bp, 23 predicted proteins | sample 011ome_25_FD_179952 | JGI IMG/M metagenome (GOLD analysis project Ga0255752, IMG submission 179952) | Coastal salt marsh microbial communities from the Groves Creek Marsh, Skidaway Island, Georgia - 011512CT metaG (version 2) | ecosystem: Environmental > Aquatic > Marine > Intertidal zone >...
TGCAAAAGAAGAAATGCGTGGTATAAAATATAGATTACAGAATGGTAACTATGTTGAAAAAACTATGTACTTTTACATTATTGTAATGGTAGATGGTGCACCAAGAAAAGCGGTGATTACTATGAGATCATCTAATCTTACACCGGCAAGAAAACTAAATGATCTTATTTCTAATCTAAGAATTACAGATGATAAAGGTTCTTTTCAACCGGCAGCATATTCTGCAGTTTTTAAATTACAAACTGTTGAAAAAAGTGCAGGAGATAAAACTTGGCATGTATATAAACCATCAATATCTAAAATGTTAAATATATCTGATGAAAAAGATGCAGCTATATACATGATGGCTCAAGAGTTTCAAAAACAAGTATCAGCGGGTTCAAGTAAACCTAAATATGAGAAAGTTGGAGAAACAAAATCTGAAGAGATTATCTAGTTTCCCATTGGGAAAGTACACTTGGCTAGTGAGTACGAAGGCGCTGAAGGGAGACTGGAGGCGCCTTTAAAAAATTAATAAGGATGACAAATGAAAGAATACATAGAATATTTTAGTGGGCTTACGAGAAGTTATGGTGTCTGCAAAGTTGATGACGGTTACATAGATCCGGAAACAGGAAAGAAAAAATGGAAACATGAATGGACTAAAGAACCCGTCACTGATCAAGATTACTTAGATCATTTAAAAGGAATTAAATCAATTGGAATACAACCTTGTACTGATGAAGGCATGGCTAGATTTGGTGCAATTGATGTGGATAAATATCCAATAGATAAAAAATTTTATCTTGATGTCATCCAAGATAAAAACCTACCAATAATACCCATATTATCAAAGAGTGGTGGATTACATTTATATGTATTCACCACTCGGTTGGTTAGAGCAAAAGAAATAAGAAGTTTCTTAGAAGAGTTATTGGTTCCGTTTAAATTACCACATGCAACAGAAATATTTCCAAAACAAACACAGTTAATATCTACTGATGGGACAGTATCTAATGGTAATTTTATTAATTTACCATACAACGGTGATGATAGAAAAGCATTAGATATAGATGGTAGTCAAATGCCATTTGAAAAATTTGTAAAGACAATTGGATTAAATTTAGTAGATCCAAAAAATTTTAAAAAGATAAAAGAAGATATAATTTATTCAGAACTAAAAGGTGGTGGTGAAGAGTTTGAAGATGGACCACCATGTTTACAGAAATTAACTAAAGAACAAATGACATTTACAGATGGTAGAGATAGGTTCTTATATAATTACATGGTATTTGCTAAAAAGAAATACCCTGATACTTGGCAAAAAATGATTGTAAAAGCAGGGAGAGAGTATTTTAAATTTGATGAACATTGGACAGATGATCATATAAAAGCAAAAATAAAAAACTGGGAGAAACAAAAGAAAGGTTTTACCTGTACTGATCCACTATTAGAACCAAACTGTATGAAAGCATTGTGTGTAAAAAGAAAATTTGGAGTGCTTTCAGGAGAGAAAACAAACTATCCAACATTAAGTAACTTACAAAAAATAAATATTAAACCTAATCCAGAGTGGAGGGTAACTGTAGAGAACTCCGAAGAGAATGAAACAATACAATTACATTGTAAAAATACATATAAATTAACTCAGGTACATGAATTTAAAACTGTTTTGTTTGAGCAAGCTTTAATTGTAGCACCATCAATTAAACAAGATCAGTTTGATGAAATACTAAAATCAATAAGTGGTAAAGATAAAATAGAAATTATAGAACCTGCAGAAGGTACAAGTCCAATTGATATACTTAAAAAATTATTGGAGAAACATATATACGGGGCTCAGGCTACAAATTATATGTCATTTGAAAGTGGCAGACCTTTTGTTGAAGGTGAGTTTGCATGGTTTGTGTTTGATAAATTCTTTGACAAATTAAAAAATGAAGAATGGAAGTACGATGCACAGAAAACATCTTATATGATTTCACATGAACTATTTAATAATGAAGATAAAGATCAAAACAAAAGAGCTTTGTTTGGTAAACAAAAAAGATTTCCAGGTCAAGATGATGAGGGTAATTACTTTAAGGCAATAAGAACCACAAGAATACCTTTACACATTTTTGAAAAACCAGAGGAAGTTAAGGAAACTATCGAGATAGAAAGTCAAGACGACATAGTATGATTTATAAATATTATGGTCCTCCAGGTACAGGTAAGACATATAGATTAATTAGTAGAGCCAAAGCTTATGTAAGAAAATATAAAATACCTTTACATCGTATAGGTTATTTTGCTTTTACTAAGAAAGCTGCAGAAGAAGCAAAACAAAGAATGCCATTTGAAAATAAAAAATTAAGATATTTTAAAACACTACATGCTTTAGCATTTGAATGTATTAAAGTTGATAATTTAAACATTAGTCAAGAAGATATTATGCAACCTTATCACTATGAGGAGTTTGGTAAGAAATTAAATCTTCAAGTAAAATTTTATGATAGATATAATAAAGACGAATCTTTTTATCTAGGTTTTGAAAATCCATATTTTCAAATAATAAGTAAAGCAGTAAATAAATGTACAGACATTAAAAAAGAATTTAATTTAGAAGAACACGATCCAAGAAATGTAAATTGGAAACAGTTAGATCATATATACAATAATTTATTAGAATATAAATCTAAAAAGAAATTATTAGATTTTAATAACATAATTCAAATTTTAATAGATCAACCTGAAAACATACCAGAATTTGATGTTATATTTATTGATGAAGCTCAAGACCTTTCACCCTTGCAGTGGAAACTATTTGATATTTTAAAAACAAAAACGAAAGATATTTATTTGGCAGGTGATGATGATCAGGCTATATTTGCGTGGGCTGGTGCAGATGTAAAAAGATTTATTGCAGAACCTGCAAAAGAAAAAACATTAATTTATTCAAAAAGAATATCTAAATCAATTCAATTACAGTCAAGTGTACCTATTAATAATATTGTGGGTGCTAGAAAATTAAAAAAGTATCACCCTAGAAACTATCAAGGTAAATGCGAAGAAATATATAATTTAGATGAAATAGATTTAACAAAAGGTAAATGGTTAATCATAACCAGAACAGTATCTAAGCTTTTAAAAATACAAAAAATGTTAATACAAAAAGGTTTATACTTTGAAAGTAATAGAGGTAAAAGTATTAAAGTTACAATGTTTAATGCCATGAATAGTTACAATGAATGGCGTAAAGGTAAAGAGTTAACAGAAGAAGAATTAAAAAATATAAAAAATTTTACAGGAGAAGTAAAACTAAATAAAAACAAAACTTGGTTTGATGCATTTAAGTTAGAAGAAGATATTGATAAAGAATATCTATTACGTCTTTTAGAAAACAAAGAAAATTTAAGAGAGTCTGCAAGAATATGGTTGTCAACCATACACGCTATAAAAGGAGGAGAGCAAGATAATGTAATTATATGTTTAGATATGGGTAAAAAAATTATTGAGGCTACAAAACAAAGTCAAGATAAGGCAGATGAAGAACATAGAGTCTGGTACGTAGGAACCACTAGAGCACGTAACAATCTATATAAAATAAAACTAGATAAACAAAGAAAAGGATATCAATTATGAAGACACTTACGTCAGATATATTTATAACAGTAACATTAACATTTTTTGTCATCAACATAATGGAGGTATTAAAATGACACATAAAGATATATTTAAAGATTCATTTCCGCAAGATAAGCAGATAGGGGGGAGTCACTATAAATCGTTTCACATTCAACCCTATGAATTTATTTCTAAGAATGACCTTTCCTTTTTCCAGGGAAACGTTATAAAGTATGTGTGTCGTTATAAAAATAAAAATGGCATACAAGATTTAGAAAAAATAATTCATTATTGTGAATTAGAAATAAAGAAGATGAAAGACATGGCTAGAAAAAAATGATAGTACCACAGACAGAATGGTTAGTACCTACAGAGTATCCTGATTTAAGATTAGCAAATGAAATTGCAATTGACTTAGAGACACGTGATCCAGATTTAATGAAACTGGGTTCAGGGGCCATTATAGGTAATGGTGAAGTTGTAGGTATAGCTGTTGCTGTTGATGGTTGGAAAGGTTATTTTCCTATTGCACATGAGATTGGTCCAAACGAAGATCGTAAAAAAGTTTTATCTTGGTTTAAAGATGTATGCGAATCACCTGCTACAAAAATATTTCATAACGCAATGTATGATGTATGTTGGATACGTAATTTAGGTATAAAAATCAATGGTTTAATAATAGATACCATGATTGCAGCCAGTCTTATAGATGAAAATAGATTTTCATATACACTAAACACTTTGTCCTGGAATCATTTAGGAGAAGGTAAGAGTGAAGCAAGATTAATCGAAGCAGCTAAGTCAAGAGGGTTAGATCCTAAAGCGGATATGTGGAGATTACCTGCAATGGAAGTAGGAGCTTACGCAGAAAAAGATGCAGAGATAACTTTAAAGCTTTGGAAGAAATTAGAAAAAGTAATTATTGAAGATCATCTGCAGGACGTTTTTGATTTAGAAACTGATCTCTTTCCTTGTTTAGTTGATATGCGCCACCTAGGTGTTCGGGTAGATGTCGAGAAAGCCAATCAATTGAAAACAGCACTGGCAGTAAAAGAAGAAAACATACTACACCAAATAAGAATAGAAACAGGAGAAAATGTTCAACTAATGGCAGCGCGTAGCGTTGCAGAAGTGTTTCATTATTTAAATTTGCCATATTCTAAAACTCCAACTGGTGAACCATCTTTTACTAAAAATTTTCTTGTTACACATAAACATCCTGTAGTACGTATGATAGCAGAAGCTAGAAAAATAAACAAGGTTAGAACTACATTTATTGATTCTATTATTAAACACGAACATAAGGGTAGAATACACGCAGACATTAATCAAATTAGATCTGATGATGGAGGTACAGTTACTGGTAGATTTAGTTATTCTAATCCAAACTTACAACAGATTCCGGCACGTGATCCAGATACAGGACCATTAATTAGAAGTTTATTTATACCTGAAGAAGGTTGTAAGTGGGGGACATTTGATTACTCGCAACAGGAACCAAGGCTCGTTGCACACTACGCATTAAAATTTTCTTTACCTTCTGTAAATGCAATTGCAGATTCATATGAAACTGATCCTTCAACAGACTTTCACAAAATCGTAGCTGAGATGGCACACATACCAAGATCACAAGCAAAAACAATTAACCTTGGACTATTCTATGGTATGGGTAAAGCAAAACTTCAAGCAGAGTTAGGTGTTGATAAAGATAATGCTGAAGAATTATTTTCACAGTATCACGCTAAAGCACCTTTCGTAAAACAATTAATGAATAAGGTTATGACTGCAGCGCAAAGTAGAGGACAGATTAAAACATTATTAGGTAGACGTTGTAGGTTTCCTAAATATGAACCCGTTCTTAAAGGTGCTGATTGGGGAACTTATGTACCACCAGAAGATCATGAGCGTATGTTAGAACTTCAAGAGATGGGTGAATACTTAAAAGATTTTGAAGGTAATATTATAAAGAATAAAGATAATAAACCAAAGAAAAATTATTGGTGGAAGAATTCTACACGTAGAGCATTTACATACAAAGCTTTAAATAAATTAATTCAAGGTAGTGCGGCAGACATGACTAAGAAAGCAATGGTTGATCTATACAAAGAAGGTTTAATAGGTCACATACAAATACATGATGAATTAGATTTTTCTATTGAATCTGAAGAACAAGCTAAAAAAATAAAAGACATTATGGAAAATGCAGTTGACTTAGAAGTACCAAATAAAGTAGACTACGAATCCGGTCCTAATTGGGGAGAAATAAAGTAATGTACTATGTCTTATTTAAATGCTAACATACCGCCGATTTATTGTAAAATAAGGAAGGAGTATCTTTATGATCTTAAAGAACATCAGGGAGAGTCTAGTGACTGCGTTATCTTTGGTCTTAGCTCTATTTCAGGTCGCGCACTCTTATTTAATATCATGTTACCCAACGGTGCGTGCTTTTGGCGTTTGCCTATCTCAGCGTTTTTCCAAAAATCGTATGACAGAACCGATGTGCCGGATATGCAGACGAACGAACTTCAATTGTGGAACAGTTTCAGTTATTATCCTAGCGTGCATTGCTTTGATTGGTTGGCTGGTATAGACGGAAAATACTTAGGTAAAGATAAAAAATTTTACAAAGGTCAATACTTATTTACTATTGACTGGGCGCATCCAGAGACTAATATACTGAACACGGAACATTCTGAGATTCCGCAAGAACACAAGTGTGCACATATACTAGCACTTGAAAACGGCAATTATGCTGCACAGCCAAACAACAGAATCATTTGGCATGTTAATAGTTATACAACCGACAACGATTGGCCCGATTATAAAGTACAAAATACTTACTGGGATGCTGAAGGTGGGGACTGGGTAACAGAAGATTCTGATAAAATGTTTTATGATATTGAGGAGAAAAAATGAGTTTAAATATATGTAGAGACTGTAATTTTGAAAAGAAAAAGTGTCAGTGTGTTGTCGCTGTTGAACCACCTAAAGTTAAAATAACTTGGTGGAGAAAAATTTTAAATTGGTTTAAGTAATGTTAGAGGTAGCCAGGATGAACTACTATGCCACAGGTTTATTAATAGTAATGTTAGTGGTTCTGGCTTTTTGTGGAGGTCCAAATGTCTAGTCTCAAAATTTCAGAAAACACTTCAATCGGTTTACCATTAAGGAATTTAATATCATTGGTCGGAGCTGTAGCTGTGGGCGCGTGGTTTGCATTCGGTGTAATAGAAAGACTCAACAGGTTAGAGACAAAGAATCAGTTATTTGAAAAAGATTTACTTGAGGCTAGTGTTCAAAAGCCCATAGACCAGGAGCAATTCATGATCCTGGAATGGCAGGCGACCCAGATAGAGAAGATGCAGAAACAATTAGAAGACAATGTTCACACAGGTGTAATGTTAAAAGCACATGAAAAAGAAATTGAAAAACTAAAAGCAGATATAGAAAAATTAAAAGATGCAACAAGAGATATTAAATTTGCAAATGGAAATGGATCACATTAATGACTAAGTTAGTTATAGCTCTTTGTTTATTTTTGAATGGTCAATTAGTAGAGCACCGTATTCAAGAATCAATGGGCACATGTTTAAAGATGAAAAGAGAAGCAACACGTAATATGGACATGAGAAACAAACAATTAATGTGTGGAGAGGTAGAAGCTTATATCTCTATTAATATTGACGGAAGCGAAACAATTGATAAGATAGTCATAGAATCAAAATAAAAATGAATTTATCTCGTAACTTTAGCCTTCAAGAGCTTATCAAATCAGATACTGCGATACGTAAAGGTATCAATAATAATCCTAACTCAGGTCAAATAGAAAAACTAAAAGCACTTTGTGAAAATATTTTACAACCCGTCCGGGACCATTTTGGTAGGGTCAAGGTCACATCAGGGTTCCGTAGCGAAGATTTATGTTTAGCCATAGGCAGCTCTAGAAATTCACAGCATGCCAAAGCTGAGGCGGCTGACTTCGAATGTATTGGAGTTGACAATGCTGAGGTTGCTGATTGGATTAAACAGAACCTTGAAACAGATCAGCTGATTCTTGAGTTTTATACTCCAGGTGAACCTAACAGTGGGTGGATACATTGTAGTTGGATCCCAGAAGGAAGACGTGAGCAGTTTATGCACGCGTATAAATCAGAAGGTAAAACAAAATACAAACCAATTATAGGAAAGGCGAAAGACATAGTATGAGTATAATAGATAAAAAAGCAGTAAAGTATTTTCAGAAAATAGATACTGTTCATGGTGTTTGTGAAGAGTGTGAGGAAGAAGCAATTTTAGTTGCAATCGTATCAGAGTTTTATAGATGCACTAACTGTGGTCATGATACTAAACAACATATCAATGGTAGAATTAGATATTTAAAGTTAGATGAATCTGATAAGAAATGGATTAAAGAAAACTATATTAAGTAATGGCTAAGAAATTTAAAGATCATGTGGTAAGAGACAAGCCTAAGAAAAGAGGCAGCCGTCAACACAAGAAATCATTAAATAAATCAGAGAAAAGACAAAAACGGACTAGAAGATACAAGGGTCAAGGAAAGGGATAACATGTCAAGACAAATGGTAATTGAAAAAATAAGTAGGGAAGCAGATAAATTAGCGATTGAATATAACAAGACTAAGGACCCAGGCCTCAGGGAACAGTGGTTTAAGTTGCTGAAGCAGATTTCTTCGTATCCTCAACCTTCTGACAAGTAAATTTAGGAAATAGTTCTAAAGATTCTATTTGATCTGCCTGAAATATTTTACCATCATATAGTATGACGTATGATTCACTCAATCCTTTTTGAATACACATGTAATGTGAGTTATGTTCTCTTTCATATTTATATTTGTTAGCAGGTACTTCAGCGCATTGTTGTGAGACAGCTGCACATATATAAATTGTTAAAAAAAATTTCATTGACTTCCTTGTAAAAAAATATAAATATCCTATATTATTATTTATTAATAATGAAAGGATATAATAATGACTGACGTAAGTAAATATAAATCAGTTGCACTCTCACATGCGAGCTGTGACAAATTAGATAAGATCAGGCGCGTAGTAGTACCTGAAGTAGAAGTATCTAGAGCTAAAGCTTTAGACATATTAATTAACGAGAAAGCGAGAAAATTAAATGGCAGATTACGGAACAAAGACTCTTAAAGAGTATGATACATTTGATCCAATTAGAAATTTATGGAGAAATGTATTAATAGTTGCAATATCAGACGCAATTAAAATAAAGCAAAACATAGTTAAATTTAGTGAGCATTACGGTAATAGACGATTTCATGAATTAGATTATGTGACTTTACCTAACTCTGATTTTGTTAAAATATGTGAATACGCACAGTTGGATCACAATTTAATACGTAAAAAAATAATTGAAACATTAAATAATATGGAAAGATAATGAGTACAGAACGATTGATACTAGAAACTAAATTAGTAAAAGAGTTGAATGAAATCATTAAAAAACTAAACAGTGAAATTGAAGTATTAGAAGGTAAGTTAAAAGAAAAGGAAGGAGTTAAAGATGAGAATAGCAATGTTAGAAGCACTCGAGAAGAAGTATGAAGCTGAGATAGCTGCTGCAGATGCAACAATAAAAATATACCTAGATAACTCTGTAGGTATTGGTGAGCACCCACAACACTTAGATGAAATAGATAAGCAATTAGCCAAAATTGTAGAGGCTGAAGAAAAACAGAACGCACTGCAAGCTTTTAAGTTATGAAGTGTTTTCATTGTGGTGATGATCTTAGGTGGAACAATGACTATGATACAGAGGATGTTGAGGAGTATTTAATTGTCAGCATGTATGAATGTATGAATGAACATTGTAAAGCCTGGTATGAAATATATCACGGTATAAGAGATAAGGAGAAGCCCAATTGAAATGGAATAAAATATGATTAGGACTCAACTTTCTTTATTTGAATTAGAGGAAGAGAAAACACTAATTAAAAATATCGATTATATAGATATTTCAAAAATTAAAATGATAAATTCTTCATCGGGATCTAAAAAATATAATTACACAGACATACCTGAAGGTAAATTTATTTTATATAAAACTGGTGGCAAACATCAATGGAGACCTAATTTAGGTAAAGTGTTTCCTTATATAAAAAATATAGAAAAAAATCATGTTTTAAAACCATACGTTAATAAATCTTATATTTTTGTAAATGTTGGAGAAAAAAAAGAAAATAAAGAAACTAAAAAAGGACAAAAGATGCTGGCTAGTGTGCATCGATTAGTGTGTGAGGCTTTTATTGTTAACAAAGATCCTGAAAAATATGATGTAGTAAATCATATTAATGGCGATCGTTTAGATTATAGAGTTGATAATTTAGAATGGTCTACTCAATCTAAAAATACCAAGGGTCTTTCTAGACCTAGAGATGAAAATTTAGAAATAAGAAAAATAAAAAAAGGAATTATATGAAATGGAATAAACGATTCGAGTATCCGGCGTCAATTAGATCAGTTATCAATGGTGGACGTCATTATGATATAAATAACACAAAATTACCAAGTGTTACAACCATACTACAGGCTACACAGTCTCCTGAAAAGAAAGCAATATTGGCCAAATGGAAGCAGAAAGTAGGTGAAACTAAGGCAGAATCAATTAAGAATGAAGCAGGCAACAGGGGTACTATAATGCATAGAATTATAGAAGGATATATTACAGGCGAAGGACATGCCGATTTAAGCCCCATGGGTCAGGCTGCAGGCCTCATGGGTCAAACCATCTTTAAAGAGGGTCTAAAGGGCCGTATGGACGAAGTATGGGGGTCTGAGATTACATTGTACTATCCGGATCTTTATGCAGGCGCCACGGATTTATGTGGGATATATGAAGGTCGAGAGGCTATCATAGATTTTAAACAAAGCAACAAGCCAAAGAAAAGAGAATGGATAGAAGATTATTTTATACAAATGGCAGCCTATGCTATGGCACACAACTACGTTTACAATACACAAATACAGTCTGGAGTGATTCTAATGTGCACTCCTGGTAACTACTTTCAGAAGTTTGTTGTAAAAGACAAGGAATTTCAACAATACATGTGGAAATGGGTCAGTAAGGTTGACCAATTTTGTAACAATTGTAACAGCATATAGTATAAAAAAAGGGGGGTACTATATTTTTTTTTTTTTAAACAGGGGGGGGGGTAACCCGTTACATGTGTTACAATTTCAATTATTGGCTATTTTACTAGCTTATTTAAGCAAATTAGGTGTTACAATTCTGTTACAAGCTGTTACAAAATGCAATTATGTAAGTAAAATCAACGTTTTTAGGTGTTACAATTCCCAACGCGAGATGACTTTTTTATTTTTTTAAAAAAAATACACATACCCCTTAAAATATACTATACAAAAATATGACTCGTAAGAAATCTAAATATAAAAACTGTGTGATAAACAGAAAAAGATATTATTTCTGTAAAATTACGTGGCTTGATATTTTAGGTGACAGCGGGCACGCTGATTCAAATGAGTTTAATGAAATGAAACCCGCCGAGATGATTACACATGCTTATGTATTTTATAGTGATTCTAAAGTAGTCAAAACGTTTGCAAGTTATGATGCACATTTTGAATCTTTTAGTGATAGAAATGTATTTCCTAAAGGTTGTATTAAAAAAATAGAAAAAATATTAATCTAATGGCTTATCTTGTTTTTGGATTTCTGGGTTTTTTACTTTTTCTTTTAACTCTTCAAATTCTACACCTTCTAGTATTGGAGAATAATCGTCTATTATTTGTTTCATTCTGTTTTCTAATTCTTCTGTTGATAAGTCTTCTAGTTTACCGGTTCTTATTATCTTCTGCTCTATATACAGACCTGCAGCCTTACCTCGTGCAACTTCTGCATTAACTGCAGCTGACCACGCTTTCTTATCTCTAGCTTCATCTCTAAGCTTACCTAATTCTGATATGTGATTACCAAATGTGACTTCATATTGTTTCTGCCACTCTTCACGTAACTCACCTATGTATTTTACTACTAGTGGAAATAGTTTTGGATTTTGTAATTTACTTGCAGCCTGACGCGCTGAATCTTTTGCATAACCTGCTTCGATTGCACATTGTGTAGCTGTCTTCCTACCTTGTTCAGATATAAGGAGATTAGCAAATTTAATCTGTTGTTCAGTTAGCTTCTTGGGTAGTCCCATCTTCTTCCTCTAATATTTTCTTTTCTTCTTCATAGCCTTCCATCAATAGGTCTGATGTGGTTTTTTCTTTCTTACCGAAGATTCTGTCAAAGTTTTTTTTGTATAAATCGTTTGATGGTCTTGATCTACCATCCCATTTTTCTTTTTTCATAGTCTTGCTTTTTAACACAACAATGATATAAAAGCAACTGTAGTTAGTTTTAAACATGCTAGCTATCTTTGAATTGATGGCGCTCTCTCCGTGTTGAGCGCCATGAATATGAAATTATGGTAAGTGGAAAAGCATTAAGACAGATATTAGATAAGATGATGAAATCACCTGTGGCTCAAGAAGCCAGAGTACAAGTTCGTCTTCCTGATGGACAACATTTTGATATTACTTCTTTACAATTGATGGAAAATAAATTATTGGGAGCTAGAGAAACTCACCGACTTGTTATGACTATCAAGCCAGAAACATGGAAAATGG
>Ga0255752_10005517_pt1 | contig 12239 bp, 7 predicted proteins | sample 011ome_25_FD_179952 | JGI IMG/M metagenome (GOLD analysis project Ga0255752, IMG submission 179952) | Coastal salt marsh microbial communities from the Groves Creek Marsh, Skidaway Island, Georgia - 011512CT metaG (version 2) | ecosystem: Environmental > Aquatic > Marine > Intertidal zone > Salt...
TTGGCTTACAGCTTCTGCATGAGTCTCTCCATTAGCTATAGCACCTTCGAATACGTTAATCCGCGATGCTTGCTCAAAGGTTTGACCAACTCTGTTCCATTTGTTCCAGAGGTTCTTGACTGTACCAGCTGCGAAATCGAGGTTGTCTTTGTAGAACGCTTCGATCTTCTCTGGAGTGTTTAGAGTAGTCTCCATGCTGTTGATTCGCCCTAGATCTGAGCGAATGTTGTCGGACTTACCAGTACCGTAGAAGTCACCAATGGCTAATCCACCGCTAGCCATGATCTTCATCAATGACTGCTTGCTCTCCGCAAAACCGTCACCTTCTGTGCCAGTAGCTTCGGCTGATAAACCGCCACCAATATACTTCATCGCTTTGGCAATGTTCTTCAGCGGATTGGGTGCATTCGGGAACTGAACTGAGGATGCCAGCATGTCCCTGAAGGCGTTAGCGATCATGAAACCAGGATCAATTGTGACAGACCGAGTCAATACTTGCTTTGGAATAGCGAAGGCTTGCGCCATTTTGTCTAACTGATAGCCACCCAAACCTCCGATGCTTCTCATTAGCATAGGATCTTTAACTTGGAATACTCTAGCTTTACCGCCGTCGTACACCTTGATGAGATCATTCTTGGCAGGATTATTCGCCAACTCTAAGTTAGCTGCGCTAGCGACAACCTCAACCATCGTGCCTAGCTCAGCATTGTCTCGAGCTATACGACGCATAGCTTCGTTCTTAAAGCTTCGGTCGATCATTGTAGTGAGCTGGCTGACCATGCTCTCGAGAGGATTAATCTTGCCTTCACCGCCCTCTAGTCGCTTGATGTTCAAACCCTGATTCATGAGACCATTCTTAATGTTCACAGAATCGTTCTGGAGATCGTTTGTGTCAGCTTCGTCATCAAAGCGGAAGAAGGGGACGTAATCGTTACGATCCCATGTCGCTCTTTTTTGCGGGTCTAAGATTCCAGATTGCTCAGCCAAGTCTAAAATCTTGCGATTAAACTTAGTCCACTTCGCAAGCGTTTCTTTGTACTTAGCCTCTGTTCCGTTTCGCTCTGCTGCTTTCAACACTGTGTTGATGTCTTTCTGACTGAAGAGGTTTTCCCTGTCCTCAGTCTTGAGGCGCTTAGCTCGATTAGCTGCTGCCCACAGCTCCCACTCTTTGAGCTGGTTACGATCATAGCCCTCGAAAATATCGTAGAAACTGCCTTCACCTTCAACCATCTGGAAAGCGCCGTCTCGCAGCTGTAGAGGACCGCCAAACATTACCGCCTGCATGGTCGTCTCTAGATTCTTCGTCCACAGAGCAGCCTTGTACGCGCTCTCAGCGCCGTCTTTTAGCTTGCCGTCTTGGGTCAGCTGCTTCTCGTTGTAACCAACTCGGTTAACGTCATCAAAGACACCCTGAACGAAGCCTTGCCACTTGCTGGCTAGGTATCCTTGAGGATTGGTCTTGACGTCCTTAACGTACCTGCTTGCTTTCTCTTTGACCGTAACGTCTTCTTCTGGACGACTTAGGACTTTGTCAGCGACCGCTTGGATCTCGGGCGTCATCGAGTAGAGGATGTCGTCAACGGTAAGCACTTCTCCAAACGTATCTGAGTTTGGATCTCTATCGATGCTATCAACATCTTTTGCGAAGACCAGGTTACCTAGCTGTATGACTTCACTCGCCCCAAGCACAGGATTACCTTGCATATCGTAGAACTCAGAGCTTCGTTCTGGATTCATGGACACTTGCTTCCAAGCAGGGTCCGACATCTTAGCTAGGAAGTCTGATCTATTTTGCTCGTCAGAACGCTCAACGTATGTGCCTTCAATCGTTGCAATTGTGTTTTTGTCAGCGCCTAGCGCGATCTTCATTGCTCCCTTTGTAGGGACTGCGAAGGTTACGTCGGTCAGCCGTATAGAACGTCTATAGGAGAGTCTTTTCCCAGCGCTGCTTTTATTGCTACCTTCTGGCTTAGCGGTGTGAACCGTAACGATATCAGCCCGTTCATCTTCTGGAACTCTGGTGTAAGAGGGGATGTCTAGGCGAGCACCATAACGCTCTCCGTCCACAAGAGGGGCGTTCCAGTAGGTTTCCTTACGGGGCTTAGGCGGCTTCTCTGCGTTAGTTTTAGATAGGGCATTAGTCGCTCTCTCGTCAGAAATAAGCTCTGGTATCTGATCGGGAGACATCTCTGCAATAGGTCTGCCACGCTCTTCAAATATTTGCCTAAGCTCGCCAGCAGTGATGTTGCGCTCAATGCGGTCTTGCACAGCCCGTTGAAGGACTGGATCTCTAGTCTGTTCTGGTCGTCTGTCTAAGCCTTGAGCTGGAGAAACTCCGGTAGCATCGACTCCAGCTCCGCGTCCAGCGGTTTCTTGGGGTCCAAGGGGAGGTCCGGATACGCTGTTATCAGGTAGTTTTCTCTCGTAACTGGTTTCTGATACCTCGTCAGGTACTGTAAAGTCGGATCGCTCCCAATCAGGTCTTTGTATTCCTCCGGAATGCTCATTTATCTTATTCCTTGCCTCAGCGAGGCTCAATGTTCCTTTACTATACTGATTCCAAACGCCCTCAACAAACAAAACGTTCTGGCGCTGTGACTTATACGTGGCGGTAAACAGACCTCGTACTGCTTCCCATGTGATGGACTGCATTTCTCTAGCGAGAACACCTCGTTCTGCTGCAGCCTGTCGGTATGCCTCTTCAAATATCGAGTACGTCCCGCTATGCCCCGTGATGCTCGAACTAGATGTCCCCTTACCTGTGCCGAAATTATGACTTACTTCTAGAGAGTCCCCAGCCAAAGGCTTCATCAAGCCAGCCGCTACGGCGTGAGTATCTATAGTCACAAATCCGGATTGAGAATCAGGCTCGAAGATGTTGTTGTAAAAGTTGCGAACCTTGTTTTTAGAACCTAAAGATTTAGAGATGTTTTCCTGAGAAGGGTCTAGTAGAACTGATACTGATTTTCCAATCTCGTTTAAAGATCCCCATGCAACTCGAGATTTAGTGCCTCCGTCAGCATTAACTGCGTATTCAAGGAATTTACCGTCCGGAGAAACCAGCCTATAAGATGGATCGTTATAAGTTTGATCCCAAGTCCTGATCCACATTCCGATAACACTTTGGTCAGCACCTTCATCGATAAGGTTTTGCAAAGATTTATCACCGATCAGGTCTAACATTTCTCTGTTAGACACCCTGGCTTTGGCGCTTACAGCCTTATGAAAGTATATTTCTTCAGCCTTGTCTTTCATTTGACTGTCGAATGTCGAAGATTTCTGGCTATGGAAGATGTCTAAGACACGCTCAGCTAAACTGGCGTTTTGATACCAGTCTTTTTGCGGAGAAAGATTGGCAGCTACAGCGCTCGCTTGAGCCAAAGAAACACCATGCTTGTCAGCCATTCTTTGAACGATCTTATTCGCACCTTTGTACCACTGCTTAGAGATCGCTCTGGTAGACTCCGGAACGGCGTCAAAGATGCTGAGAAGGTTAGACTTTATGTGGTCAATAAGCGCTGCAGAGGCATCACTATCACTAAGCTTCTGTTGCTTTTTGGTTAGATTGTTGTACTTCTTAACCAGAGCCATGTTCTTTGAGAACACGCCCTGATTAGCAGTATATCCGTCGTAATTGTTGACCAGGACATTAGTTACGGGGTCTTCTGGGGATTTCACCGCTGTCGGGAAGCGGGTGCTGACTACCATCTCTTCGATGTCAGTCGGTCCAGCTCCAGGTATACGGACCATTGTACCGTCGATATTTAGTATCGATGCTCGACCAGGCTCTGTCTCGAAGACATCTCCTGTTTCGTCGTTGACTATGTCGCCATTGTCTTCTCGCCGTAACACGTACTCAGTACCGTCCGGCATGGTGACATCGATTGTGCCATCACCTCGCTCGATTACTTCTGGGGATTGCGCCCCTCGTACAGCTTGTCCATCGTCGTCCCTAGCTTGATCATTGGACGCTCTTCCCACTCTTGCACCGGTTTCCCCTTGTACAGGGCTACTTCCGCTAGCTGGTCCATCTCCTCTATCGTCATCCCCTGTAGGGCTTCCGGACTCGGCGGGTGCCCGAACGTCTGCTTGTACTGATCTAGTGTCGGGCTCAGTGACCTCGGCTTGACTGCTATCTTGACCATAATTGGCGATCCTTTCGTCTCTTCGTAATTTTTGCATGTAAGCAAAAGTCTTTGGAGCATACTGCTTTAAGGCTTTGGGGTCAGCTATAAATAAAGCAAAGCTTTGAGCAAAAACTTCTGACCGCATGAAATCTAAAGCTGCTTCTTGGTTCTGGGGGTTTGCTGCGACTTCCTGTTGCATAGAACTAAAGGGGTATAGCATTACCCTTCCTACCGGATTGTCATCAGCATATTGGCTGTAAAGCTCTCCGATTACTTCTCCAACGTCAAGATTTACAACACCGTCAGGGGTAACGGAGCCCGCAGCAACAGAAAACTCTGGGCTGTTTACAGCGTAACTAAGTTTTTCATCCAGGGCGTGAGCAAATTCGTGGGCTAAACTAAATCGGAGTTTTTTCTTTGTTCTTATCCCGTCTGTCTCTACTGTCGATTTATGAACAAAGACAGTGCTTTGCAAAGCAGAATAAGCTCCTGACGCCTTCGTGTTCTTGAAGACTGTTAAGTTGTCTGCCATCTTAAACATTTGCTTAGGCATGCCAGCCGCAATTAAGTCTTGTATAGCAACTAAAACCCTCTGCGGTCTAACCTGTTGTCTCTCCAGCGCCAAGTCTAATCTCTCTGATGCCTCTATTCCTCGGAGGCTAAGCAAAGGCTCAAAATCAAGATTCCTACCCTTTTTGTAACGAGCTGAGCGGAAAAGACCTCCTGTCTCTCTTGTTGTAATTAGGTCAACTAAACCTTCGAGGTCTTGCTGTGTAAGCTCCTGAGCGACTATTGGGTCGTCTTCTCCTTCAAATTTTATTGATTTTCCAGCATATTCTCGGTTGTAGCGCTCAGGATCAAAGACCTCTTTTGTAGCATTGAATTTTGAGACAACGCTCTGGTACGGAAAGAGTTGGTCAATAGTTCTCGCATCTGCTCTAAATGTGATTTCGGAATTTTTCGGCTTGAATACAATATTTTCCGTAAGGATGGCATCCACATCTGCAAGAATGTCGATATCCGTTTCTGATTGAGCGTCTTCAGCTGCATCCAAAGCTACCGGAACAGAGACAGTCTCCGGCATCGGTTCTCCCTCTGATTCAGCGCTGTCTTTGATTTTCTTTTGGACGATTGGCGGTAAAACATCAGTTTCAACTTCCGCATCCATACCTGCTTGAGACTGCTCAGCTTCTATCTTCAAGCGTTCTATCTTTATGCGAGCATCTTTAGTCCTGATGACCCGAGCACTTCCTGACTCGTCTGCAGCTCTGATACCTATCGTATTGCCGTTTTCGTCAGACACAGTACCTTGATAAGAATACGTTCTTCCTCTTAGGGTGAATGAGGAATCCTCAGCACTCCAAGTGATTCCTAAAGAATCTCCAACGCCTTGACGATCTATTACCGTTATCCCCAAATCACCTAATGTTCTGCCTTCTCCTCCCTCTATAAAAACGTCTTCGTCTAGACCGGCTCTACCTTGTTCTGTCGTAATGTAGAATCCATCGCTTTTCCTGCTGAGAACTCCTTCGATTCCTTGATAAGAAACGGTAGCCCCTTCATAGCTTTCAAGTTTAGCTGAGGCTATTTTTCTATCTAATGGACCAGCATCTTCTTCAGGCACAAGAGGCTCTGCTCTCGCATCCATTCGAGCCCTGGTTGCTGCTCTGGACCTTTCTGTTTGGGCGGCATCAATGTCTTCGACTCTTTGCCTGTTTCTATTTCTCTGATCTATCTGACCTAAACGTTCTTGTTCTACATCGTCATTGAGATCAGACTGGACTCTATCGGTGCCTTCAGGAAATGCAGGTTGCGATCCTTCTCCCATAGCAGAACGAATAGTTTGCTGAGCTGATCTTCTAGCCTCAATCATTACGCGCAAGCGCTCTTGCTCTTCTTCAGCTCTAACTCGTTGCCTTGTTTGTAAGACTGAGCCCCTAGCACCTTCTCCTCTAGATTGTCTTTCTGCACCGACCTCAAGCTCTGCCCTTGCGCCTTGAGTTGCTCTTGCTCTTTTAGCCTCTGGGGAGTTGTCCTCAAACACATTGCCGTCGGCATCGACAGTAAGGTCTGGCTCAATCTGCTCTGGATTGTCTCGCTCTGGAGGCATACCAGCTTCTCGACGGACACGCTGTGTTTCGGTATCTGATTCTTTAGTATCTCGATCTCTCGTTCTTCTGTTGCCTCGAGGACCATCTACTTGCTCAGGGGAGGGTAGTCCTAATGGACCATCGTCATCGGGGAGGAGATCGTCAGTGGTAAGGTTGTCCCCTGGAGTCCTAGGACGGCTGATGTCGTCTCTTGCAATACCTGTCAACGAGCCAACCGTACCGCCACCGATAGCTCCCGCAACGAAAGCATTGAGATAGGCTGACTGAGCAGCTTCTCCAGCAATGGTATCGATGAAAGCGTCTTGATCTTCGGGGTTTAGGTTTGATTTAACCCAGCCAACAGACGCGTTCTGGACAAATTCTTGAGTGGCTTCTGTGAGACCTTCCATCCCCGCAGACTTCAAGCCTTCTGTTGCCATTCGCCGCAGGAGAGAGCGCTGCTCTAGAACCTTCTCGCCTATTTCGTTTCTAGCCTTAACGAATTGTTTCTCGGGAAGTATTCGTTTTAGTGCTTTTAAAGGAACTAGCGCGTCAAGGCTCCCAGACACGATGCCTGTGGCAAAAGCAATACCTGGGGCTTCCTCACCGTTCTCCTCGAGCTGGCGCATGAAGTTTTCACCGCCCCCAAGAACCGATCCGAAACCAACAGCACCAGCAACAGCGCCTTTCTTACCAACCCCAGCCAAGACTTGGTCTTTATAGTTCTGTGGTATTTTTTTGACTAGAGATGCTTTGGCGTTCTTCTTTACCAGCTCGTCAGCCATGTCCTTGAGCTTAGACTTTATCAGTCTCTCGCCTACAAACTTGGCTCCTGCTGCACCAACACCACCACTAACAGCTGCGCCAGCTATAGAAGGTAAGAGGTTACCCGCAGTGTAAGCAGTGTAAGCGAGCAGATCTCCAGCACCCTCAATGTCCTCAACTCTTTGAACGCTGCCTTCATTCTCTGCAGCTTCTGCCATCTGCTCGTTGTAGTAGTCAAGACCATCATAGAACCAGTCGTCATTGCCAAACGCAGAACCTGCGAGTGCTAAGAACCCTCCACCTAACGCTTGTGTTTGATCAACCCCAGCGCCAAAGCCTTTAGCAAACTCGTCGAGCAAACCATCATCTTCTTCCAAACGGTCGTCAGACAATGGAGCGTATTTCTTTGCATATAATGGCATTAAACCGTCCTAGTTCTAATGGAGTGAATAATTAGGATCTGTTTGGGGATTTCAGTATGTCTCTAACGCTACGCTGTTGAGTAAGCCCCAGTCTTGTCTCCCTTAGAGTTGTAGCGTCACTGGTCACGTCTTGCCCTCGATTGCGAATTCCATTCATCCATCGATTGAATTCTTTTCGCTTTTTTGGATCGACAATGATCTCGCCCGTCTGTCTATCTCTATCAAGAAACGGCTGAACGTTTTGCAAGGTTTGGTCGTTTATAGGACCGATCCCAGGCTGAGCTTCTAAGGCTTTAATGGGTTTAGACATTCGTATTTCGAGCATGTGACTCTCGTAATCAGACCTAGCACTAGAGATGCTGCTTTCAGGAAACAATGCCGTATTGACTGCCCATTCATTGAATCTAGCGTCATCCTGTAACAGCTGATTGTTAGTGATTCCAGGAATAGGGCTTTCCTTATCCTGAAGGTTTCCGTCGATTACCGTCTTTCTGTGATTAGATTTTATCTCAGCTACTTTTTGCTGATACGCCGCAGCATCATAGCGACCGTTGCGGTCTTTATACTTGGCTTCTCTTTGAATTCTTTGAATAGTGGGTTTGTGCTTGCGATAGGAGTTCGCCATTGTCATGTAGCCGCCAAAACCCTGAACAAGCTCGTCTATGTTTATGTTTACTCCAGAAGGGCTTGCATCGTTTCTACCCTCAGTGGCAGGGGCGGTGTAATAAAATTCTCCCTTGCCATCGCTTACTGTCACCAAAACCCTTCCGGAAACAGAATTGCCGCCAGGATCGGTTATGTTACCTTTATCGTCTCTTACAGGAGGCTGCAACTGCAGATCTAAAATTTCCTTGCCAGTTATTTTGTAAGAGCCAGATCCGTCCCTCATGAATTCTGGAGCATTAACGTATGTTTTATCGATGACATTACCGACTCCAATATCATTGCTAGAACGAAGCATAATGTTTAAAGCATTACTAATTGCTGCCTGATTGATTTCCCCACCCTGACTTGCGGCTTGCAATGTTTGTCTTACTTGATCTGAAGTAGTAGCCAGCATTTCCGAGGTGAGAACCCCTGTGTCAAACATGCTCTTGCTCAACCGTTCCATGATTGCTTGAACGCCTTCGGGGTCTCCATAGAAGTTGCCTGCTTCGATGGACTCTAACGTTTCCAGCAGTTCATTTGAATCTAGCGCTTGTCTTGTGAGTATGTCCTGCTGCGTGTTTTTTTCGAGTGTATAGTCGCTTTCGTTTTTTGCTTGCGTTGCCCTAATTTTCTCTGTGTTGGTTTTTGCCGTAGTTATCTCATCGCTTCGTTCAGCCTGTTCTGCTTGAAACTGTTTGTTTTGCCGTCGAGCTTCTGCTGCAGCGAGGTTCTCTGCAGTTTGCGCCTCTTGCATCTGAGTCCGATAATCGGCGTTATTTTGGTTATCCTGCTCCATCAACTTGTTACGCGCCATGCCTAGGCGTTCACTAGCCTCAGCTTCTGCCGCTCGTTGGTCGATGGCGTTCTGCCGATATTCTTGGTCAGCCTCTCTGTCGAAGATGCTATTAACTAAGCCAAAACCCTGTTGAAAACCTGATGCAAATCCCTCAGCCATAACGTCACCTAGTCAAATAGTTTATTAAGTAAGAATGCAACGCCGAGCCCGATTGCTACGGGAGCTGCGAGGGCGCTTAGTCCTGCCATAGCACCGCCACCGCCAGCAGCGGCTCCTGATGCAGCTCCTGTAGCAGCACCAGTTGCTCCACCTGCCGCACCAGCACCTGCTCCCGCTCCAGCTGCACCAGCACCAGCTGCACCAGCGCCACCGACTGTCGCGCCACCAGTAGCTCCAAGTTGCACTCCTGGAGCCGCTAATCCAGCAGCCCCTTCAACGCCTGCAGCGCCCAATTCAGCAACTTTCCCTAGATTCACAATGCTTTGCCCAGCCTCCGCTGCGCCGCCGATATTGGCTAAATTACCGCCCATGCTAATAGGCGATATAGTGCCTCCAGCTACTGATGTAGTCGGAACACCGGACGACAGAGCAATTGAGCTGGTCGCTTGCGGAGCAGCGCTTGCAGCAGCTCGAGCAGCTTTCAGCCCATAGCTAGCTCCAATACCGGCGCCAGTTCCCAGCATGGATGTCTCTTGCTGCTTCTGCGCCATCTCCACAGAGGTCCGCATTTGGTTCTCTCGAGCCTCTATGTTCGCAAGTGCGGAGTAACCCGCATCTGCTCGCTTTCTAAGCCCTTGTCCTGCTGCGATTAAGGTCATAACTTACGATCCTAAGTTTCTTGCTTTTTGTGTTACCCCTGACAAACCACCGCTTAGTATTGCGTTTCGACGATCTACATCTCTCATTCGGGTATCGTTCATGCCGCCAACTAAGGCAGAGATTTGCGAGTTGGATTGTCCAATATTGGAGGTGCCAGCTAGACCGTAACGTTCCATCTGCCGGTTCTGCTGACCTTGAATATTTTGACCTGCGCCAAGTACAGCTGACTTAGTGCGTTCTAAGTCTCCGGTTAAGGATCTTGTGCCTGTAGAGGTGATCTCATTAGCTAAGAAGTTCTCTACTGGGGCAAATCGGTTCTGATAGTCGCGGGTTTGCGCCCGAATGAGGTCCGCATACAGCTTGTCTGCAGGATTATCTTTAGCCGACATGCCGCTGTATCGGTAAGGAGATATGCCTGCATAGGGATTAGCCTGTGTCGCTCCGTAAGCTACGGAACCGTCTTCCCCGCGAGTAATCGTCGATGGAGTCCCGTAGAACTGAGCAACAGCCTGACCAGATTCAGGGTTTAGCGCCGCAATATATTCTGACAAGAAATTCATTAGCCGCCGCCTCCGTAGTTGTTCAACCCGTATCCAGAGGCAATACCCGCTCCAGTCCCTGCAAGGCTTCGCAAGCTGCTAATGTTTTGGAAGTCCTGTCTAGCTTGGGCGTTTCCTCGGTCTAAAGCGTTCTGGGCGAGGTCAATCTGCCCAGACATTGCGTCTGTTGCTAAGCCCTGACCCATCCTGACAACGCTAGTGAGACCAGCGTAGGCTTGGTCAGTGTTGTCGATACCAGCGTTAGCTCCAGCAAGACCTACACCTCTAGCCTGAGCGGCTCGAAGGGCTTCAGATTCGCCTTGGAAAGCGCCTGAAGTAGGATCAAACCCTCTAGCAAACGCGCCGCTTTGCTGGTCTTGAATCGCTCTTTCATACAGACCCATAGCCTGAGTCTGGGCTTGCCCAATAGCAGAGTCATAAGCTTGGTCGTCGAATCGACGAAAAGAGCTTTCGATAAATTGATTTTCTAGCGGGACAAAAACATCTCCATATCTCTGGAGCGAGATTGCCGCTTGTTCTGCGAGCGCTAACTTAGCTTCGCTTTCTTCTGGCTCGTAATCTCCACCACCCATAAATAACCCTCATAATGTCTTGTTCAAAGTTGCCCATTTCAGCGTATAGCCGAAACTTTCACCAAGAGACCAAAGTCCTCGGTGGGGCGTTAAAAACTCTATTTGAACGTGACCCGTGGAACGGGCAAGGGTTTCTAGCTCTTCAGCATAGGATAGTAAACTGCCCTCAACGGGGTCGTAGGCTATCCATATGAGTAGTTTCGACTGCTTCCGGAAAGGAACCGGAACAGACTGAACTACCATAAACCCTTGTATCGTCCGTGAGGTGTCTGTGAGGAGGTGAGACTGTCCATTAACCAAGGATGCGTAAACATCCTCCAGTCTCCAATCGGGTTGCTGGTCTTTTACGACCGCCTCTAACCCTGGTTTTACGACGTCCCAACAACTGCGAACGTCCGTAAAATTAAGTGCCATGTATTTCCTGTATAATAGATGATCCTGTTGATTTTCCCAACAATTTCCTGTAGTTCAGTGCTCGGGTCATTTCTTCTTCATGCTCATTATTTTGTCTGCTCCTTTGATTCCGAAGCTGGCAGAGACCACCATAAACAGCAGGTAACTGTACCAATCTGGCAACATAGCTAAGGCTTCAAATCCTTCTTTGATCCTATCCACTACTTCACTGTCATTTGCCACAACACTGTAGAAGACAGACAGCAAAGGTAGGCTCAATAAAATTGCAAACCATTCATCTTTCCAACTGCTGGCAGACGCATCTGCCATCTTTGATTCCCAATCTCCTTCGGTCTGGATGACCGAGAGGCGAGCCTCATGCTTAGCCTGCTTCTCTTCAGCTTTGTTTCTCAGCCAACCGCCAGCTAAATCAGCAACTGGACCTATTAGAAATTTCAGCACCGCAATTCTCCGTTCTTGAGTCTTTGGCTTCTCATGTTTTAGCTAGGCTCAGCAGGGAAGGACACCTGGTCCAAGCCAGTAATGCTTGCGTAATCTTCTGGCAGATTACGAAGCTTCTGTCGGTATAGTTGCCATTCAGCTTTTTCTGAGTCAGTCAAAGGACTGTCGTTAAATTGAGTCCAGTCGCACCATGCTAATGCTCTGTTTCTAATACCTCTTAATTCCTCCAAAACATCGGCGTTTTTTTCAGCATCTGAAGGCTCGCTTTTTGCTGTTACTTCTCCATTGACAATTAACTGAGTAGCGTCGTCAGCATTGCCTTCTATAACCGTTTCGTTCTCACCCGCCTGTAGAGAGAAATCAGATTCAGTGCAAGTACCGGTTCGCAATATGGCGCCGCTGGTGTCGTACACAATAAAGTTTTTCACTTCTTGGTCTCCAGCGCGAACAACGACCTGTTGCTCATCTTGTAAGAGCCGTCTGTATTTGTGCATACCAGCGTAACTGTCGCGGACCCCACTGATGGAGTGAAGGAAATGTTTACCGCCTGCTGCTGTTTTCGTGCGTTAGCTTGTTGGGTATAAC
>Ga0255752_10005518_pt1 | contig 12239 bp, 6 predicted proteins | sample 011ome_25_FD_179952 | JGI IMG/M metagenome (GOLD analysis project Ga0255752, IMG submission 179952) | Coastal salt marsh microbial communities from the Groves Creek Marsh, Skidaway Island, Georgia - 011512CT metaG (version 2) | ecosystem: Environmental > Aquatic > Marine > Intertidal zone > Salt...
GAAGGTCCTTTTGGTGATCGCTTCACGCTGTTAAACTCCCTGTTTTGGTATCTAGAACGCTCCCCGAGGCTAGTCATGACCCAACGCAAGGGTTCCGAATTCGCAGGACTTTCCGTCGCCATCATCACGCCGTTTCGCGATGGCGAGGTGGATTATGCGTGTCTCCGCGAGCAAGTTGAGTTTCAGGTTCAGGCGGGCACAACCTGCATCGTCCCCGTTGGCACGACGGGTGAATCACCCACACTCTCACACGATGAACACGATCGCGTGATTACAGAGGTGATCCAGTGCGTCGCGGGGCGTGCGAAGGTCATGGCGGGTACCGGTAGCAATAGCACTGCCGAAGCACTTCGATTAACCAAGCGAGCCGCTGCAGAAGGAGCCGATGCAACGCTTCAAGTCGCGCCTTACTACAACAAGCCAACGCAGGAAGGATTTTACCAGCATTTCAAGGCAATCGCCGAAGATGTTGACATCCCCGTCTGTGTCTACAACATTCCCGGACGGACCGGAAAAGAGATCGAAGTAGGAACGATTCAGCGACTGTCTGAAATTCAAGGGATCACGATGGTCAAGGAGGCGACCGGTAAGCTTGATCAGTGTTCGGCCATTGCGGGGACAACCGATCTAACCATCCTAAGCGGTGATGATTCCTTGACCCTTCCGATGATGAGCGTTGGAGCGGAAGGTGTGATTTCCGTGGTGGGTAACTTGGTTCCAGGGCCAATGATTGAGCTAGTCAATGCTGCTTTGGCCGACGACTTTGTCACCGCACGAACTCTTCATCATCGGCTATTTGGACTTTGCTCCAGTATGCTTGGTCTTTCAACGAATCCAATCCCGATCAAGGCTGCGATGCAAATGGTCGGACGCGACACAGGCGAAATGAGACTGCCAATGACTCCGCTTGAGCCACAGCAGTTCGAGCAGTTGCGAGAATCATTACTTGCGTTTGGCTTAGCCTCTGTCACTGGCTGAAGTTCGGTCTAGCTACTTTGGATTGGCTTTGGCAAGTAACTGCGAAGGAACGCGTGACTTTGGATTAGCGAAAGTAAGCGGTCGTCTGCCGTCTTTTCGTAAGCTCGATCCTCCACTTCGACACACACGGGGCCACGGTAGCCCGAGTCGGTAAGGGTGGAAAAGAAGCGACCCCAATTCACATCACCCATCCCCGGCAGTTTCGGTGTGTGGTACTCATTGGGGTGTGCGAGAATTCCGACTTGATCCAGCAGATGTTGATCTACTCGGACGTCTTTTGCATGGACGTGGAAAATTTTGTCAGCAAATTCTCTCATGGGACTAAGGTAGTCCATGTGCTGAAAAATCATGTGTGACGGATCGTAGTTCAGCCCAAAATGATCACTCGGTATGTCGTTGAACATTCGGGTCCATATTTTGGGGCTAGTTGCTAGGTTTTTACCGCCGGGCCATTCGTCGGCAGTAAACAGCATCGGGCAGTTTTCGATTCCGACTTTCACATCATGTTCTTCTGCGTGGTGAATGATTGGTTTCCACGTTTCAAGGAATCGCGGCCAATTCTCATCAACGCTTTTGGTCCAATCGCGACCAATGAAGGTGTTCATCCGAGTGAGGCCGAGCTTTGAAGTGGCGGTAATGACGGCTTTGATTTGCGCCACCGCCGCTTCTGATTCGGAAGCATCGGGCGAGAGAGCGTTGGGGTAGTAACCCAAGCCACTGATCTGCACTCCATACTGGAACTGCAGCATACCAATCCGCTCAATCAATTCATCATTGAGGCTGGTGGCGTCAATGTGTGTAATACCGGCGTAGCGGCGAGTCGATTTGCCTGGCGGCCAACACATCACTTCGACGCATTGGTACCCAATCGAGGAAGCGACCTGGAAAACTTCTTCCAAATTCTGCTCAGGCAAAATAGCGCTGACGAAACCAAGAGACATCATGATGGCGATTCCTTTACTTCAACCCATGTTTCGGTTTGATGACTTTTGAGGATGGATTCACAGAGCAAAATTTCTCGGTGACCATCAGCAAAAGAAGGGTAGTCGAACGCCTCTAGACTACCATCATCGGAAGTGTCGTTGGCAATGCTTGCTGTGGTACTCTTTGCAAGATTGGCTCGACGCTCGATCGCTGAATAGAAAGATTTGAACAGTTGTTTGAACGAGTCACCAAATCCTTCGTTGTGACCGCCTGGATAGGAGGCGGCCACACTAGCTCGAGGTGTCATCAATGATGGGTCACGAATCATTGCTTGATTGGCTGAACTTCGGTGACCAATGTTGAGGACGTTCGGTGTTTCACTATTCCAATGTAGTGAATGCTTGGATCCAGCGATCTCGTAATTCAGGCAGTTTTTGCGTCCCGCATCAACCTGCGATACCCACATGACTCCCTTTGCTCCATTGTCGAATCGCAGTAGAACGCTGCCGAAATCCTCGGTGTTGACCTGTACCTCTTGGCGGGCATCGTTTGCACCGAGATCACCAGTGAATGTTTCGGTGTTACCGGTAGATCGGTACCGATGAGGGTGGACGGTTGAAAGATCCGCAAACACCGAGTGAATTTTTTGCCCTGAGATCGATTGAATCAGATCAAGCCAGTGGGTGCCGATATCGGCGATCGCACGTAGTTCGCCGCCCAATTTCTCGTCAACTCGCCAGTTATAGTCGGTTGGATAAAACAGCCAGTCCTGCGCGTAGCTTCCGGTGACATGGAAAAGCGTGCCAAGTTCACCCCTGCGAATCCGCTCGCGACTCTCAATCGACAGCGGATAGTAGCGGAGGTTGTAATTCACGGCCGCTTCGACGCCCGCCGATTCCGCGAGTCGAACGAGTTGGGCGGATTCGCTCGAATTCATTGCGAGCGGTTTTTCGCAAAGCACATGTTTGCCGGCTTCGATCGTCTTGATTGCTTGTTCAAAGTGAAAACGATTTGGCGACGTCAGGTGAACGGCGTCTACCTGAGGATCCTTGAGAATCTCATCGAGATTTCGGTAGGCGCGGGGTAATCCCAGATGGCGTGCCGCTTGTTCTGATTTATCGACCCCAGATCCGAGAATCCCTGTTACATGAACACCGATGCGTCGCAATCCTTCGACGTGAACCGGACCAATAAAGCCAGTTCCTACAACGGCAGCACTGAGATGGTTCATGCGAGGGATTCGTTCATCAAGAGATTGCTTGGAAGCTTTTAACTGCAGCACATTGGCAAATGAATCAGGATTTGGCTTTTAATCTAGCGATGTCACCCGAGACAGACTGCTGCTGTCCCCTGAGTTCTTCGAGGCTTTGGCGTTCGCGTTGCACAACGTCCTCTGGGGCTCGAGCGACAAAGTTTTCATTTTCAAGCTTGGCTTCTTTACCCGCAATCTGCTTAGTGATCTGAGTCATCAGTTTGTCAAGTCGAGCCAACTCGGCCTCGACGTCGATGAATTTTTCCAGATCCACATGGACATCGATTTCCATCGAAGGAATTGCAAGAGGAGCATCGGTTTCAAACGGTTGAACCGCTGGTCCGAACTCTATCACCTCCGATTGCGCAAGGCTCATAAAGGATTCCCTCATCGGCTCCAGTAGGTCTCGGGAGCTCTCGGTACATCGAATCGAGACGGGAACGGTTTCTCTTGGGGCAATGTTTTGGCTCGCTCGGATTTTGCGGATCGCACCCACCACTTCCTGGAATTCAGAAAATTGTCTTTCGATCGATTCATTGAAATGATGCGTGTCAGCAACCGGCCATGGCGCTTGCATGATGAAGCGAGATGGTTCGGATGGTTGAGTGAGTCCACGAAGCGGGGCAACCTGATTAAGGTGCTCCCAAATGACTTCGGTGACAAACGGCATGGTGGGGTGTAGTAAACGCAGTAACGTGTCGAGACCATGCGCCATGACCATCTGCGTGGTCGGACGTTTATCCGGGTCCGCGAGTCTAGGTTTTGCGATTTCAACATAGAAACTGCAGAATTCGTCCCATGCAAAATCGTAGAGAATTCTTGATGCTTCCGAGTAGCGATATTCTTTTAGTCCATCGGTTACTTGCTGCGTCACCGTTGCTAATCGGCTTAGGAGCCAACGGTCTTCGAGAGGCAACGATTCAACTTCGACCGGTTCTGCTGTATAGCCATCAAGATTCATCATGGCGAATCTTGCAGCGTTCCACAGCTTATTCACAAAGTTACGAGCTGTCTCAAATCTCTCGCTAACAACCGAACTTTTGGGTAGCGATTTATCGGCTTCTGTCTCCGCCCACTGAGTAGAGAATGATTTCTTGCATCCGGGACATTCAACCGTCGGTTGCGAGCGGTTTTTCTTTGTTTGGTCGATTAGTTTTTCGCAATGTGGGCACTCGTATTGAACCGGCATCCGAACATCTTGGGTGTCGGTGGCGAGTCGCGCGAGCCCGAATCGCAAAGCATCGGGGCCAAACTTATCGATGACGTCGATCGGGTCCACTCCGTTGCCTTTGCTCTTGCTCATCGTTTCACCCTGACCATCTAGGATTTTCGGGTGAATGAATACTTCGCGGAACGGGATTTCGCCTACGTTGTTTAATCCCATTAGAACCATTCTCGCAACCCATAGCGTGATAATGTCTCGCGAGGTGATCAGCGTGCTGGTTGGATAAAAGTACTTTAGTTCCTCGGTCTTTTGAGGCCAGCCAAGGGTGCTATGTGGCCAAAGTGCCGAGGAGAACCATGTGTCGAGAACATCTGGATCACGTTGAAGGCCGAGCGAGTCTAGTTCCTCTTCTCTTGGATCACCTTCGGTTCGCAAGCAGGCAAAAATACCTTGCGTTCCATCATCAAGAGTGTCAACACGATAGCTGACCGACTCAGGCGCGGCTTGCGTCATCACTTCTAAGCTTGAGACGAGTGTTTGCGTTTCTTCGGCGGAAAGCTGCGTCTTGGACCAAACTGGAATCCGATGTCCCCACCATAGCTGGCGACTTACCGGCCAATCTCGCTTCTCACTCAGCCAATCGAGATACCCTTTTCGGTAACGTTCCGGATAAATCTGCACGCGTTCATCCGACACCGCGTCCATGGCTGACTGCGCTAATTGATCCATCGCAACGAACCACTGGTCTGCTAGGTAGGGTTCGATGGGTGTCTTACTGCGGTCACTCAAAGGCAGTTCAATCTCGCGATCTTCGACGTCCCCCAGTAGCCCCGCTTCTTCGAGATCGGCCACGACGCGTTTTCTCGCTTCAGGAATCGTGCATCCCTCGTACACACCACCTTCTTGGTTGATGGTGCCATCAGAGTTAAGAATGTTGATCATTGGAATGTCGGCGCGTTTACCAACTTCGTAGTCGTTGGGGTCATGTGCGGGAGTGATTTTCACGCACCCGCTGCCTAACTCGGGTTTGGCCCACTGGTCGACGATGAGAGGTATTTCACGGTTCGTGAGCGGCAGTCGCAGCCGTCTGCCATCGAGTGCCATGTCTCGCAGTTGGATGAGCGATGGCAACATCGAGGCTTTACGGATTGCTAATTTTTCAAGTTGCTCTTGAATTTCTTTTTGCTCGGATTCAGTTGCTTCGGTCAATCGTTCTCGAAGTCCATTTTCGATGGATTCCAATGCTTGCTCTGGAGCCGGATGAACCGCAACGGCAGTGTCTCCAAGCATGGTTTCTGGGCGTGTGGTCGCAATTTCGACGCGATCCGGCTCGCCCGGTTTAGGATCAATGACTGGGTAGTAAAGATGCCAGAAGTGACCTTTTTGGGTCACGTTTTTGACTTCGTCATTGCTAACAGCGGTTTGAAGGAACGTATCCCAATTGACCAATCGTTTCCCGCGGTAGATCTGTTTTTTTGCAAACAGGTCAAAGAAAGTCGCACGAACGGCGGCCGCACATTGATCGTCGAGCGTGAATCGGGTGCGTTCCCAGTCGCAGCTGCAACCCATCCTTTTCAGTTGACCGAGGATGCGTGTTTCGTACTGCGTTTTCCATTTCCAAATGCGATCCACCAAACCTTCGCGGCCAATATCATGTCGCGATAGATTCTCTTGCTCTTTCAGTCGCCGTTCAACGACAGCTTGGGTGGCAATGCCGGCGTGATCTGTTCCTGGCATCCAAAGCGTTTCATGTCCCATCATGCGATGCATTCGCACCACGATATCCTGCAGTGTGTTATTCAATCCATGGCCGAGATGCAGCGCACCGGTCACGTTGGGCGGTGGAATGACCACGCAGAATGGTTCGCGATCGGGATTCACTTCGGCATGGCCGCAGCGGTGGTCTTCCCAAACTTTGGAGATACGCGAAGCTTGGGAGGCATGATCGAAACGATCCGGAAGTTCATTCATCGTGCTGTGAAGATCAGAAGGGGGATAAAATTTTATCGCGGGTTCATGCATCGCAACCGATCCTGCGATGCTCGTCGTGATGTTCTTGGCGTCGCGGAGGACGCGTGATAGGGGTTGCAATCCGAGAAGGCGAGGTCAATCTTTGGTCTGCAATTTTTGGATTTTATCGGCTGACAAAATTGATTGTTAAGACTCGTTACCACCCAGCGGCATTTCTTCTTTATGAAGCTTGTATTCGACAGCATCCACAAGAGCCTTCCAGCTTGCAGAGATGATGTTTTCACTCACACCGATGGTGCCCCATGATTCATGCTTGTCACCACTCTCGATATTGACTCGAATCGATGCTGCGGTGCCGGCGCCGGAGTCTACCACTCGGACTTTGTAATCAAGTAGCTTCATGTCTGCGAGACACGGATAGGTGTCTGCCAATGCTTTTCGTAGTGCGGCGTCTAGCGCGTTGACCGGACCATGGCCCTCGGCGGCATCGAACCACAAACGATCACCGACCTGTAGCTTGATGATCGCTTCTGCGAAGTCACGATTTTGATTCGCGTCTCGATCGCCAGCGACGACTCGATACTTAATTGTTTCGAAATGAGGCTGGAAATTGCCCGCGACGCGTTTGATTAGCAGGTCGAATGACGCACCAGCGTTCTCAAATTGGTAACCTTGATTTTCGAGCGAAACCACTTCACCCAAAATTTTATCCATCAAGTCTCGGTCGTCTTGAATGTTGTGCTTCGTAGCAAGCGCTACAATATTGCTTCGGCCAGAAAGTTCGCTCACCAAGATGCGGCGTTCGTTTCCCACGAGTGTTGGGTCGATATGTTCGTACGTATTGGCTGCTTTGTTGATTGCATGGACGTGCATTCCGCCTTTGTGCGCGAAGGCGCTTTGACCGACAAACGGTTGGCCATTTTGACCGCGAAGGTTTGCGGTTTGGTAAACGTAGCGACTCAGCTCCGTGAGAGAAGTAAGGGGTCGGCCTCCGAGTACTTCATATCCTTGTTTTTTGAGACCAAGGTTTGCGATCACTGAGATCAGGTCTGCATTTCCGCAGCGTTCACCAATTCCATTGATGGTTCCTTGGACTTGGCCCACCCCTGCGTCAACAGCAGCCAGTGAATTCGCAACTGCCATTGCACCATCGTTGTGAGTGTGGATCCCGAACTCAACTTGATGATCGCTCAATGCAGCTCGCGCAGCGGCGGTGATCTCCGAAACTCTTTCGGGCAAAGTGCCACCATTGGTGTCGCACAGTACCAGCCATTTCGCGCCGCCCGAAGCTGCGGCTCGTAGCGTTTCAATGGCGTACTGGGGATTTGCATTGTAACCATCAAAGAAATGCTCTGCATCGTAAATCAGCTCAGCATGCTGGCTGAGAAACTCGGCGCTTTCACCAATCATGGCGAGGTTTTCATCAAGCGTCACTCTGAGGACATCCGTCGCATGGTAATCCCATGTTTTGCCAACGAGAGTGATGCAATGGGTTTGAGCCGCAACTAAGGCTTGCATGCCAGGATCGTCTGCAGCCTTCATTGATTTACGCCGTGTCATTCCGAAGGCGCAAACTTTGGTCTTTCCAAGATCTCGAGCGCGGATCTGCTGAAAAAAGGCAACGTCTTTCTCGTTCGAGAGCGGGTAACCACCTTCGATAAAGTCGATACCGATTTCTGCCAAACGCGATGCAATATTTAGCTTGTCTTGCAGCGAGAAGCTGACTCCTTCTCCTTGCGAACCGTCTCGAAGAGTCGTGTCGTAGATGAGGATGGGTTTGTCGGTCATCAGTAGGCAGTGGTATAAGAGTGATTTGCAAAAAGGATCAGACTTGCGTCGATCGAACATCGTTCGGGAATCGCATCGATCCGCTTGAATCGAAGAACCAAATGCTGGACAACCTTCAGACCGGAAGTGTGCCGTCCGAGATGACTCGGATTTGCAACCATTGCGGTATCTGATTGAACCGTCCAGTCATTCGCGAATTATTCGACTTATGGTTTCAACTCACGCACGTTCTTGTTCGCAGGCTAGCCAATTGGGGTGCAATGCGACTGGATACTGTGAACTCAAACGAGTTGCCCGAAATCCAAAACCCTGTTCTTTGCCCGGTTCCCCACTCATTCAGTCTCTCGGAAACAAAGGTTCTGACAGAATGTAGGAAGCGGAGTGAACATCGGAAGGTGTGAGCGGAAAGATCGAACGGAGTGTTAGAGTGACGTTGCGGAACACGTTTGAAAATTGAGCCAAACGATCGGATTCAAGCAGTCGTCCCCCTACGTTTAAGGATGACGCGACCCCCCCTTTTTGTCAATCGTGACCATCCTTTCTGTCATGTGCCAAGGGGTAGCGGGAGGATGACCGATTTGCACTGGATTTATCGGTTCAAGATGCTTGTGGAGGAATTCCTGAAGGCTTGGGTCGCACAATCCGAATAACCTGATTTTTCGACCTGACTGCGTTGTTTTTTCACAACGTTTGATGTTGCGATTTGGCAACGCGGTACGAAGGCGCGTGGTAGGGTTCATCGAGTCAAAGATTCTTTGATCGTTACCTTTTATTTAACCGCAACGCCACTCAAAGCCGAGGGCGGTCAAGTCAGAATGCGTCACCCTACCCCCACCCTAAAACGTCTCGCGTCGCAGCGTTTACAAACAAAGCCAGGTGTGGCTTTGTTGCTGCTGCTGTGCGTCATGGCGTCCGGGTGTCGTCAGGTTCGGTTACCCGCTATCGATCCGACGGGTTCGAGCTTATTCGCTCCAAAGCCCTACACCACAACTTTGACGGTGCCAGGTTTTGGTGACGAGAAGTGTGGAGTCGTCGATCATTTCAAAAACCACTTCGCTGGGTTAGGTTTCGGCGGCGGCGGAATGAAATTTCCCGATCCCGTTTTTGAAGGTCCGGGGCGAGTTGAGCCATGTCCTCCTGAAGGCACTGTGTCGCCCGCGTCTACTGGCGCGGAGTCGTCATTGGTGTCAATGAATCTCAACGATGATGCTTGTCCCACCGATGGTCCCCTAGCTGTCGTTTACGGCAGTCAACGCATTGATCAGCCCCGGCGTTTGCCTTGTCAGGGTAACCGCGGCAGCATCCTGCTTACACCCGGCAAGGTAGTTGCTCCTGTCGGAGGAGAAGTGGTGCTGTTGTCAGGTATTTGTGGCACCGATGGTTACTTGCAGCTGAATGAAAAGTTGGAGTGGATGCTGACGCCAGATAGCGTGGGAACATTCATCGAGGTCGGAGAGAATGCGCCCGGTGTTCTTGCTCGCATGGCTGTCTCGAAAACAAAACCCAATAAGCAAGGTCCAACCTATGCAATTGGCATGACGAGTACCAAAGAGATGGTGATCACCCGGGGGAATCGCAATACTCGTGACGATGTCTATCTTGAGAAGGGTCAGACATGGATCACCCTTAGTAGTCCAAGTGAAGGTGTTAGTCATGTCACCGTGCTTGCGCCGGAGAGTGAATGTTGGGATCAGCGCAAAGCGACAGCGACGATTTACTGGGTCGATGCAAAATGGCAGTTTCCCAATCGCCAAGTCGTTCCGAAGGGACAACCCGTGAACCTAGCAACCAAGGTGTCTCGATCTCAGGGTGGGGCACCAGCGCGAGGTTGGAAAGTTCGTTATGAAATTTTGCAGCCTGGAATTGCAACCTTTGCAGGCACCGATGGTGCTACCGTTACTGAGGCTGCGGTGGATGAATCGGGAGTTGCTGAGACGCAGTTGCTTCCGATTTCCGGATCCAGTGGAACCACGGCGGTCTCAATTCAGGTCATTCGTCCAGGTGGCCTTGGAGACAGCTTGCCAAGCGTTACTCTCGGAAGTGGAGAGACGGCTGTTACATGGAGTGCACCAAAATTGGCGTTACGTGCCGGTGCACCAGCTGTTGCGACATTCAATTCCCCTTTTGAAGTGATTGCGAATCTCGCGAACGCTGGAGATCAGCCTGCGACCAATGTTCGTGTTGATGTACAGTTACCACCTGGAACTCGAGTGGTTCGAAGCGATAAGTTCGCAAGGGTTCTGCCCAATGCTGTGACCTGGGATATCGGTGCATTACCTCCTCAGCAGCAACTTGATCTGTTCTTGGAGGTCGCAACACAGTCGCCTGTTGACCTTGTGTTTCAAGCCCGAGCTGATGGTCTATTGACGGAAGATACCGTGCGCATTGATGTCTTTAGGCCCTCTTTGTCAGTCAACGTCTCTCCTCTGCTGCAGCGAGTCGAAGCTGGGCAGCCAGTAACCTACAACATTGATGTCACCAATTCCGGCGATCGACCGCTCACCAACGTTCGATTGCTCGCTTCGGGTGATTCAGGGATGATTCATCAGAGCGGCGATCCCTCCGTTTCGAATCAGAGAGAAAATGGACCCTTGCAACCTGGGCAGACTTGGGGTGCTCAGGTTCAGTTCATTCCTGTTCAGGCCGGACAGCGATGCTTGACGGTTGAGGCGACCGCTGACGGTGGTCAGCGAATGGCGCAGGAAAGCTGCGTGACAGTGATCAACCCCGCTCCGCGTGCACCCGATTTACAAGTGTCGCTCGAGGGACCGTCCGATATCGTGCTGGGGCAAGAGGTTTTGCTTCGCGCTACCGTTGTCAATTCCGGGCCGGTGGTTGCAAACCAAGTGCGTGCAGTCATTGCCTTTCCAGCTCAGTTACAGCTAAAGCAAGCCACGCAGGGGGCAGATCAGTCGCTTGTGCAGCAGCGTCAGATTGCATGGAATTTGTTACAGCTAAACCCTGGGCAGCAGGTGGTGCTCGAGGCGCAGTTTGATGCCGTATTTCCTGTGAACCAAGTCGAATCGGTTGTGCAGGTGAAGGCCGATATTGGCGACCCTGTGGTAAAGAACCAATTCATGACGATCCGACCAGTGGGGACGGGTGCACCACAGAACGGTGGCGCGATCGGGGGCGCGGCTAATGCTGAAGCGGGTGCAGGTTCGGCCGGCAACGGTTCAGGGAACAGCGGAACAATGCTACCGCTTCGTGGTAACCCATCTTTGCAGGATTCATCCGCGTCAGGCTTGGCGATACCAAATGGCTCCGCTGTCGGTAATGCCTCCAGCGGTAATACTTTACCCGCCGACTCCTCAATTAACCCGTCAACACCGAGTGCCGCGATGCCGGAAACAGGAGGTTCCAATTCCGCCGATATGGTGGGCGACTCTGCCGGTTCTACTGGCTCAGGTGGATTGAAGGTGTCGTTACTTGGGCGTGACAACCAAGTGAGCGTGGGTACACCGATTCGATATCGACTCACGATTGTCAATGATTCGACAGAACGAGATTCAGACCTAACGATTCAGTTTCGCTTGCCCGACGGGGTTCGTCTGGATCGAGTGAGTCGTTCAACGAATCCAGAAGTCGGGGAATTCCAAATCGGAGCGGGGTCGCTGGCAACGGCATCAGTGCCCTCGGTCGAGCCCGGTGAGCAATTGGATTACGAGATCGTGATGATTGGAAACCTGCCACAGACTTTTGATTTAACCATCGGCGTCTCCAGCTATCGGGTGGAACAAGGAATCACCCGAACCGTTTCAACCAAAGTGCTGCCTTGATTTTTGTGGATCGATTCAATCTCCACAGGCGGCAATATTTGATCACTTTTCACTCATCGCTGTTTCAAGGCGGGTAACAATTGCTTCATGACCAGCGTTTCTAGCATGATCAATTGCGGTCTCTTGGTCTTCGTCTTTTAGGTCAACGGTGACCTTGTTGGCAAGTAAAATCTCGACGATTTCAGCCTGCCCCAGTCCAGCAGCCATCATCAGCGGCGTAAATCCCTCGGTTCCGTCGGTCGCATTGATATCCGCCCCTGCAGCGATCAAGGCTTTGACGGTCGGCGCGAACGGGCCGGTGCAGGCATGAATTAGAGGTGTCTTCTTTTCACCATCTCTTGCATCGACCACTGCACCCTTGCTGATGAGGTAGTTCACCGTT
>Ga0255752_10005522_pt1 | contig 12237 bp, 12 predicted proteins | sample 011ome_25_FD_179952 | JGI IMG/M metagenome (GOLD analysis project Ga0255752, IMG submission 179952) | Coastal salt marsh microbial communities from the Groves Creek Marsh, Skidaway Island, Georgia - 011512CT metaG (version 2) | ecosystem: Environmental > Aquatic > Marine > Intertidal zone >...
TCTAATGATTACGATACTGATATGTTCTCAACACAAACTCAAATGTTAGCAGAGCAAGAAAGAGAAATGCAAGATGAAGAAGAAAAGAAAGGGTTGTTATCTAATTTCGGAAACTTCTTTGGATAATAATTAGGAGATTATGATGAATCCATTACTTGGCGGATTACTAGGAAGTTTAGCAGGTAACTACCTGATGAACAAAGATAACGAAAACGGAACAGTTTGGGATAAGCTAGGTTTTAGTGGTGCTAACGCACAACCATCTGAGCAAATGCCTGTATCAACAACATCTACACTTGGACAACAACAAATCCCTGAAATGATGACTCAATTTCAAGACCCTCTTGATAATCAACAACTTACACAACAAAGCATAATGAACATGCCTCTTGATGCTAGAACTGCATTGGCACAAAATCCAATGCCAAAAGGTGGTGTTGCTTCTCAATTCGAAAACCAAATTAAACAGCCACCTCCACCTGAAGAAGAGCCTGGCTTTATGAGTCAGATGGGTGATAGCATAAGTGACTTTTGGAATGATGAAGAGAAGATGGCACGATTAACTATCGGTCTTAACTCTATGCGACTTAATCCTGATGCTAACCTTGCTAAGTCAATGCAAAGTAGGATAGATAAGATTCAAAAGAATAAAGGCTCTACTAAGACAGCACAAGCACTTAGAGCTATGGGTCGTGAAGACTTAGCTAAGATGGTTGAATCAGGGCAGATTGACGCTAAGACAGCAGTTAGTCTTGCTTATGAGAAAAAATCAGCATTACAAGAAAAAATGGACTTATATAACAAAGACCCAGAATTGTTTGCAAAAATGGTAGAAGAAGGCGTGATAGGAGGTGGTGGTGTTACTGTCAACACGGGTGACAAGACAAACATGGAATTCACCAAAGCAGGAATTAAAGATGCACAGACTCAAATAGAAAGTGGTTACTCTGCTGATAACTCTTTGAGAGATATAGCACTACTAAGAAAGTTAGGTTCTAACCCTATTTTGCAGGAAGTTCCTGATATGGCACGAGGATTTGTACCACAAGGTTATTCTCCTGCTATAGATGCTTACAATGGACAACTAGACAAGGTTGCAAAAGGTTTGAGACAAGCAGGTGAAGGTGTAATGACTGAGAAAGACTTTGAAGTGTTACAACAAACTTCAGGTGCTGCTTCTATGAACCTTCAAGCAAGACAAATCCTACAATCAAGTTTAGAAGAGACAGCAAAAAGACAAATAGAAAGGTCAAATATTGCTAGTCAATTTATGTCACAACAAATTTCTCTTGCTGACTACTATTCTAAGATGAGTCAGTTGAAAAATAAGCCTATGTTTACAACAGACCAAATAGACTATCTGAACTCATTAAAAGGTATGATGGGTTATGGCGCTCTGAATGATACGGAAAAACAAAGTGTTTCACAAGATAAATGGAATAAAATGTCTATGCAACAGAAAGAGGCGTTCATTAAAGCAAGGAGTGAATAATGGCTCTTACACCTAAACAACAAGCTATTTTAGATGGAACAACAGAACAAGAAACATCTACTTTAAGTGTTGAACAACAAGCTATCATTGACAACTTAAACCAAGAACAGATTAAGCAACTTGGTGGTCAAGAATTTCAAGGAACGCCACCACCTAAAGCTGAAAAAGCTCAATTCCGTTCAGCACTTCAAGGCGCTACATTAGGATTTGCAGATGAGATTGAGGGTATGGCTCGCTCTATGGCTTCTACACGTAGCTATGAAGAGATTAGAGATGAGATTCGTGCTAAGTTAAACGCTTATCAAAAAGCACACCCTGGGGAGGCTTTATCCTATGAATTATTAGGCTCTATTGCTCCAACAGCACTTGCATATTTAGCACCCATTCCAGGAGCAGGCACAGCAACAACAGCATCTACTATGGCGAGGACAGGTAGTTGGGTAAATAAAGCTAAACCTGCTATGAAAATTGGTGCTATTGAAGGTACATTAGCAGGCTATGGCACAGGGCAAGAAGGTATTGTAGAAGATTTATCTCGTGTACCTTTAGGCGCAGGAATGGGTACAGTTTTTTCAGGTGCAACATCAGCACTTATGGGAGCAGGTGGTAATATTACAAACACACTAATAAACAAAACCCGTCAAATGTTTGGCGACCAAGCATCTTCAGCAGTTGGCAAAGAGTTACAAAGATTAGTTGACTCTACAGGATTCTCAGCAGACGAAGTTATACAAAAGATTGCCAATGGTGAAATAATTGCAGAAAACGCTACGCTTGAAGCAACTATGAGAGCTTTAAGAGCAGAAATGCCTAAAGGTGGAAAGATTGATACCACATTATCTGAAAGAGCAAAAACTACAAAAGAAGTTGCAAGAGAAGAAATGCAAGAAGGCTTAACTCCTGGAGTTGAGGGCAATGTATTCAAAGCATATACTGTAAGCGATGATGTTGCTAAAAAACAAGAGAATAAACTATATAAAGGTGTTTTCGAAAACTCTCAAGACCTAACACCTGAAATTGTAGATACTTTATCAGACGCTATTAAAAGATTACCTAACGCCAAAGAGGCTATAGGTGAAATTTACCAAGCTAAAGGTAGTTTAGTTCCATTCTACAAAATCGGAAAAAGTGGAGAAGTTAAACTTGTAAGAATGCCTACTCTTGAAGATGCTGAGATTGTTAGACGTGCATTAGGTGAATCAACAAGTGGTGCTTATCAGGCAGGTAAAGGCGGACTTGGTGAGCCATTAGGCGAATTAGAAGACAAACTTAGAACTCAATTAGATAACTTTTCCCCAAGCCTAAAAGCTGTTAGACAAAACGCTTCTAATATCAGAGGCGCAAGAGATGCCTTTAAATTAGGTAGAGGTTCATTATCTAAGAATACAGATGAGTTGTCTGTAGAAATGGAAAGACTAATTGGAACAGCGCCTACCATTGCTAGTGATGCAAAACTAAAAGCATTTAGAGCAGGGGCAATGAATGCTCTTAGAGATAAAATTAGAAAGATGCCTACTTACCTAGGCAGAGTAGCTGATGAAGGCTCACATGAGAATCAACTAATCAGAACTATTTTCCCTGAAGAAAAGATTGATGATTTATTAAGCAAAGCTAAGATAGCAGGTCAATCTCAAACAGCGAAACAAAGAGTATTAGGTGGTTCGCCTACAGCGCCACAACAGAAAGCATCGGACTTATTAGGAACAGGTGGATTGGCGGCTAGAGCATCACAAGGCGACCCTATGGCGCAAATGGCTTTAGCTTCTGATTTAATTAAACAAATGCGTCCTGAGATGACAACACAACAAAAGGATGCGCTAGTTGACTTATTATTGTCAGAAGACGCTGATTTTGTAAAAAAAGCCTTGATGAATGAGTCAGGAATGGCTAAACTACAGCAGAAGATTAATCAACTTGGAAGCGCTCTGTCACGAGGTGCTGAAAGAGCAACAGCGTTTCAAGGTGGGCAAGAAGGTGGAGATTTAGACACAGGACTTCTTAAAATGTTCAAACAACAATTCCAAGAGGATAAATAATGGCAGAATTAAAGCAAATGAGTGAAGACGACATCCAAGCAATTGTTAGTGATGCTGTTAGTGAAGCTGTTGACTTTGTTGAAAGTGAAATTACTGAAGACAGAATTAAAGCACAGCGTTATTTTGACGGTGAGACTGATATTGGCGAGGAAGAAGGACGCTCTAAGATTGTAGCTACTAAAGTAAGAGATACAGTAAGAGCAATCAAGCCAAGCCTTATGAGAGTGTTCTTATCATCAGATAATCCTGTTGAATATGTACCTAGCTCACAACAAGAAGTGTCTATGGCTGACCAAGCTACCAAATATGCTCATTATCGCTTTCAAGAGCTTAATGGCTACACTTTGCTTAATGATGCAATACATGACGCTCTAGTAAAGAAAACGGGCGTTTTAAAGGCATATTGGGAAACTAATACAGAAGCTACAATTCACACATACACAAACCTAACTGAAGAAGAGATGTCAGTAATTGTGAACGATGATAATGTCACAGTTATTGAACAATCTACTGAACTTGAAATGTCTATGGATGAGTTCGGCATGGAGATTGAAACTCCTAAATACGAGCTTAAAATTAGCTATGTAAAAGAATCAGGCAAGATGATGATTGAGTCAGTACCTCCTGAAGAGTTCTTTGTTGACAGAAATGCTAGAAGCGTAGAAGATGCTTATGTTGTTGCTCACAAGACAGAATTACGTGTCCATGAGTTAGTAGCGATGGGATATGATTATGATGTTGTATCTGAATTATCAGGCAACTCAGTAGACGACACTTTCTCTGACGCAGAGAAGTTTGAGCGTAGTGGTTATTCAGAAGATGATGAAGAGCAATCACAAGACCCTTCAATGAAACTTGTAGAGGTTACAGAGGCTTATATGAAGATTGATGCTTATGGCACAGGTCAAGCAACAATGCACAGATTCATTTTAGGTGGTGGTAATCAAGAGCTATTAGACTTTGAGCCATGGGGTGATGTACCTTTTGCGGTCTTTGAAATTGACCCTGAGCCTCATACATTCTTTGGACGCTCTATTGCAGATTTAATTATGAACGACCAAGATTCATCGACTGCTATGTTACGTGGCATGATGGATAATGTTGCTTTGACTAACAACCCATCTACTGATGTAGTTGAAGGTCAAGTAAACATGGACGATTTATTGAATAACGAGATTGGCTCAATTAGACGTGTTAAGACACAAGGGGCTATTCAAACTAACGCTATTCCTTTTGTAGCTGGTCAAACACTTGTTGCAATGCAATACTTAGATGACGAGATTCAAGTTAAGACAGGTGTTACTAAGGCATCTATGGGTCTTGACCCTAACGCTTTACAAAACACTACAGCAACAGCAGCACAACTTACTGCTCAACAAGGCGCAGGACAAGTAGAGGTAATTGCTCGAAATATTGCCGAGGGTGGCATGAAGCGCTTATTTAAGTTAATGCTTAAACTTCTTGTAGAAAATAGCTGTGAAGAGACTATGATGCGTATGAACGGACAATATGTACCGATTGACCCTCGTTCTTGGAATACATCGATGGATGTAACTGTTAATGTAGGATTAGGCACAGGTAAAGAAGAAGCAAAGGCTATGGCTCTTAATCAAACATTCCAAACTCAGATGCAAATTTGGCAAGCATACGGACCAGGCAACGGTCTTGTAACTATGACAGGAATGAGAAACACTTTGGCAGATATGTTAGTTTTATCAGGTGTTAGGAATACTGATAGATATTACAGTCCTATGAGTCCTGAGATTGAACAGCAGTTGATTATGCAAAAGCAACAAGAACAAGCTAATCAGCCACCTGCTCAGTCACCTGAAGCTCAAGCAATTGTACAAGCAGAAGCTATTAAATCACAGGCGAAGGCGCAAACAGATATGATGAAGCTAGAGATTGAAGCTCAGAAAGCTATATCTGAAGATGACCGTAAACGTGACCAAATGGACCAAGATTTATTAGTAGATGCCGCTAAAATATTAGGCGAGCATGGCACTAGAGTTGACTTGGAAAGAATCAAGCAGATGCAAAATACACCTAGATACCCACAGCAACAACCTACCCAGGCTGTTACAGGTGGAAGATTTTAATATAACTATATGAATATTAAAGAAAAATCTGCTAGAATAAAGACATTGATGAATGACGACACCTTTAAGGACGTTATTTCTGAAGTGATGGAGAAGCAAGTATTGGTCTTCATGGACGCTCATTCGACTACGGAAGAGCGAGATAATGCGCATGACATTGTTCGTGCGATTGATAGTATCACTAGTTACATGCAAACCGTCATAGACGACCATAAGATTAGTGAACGCAAACGTAAATAAAGGGGAACAGCACCGTGGAAGCGACTGAGACTACAAATGATGGCAGTATAGAATCTGCTATTGAGAGCATAATTGCTCCTACAGAAGAAGTAATTGAAACAACTGAAGAAGAAACTCAGGTAACAGAGGAAACTACTGAAGTAGAAGAAACTGCTGAGTCTGAAGAAGAAGAGGTTACGGAAACTGAAGATGACTTAGACGAATCAGAATCAGATGATGAAGATGAGTATGAGTTGGACGATGATAACGACCAAGTAGAGGATGCCGTTCAAGATGCGCCTTCAAACATTACTGTCAAAGTTGATGGTAAAGACGTTGAAGTAACGCTAGATGAACTAAAGCAAGGCTATAGCGGACAAAAATACGTCCAAAAGGGAATGCAAGAAGCAGCACAGCAACGTAAAGAAGCTGAGGGTGTGTATCAAGCATTACTTAACGAACGAAAGCAGATAAATGAACTTTATCAGCAGCTTCAACAGGGAGGCGTAGCACAAGCACCAACTCCACCATCAAGAGAGCTTTTTGAAAGTGACCCTATCGGTTACATGGAACAAAAGTTAAGCTATGATGAGAGTAAGGCAGCTTATGATAATCAGATGGCACAACTTCAGCAAGTGAGTAATCAAAGCACACAAGCTGAAAGGGTTGCTAAACAGACTTATCTAAAGCAAGAGATGCAAACCTTACAACAGAAGATTCCTGAATTTGCCGACTCTAATAAGGCTAGCAAAATCAAGGATAGATTAGTACAGGTAGGACGTGAACACTATGGCTACACACCTGAAGAAATCGGGCAAGTGATGGACCATCGTGCTATTCAAGTGCTACATGATGCTATGAAATACCGTGATATAATGTCAGGTAAGGCTAAGGCGGTCGCTAAGACCAAAAAGGCTAGACCTATCGTTAAAGCGGGTGCTAAGAAAGTTAATGACTCTGCTACGAAAGTTCGTAAACGCCAAAAGGCAAAACTACAGAAATCAGGAAGCATTGATGATGCACTTGGTTTAATTTTAAATACCTAATAAAGGAGTAATAACATGGCACAACCATCAAATACATTTGATAGCTATGACGCGAATGGTATCCGTGAGGACTTGGAAAACGTAATCTACAACATTTCCCCTGAAGAGACACCATTTTATTCATCACTTAAAAAAATGAAAGCATCTAACACTTATCATGAGTGGCAGACTGACTCTCTAAGAGCTTCAGCTGATAACAAGCACATTGAAGGTGACGACACAACTGCTGACGCAATGACTGGTACTTCACGTCTTGGTAACTACACGCAAATCTTTAAGAATGCTGTAACTATCCCTGATACTGATGAAGGTCTTGACAAAGCAGGTCGTTCTGCTGAAATGGCTTACCAAACTCTAAAGATTGCTAAAGAGCAAAAATTAGATATTGAGAAGGCATTATTCTCTAACAACGCACGCGTTGCTGGTGACAGTTCAACTGCTCGTGAATTAGCAGGCGCTCCTTCATGGATGACTACTAACATCACTAACGCAGGTACAGGCGCAGCTAACCCTACAGGTGACGGTACTGATGCTCGTACAGACGGTACTCAAACAGCATTTACTCAAGCAGACTTCGATTCAGCGATGCAGTCTATTTGGGAGAATGGTGGTCGTCCTGATTCAGTTTACCTTTCAGCATACCAAATGAATATTGCATTAGGTTTCACAGGTAACAACAATCAGCGTTCAGCAGTTCAAGCAGGTGACCAAAAAGTAATTAAGTCACTAGACGTTTACGTAACTCCATGGGGAACAGTAGAGTTTACACCTACTCGTGAGAACCGTGGTCGTGACGTATTCATCATGCAAAACGACATGTGGGCATGCGCTTCATTGCGTCCTACTAAGAACACAGCTCTTGCTAAGACAGGTGATTCAAGCAAACGTCAAGTATTGACTGAGCTTACACTTGTATGTAAGAACGAAGCTGCATCAGCAATGATTGTAGATTGTTCAACTTCATAAACTGAAGTAATAAAAGGGTGGGTAATGTGAACAACCACCCTTTTTTTGGAGACTAACATGAAAGTAGAAATCCTAACAAATAACATTTTCCTTAATGGAAAAACTAATTATCAAGGCGATATTGTGACCGCAACAAAGGAAGAGGTCGATATTGTTAAGAAACTAGATAAAGAAGCAGGTCGTGACCTTAGAATTAAAGTCATTGCCGAGAAAAAAGTAACAAAGAAAGCAAAGGCTAAGAAATGAAGATAGGTGAAAAGGTACACATCGATGAGCAGAATCAAAAGATTCACGTTGAAAGTATTCACTCAAACCAACCTTACTTAGACCGTGTTGCTGAAATAAAAAAACGTGGTTTAGGACAAGATGGCGAAAACAGATTAGTGGGTAGTATTCCTATTCATTTATTAAAGCAAGTCTGTGATAAACTAGGTGTAAGATGGGATGACGTTGAAGCAAGAAAGGACGTTGTCAAGAAAATGCTACTAAGTGGCGACTTCGACAAACTAAGGGTTTGGAAAGGCAAATTTTAATATAGGGTATAACTATGGCAGATACATCTACTACAACGTATGGCTTGACTAAACCTGAAGTAGGTGCGTCAGCAGATACATGGGGAACTAAACTAAATTCTAATTTAGATACTATTGATAACTTATTAGATGGCACTACGCCAATCTCACCTGACTTAACAGCTTTAGAGATTGGTGGTGTTGTTGTTACTTCAACACCTGCTGAACTTAATATTTTAGATGGTGTTACTTCAACCACAGCAGAGTTAAACATATTAGATGGTGTTACGGCTACTACAGCAGAGATTAACTACTTAGATGGTGTTACATCAGATATACAAACACAGTTAAACACTAAGTTAGCATCAGGTGGTACACTAGCAACAGCTACAATTACTACACTTACTTCAACAACTGCAAATATTACTACTGTTGATTTAGGTAATTGGACTATTACAGAATCAGCAGGTGTTCTTTACTTTGCAACAGGTGGAACTAATAAAGCTAAACTAGACGCTTCAGGTAACTTTACAGTAGCAGGTAACGTTACAGCTTATGGTGCTATTTAAGGAATAAACATGGCAGATACCAATACAACTAATTACAACTTAGTAAAACCTCAAATAGATGGTTCAGACGACACTTGGGGTATTAAACTTAACAGTGATTTAGACACCATTGATTCAACACTAAAATCTATATCAGACGTGGCTAACGCTGCAATAGTTGATGGAACTGACACAGTAGATGCTACTAATATAGTGGCAAACTCGATTGGAGCTTCAGAATTAAACGTTACAGGTAACGGTACAGCAGGTCAATACTTAGGCTCAGACGGTGATGGAACTATGACTTGGACGTCTATTTCAGCTGACCCTACTATGGGTGGTGACTTAACAGGTACAGCCTCTAATGCTCAGTTAGGCGCTAACGTAGTGACTGATACAGAATTAAACTCTGCTAAAGTGAACGGTATTGAAAGCGGAGCTGATGTAACAGACACTGCTAACGTAGTTGCTGCTTTAACAGCAGGTACAAATATTACTATCTCAGCGGGCGGTACAATCAGCTCAACTGATACTAACACTACATATTCGGTAGGTGACGGTGGTTTAACAGAAAAGAATTTTACTTCCGCTGATAATACTAAGCTAGATGGCATTGAAACTGGAGCTACAGCTGACCAGACTGGAGCTGAGATTAAAACAGCATATGAAGCTAATGCTAATACAAACGCGTTTACAGATGCTGACCACTCTAAACTAGATGGTATAGAAACAGGGGCTACAGCAGACCAAAGTAACTCAGAGATTAAAACTGCTTATGAAGCAAACGCAAACACTAATGAGTTCAGTGATGCTGAACAGACAAAGTTAGCAGGTATCGCTACAAGCGCTAATAACTACTCACATCCAACTCATCCAGGAGATGACTTTAGTGTAGATACGGGTGCTTTGACTGGTGCTACTGTAGTTAGTGATATTGATATTAATGTTACAACAGATACTTCAGGTCACGTTACAGATGCTAATGGTTCAGTTTCTACTAGAACCTTAACTTTAGCGAACCTTGGTTACACAGGTGCTACTAATGCTAACTACATTACTAATAACAACCAATTAACTAACGGTGCTGGTTATATTACTTCATACGTGAATACAACTTACTCTGCGGGTACTGGTCTTGATTTATCAGGCACTACGTTCTCAATTGAGTCAGATTTACGTGAAGGCGGCACTGGTTCAGACAGATATTGGGGTAATACTCATGACTTTATCTTTGCTGATGCTTCTCACGGTTTAAGATTTTATACTACAGGTTCTGAAGAAATGCGTCTTGAGGATGATGGCGACTTACATGTTGATGGAAACGTAATTGCTTACTCTACTACAGTATCAGATAGAAACCTAAAGACTGATATTAAAAATATTGATAATGCTTTAGAGAAGGTTAATAAACTTAATGGTTGTACTTTTACTTACACTTCAGATGGAAAGCAATCAGCAGGTTTAATCGCCCAAGAAGTAGAAGAAGTATTGCCTTCAGCAGTAACCACAAGCAAACTTGTGTTTCACGGGGAAGAAGAAAAAGAATATAAAGTGCTTCAATATGACCAAACAATCGGTTTACTAGTTGAGGCAGTTAAAGAGCTATCAGCGAAAGTTGAATTATTGGAGAATAAATAATGGCATTACAAAGTTCAGGTCCTATTAGTTTACAAGATATAGATACAGAATTTCCAGTGCCTGTGTATATGTCGGCATCAGGAGGAACTATAACAACTAGCGGTGACTACAAGATTCATACATTCAATTCTTCAGGAACATTTACGGTCAATACTGTTAGTAACGTAACAGGAGGCAGCGGTGCTGTTGATTATTTAGTTATTGCTGGTGGTGGTTCAGGTGGTTATAACTATGGAGGCGCTGGAGGCGCAGGTGGTTATAGAGAGGACATAACTACATTATCTCAAACAAGCTATTCTATTGTAGTTGGTGGCGGTGGTGCGGCTAGAGCAAGCTCTAAAGGTCAAGGAAACTCAGGTAGTAATTCAAGTTTTAATAGTATTGTTTCTATTGGTGGTGGCTTTGGTGGTGGTGATAATAACAACTCCTACCGTGATGGTGGCTCAGGTGGCTCAGGTGGAGGCGGTGCTGGACAAGGTAACACTGGTAACGGTACTTCCTCAGGAGGTTCAGCTACTTCAGGTCAAGGTTATAACGGTGGTACAGGTAATGCTGATAATTCAGGCGGTGCTGCTGGAGGTGGAGGTGGCGCTGGAGGCGCTGGTGCTAACTCTTATTACTCTGGGGGATATTGGGGTGGTAATGGCGGTAGTGCTAAAACATCTTCAATCACAGGTTCTTCAGTAGCTAGAGCTGGTGGTGGTGGCGGTGGTTGTTACAGACTTCAAAACCGTGAAGGAACAGGAGGCGGTGGCGGTGCTACGGATGGCGCTAGTTCAGTCTCAAATGCTTCTGCCAACACAGGCTCAGGTTCAGGAGGTGCTAATGGTGAAGGCGGTAACGCAGGAGCAGGCGGTTCAGGCGTAGTTATAATAAGATACAAATATCAATAAGGAGTTAATATGGCGCATTTTGCAGAATTAGATAACAACAATATAGTACAGCAAGTAATTGTTGTAGATAACAATGATGTTCTTGATAGTCAAGGTAATGAATCAGAAGATGTAGGCACACAGTTTTGCGCTGACTTATTAGGCGGCACTTGGATTCAAACATCTTACAATAACACTTTTAGAAAGAATTACGCGGGCGTTGGTTATACTTATGATGAAACAAGAGATGCTTTTATACCTCCACAACCTTATCCTAGTTGGATATTAGATGAAGACACTTGTTGGTGGGAAGCACCTGTACCTTACCCTACAGGCTTAGCAGAAGGCGAAGAAGCAAATTGGGATGAAGGCACTTTATCTTGGGTTATTACAGTTATGGGGAATTAAATAATGTCTATTCAATTAAGTGATTTCTACGCAGGTGGAGGTAGAGTCCCCGCAGGTACAACAGGGGACAATGGCGCTATCCCATCATCAGGCGCTATTAGTTTAAATGATTTTTATGGAGCTAGTAGTGTAGCTTATATAAGTGCTACTGGTGGCACTATAACTACAAGTGGTGATTATAAGATACACACCTTTACAAGCTCAAGCACTTTCACGGTTACAACAGTTGGTGATGATGCTACAGTTGAATATCTAATTATTGCTGGTGGCGGTGGTGGTGGTGATGGTATTAATGGCACTATCGGTTCAGGTGGTGGTGGTGCTGGTGGTATGTTGCCAGGAACTGGATATACTGTATCGGCAACTAGCTATACTGTAACTATTGGTGGCGGTGGACCTAG
>Ga0255752_10005529_pt1 | contig 12227 bp, 10 predicted proteins | sample 011ome_25_FD_179952 | JGI IMG/M metagenome (GOLD analysis project Ga0255752, IMG submission 179952) | Coastal salt marsh microbial communities from the Groves Creek Marsh, Skidaway Island, Georgia - 011512CT metaG (version 2) | ecosystem: Environmental > Aquatic > Marine > Intertidal zone >...
GACAATTCATACGCCTCGATAAGAGCACTGAGCGATGCGGTCTCGGCGGAGGCACCATCTTCGAGTACTTCTTCAACTCGCCCAGCAAGCACAAATGCATCACGCTCGAGTTGTGTCACAAGCCGATCGCGTTCGACCGATTGAAGATGAAAAGCGAGAGGGATGTCTTGCACCGCAAGGACGAGGACAACAACCCCGACAAGAACTGCGACAAGACGAAGCTTCATTAGTTCCGATCGCCAGGTGCTGCGAGTCGGAACCCAACTCCTCGGACAGATTCAATCCAACCGTGGTCGCCGAGCTTCTTTCGAAGTCCTGCGACATGGGCGTCAACTGTCTTTGTTGGGCCGAACCAGTTTGCATCCCAGACATGTTCAATGATGTCGGTTCGCGTGCGCACAGCTCCTGCGTCGCCAGCAAGAAACGCAAGCAATTCAAATTCCTTTGGTGTGAGCGCAACAAGTTCATCGTCGAGTTGCACCCGGTAGGTGCGGAGGTCAATCGACAGCGGACCGACCACGATCTGATCGGTTCCAACATGATCGGACGAAGGTCCCGATGAACGCCTCAGAACGGCTCGCATTCGCGCAATCAATTCGCGAGATCCAAGCGGCTTCACCATGTAATCATCTGCCCCAAGCTCCAAACCGAGCACTCGGTCAAACTCGTCACTACGAGCCGTCACCACGATGATCGGCGTGGAAGATTCGGATCGAATGACCCTGCAGACGTCATATCCATCCATATCGGGAAGCCCAAGATCCAAAAGGATGATGTCATAGCTACCTGAGCGTGCTCGCGCGAGCGCAACTTCACCAGTTTCAGCGCGGTCAATCGTGAAACCGGATGCTGCAAGAGGAGCATCAAGTGATGCAGCGACTGCGTCATCATCTTCAACAAGCAACACTCTCATAGCGATCATTCTTGTCTCTCACGTCACAGAATCACGAGGTTCTGGCGATCCATTGCGAGTTCTTGGATGTTTCTTGGATATTCCCCGGACCCTTGCTGGGATCGACTACGTACGGTGATCTCAACAAATTGGCATACGCCACCGACACCATCTCGTCACCGAGGAGTCACTATGAAAAGTTCACTCATTACCGCACTGTCACTCGTTGGAGTGATCGGCGCCGGCAGCGCCGCCGCCCTCGTTAACACATCAATTTTCGATTCAGCCCCGCAATCTGAACAAGCAGCATTCGTCCCTGGCGCCGCAGTGGTTGAGCTCACCTTGCCCGCCACTCCAGACCCCGCGCCGGTTGCAAACGCGAATGGCATGTCGCTCGAGCAACTGACTGGGGGCCCACAAGAGACGCCCGCAGCACAAACAGATGCTGTTGCAGTCAGCCAAGCCACAACAATCCCATCGACGACGACGGGTGCAGCGACATCTGCTGGGGTCTCATCAGCCGGAAGTCTGTCGCTGAAGCAAGTCACGACAACTGTCGCTCCAACACCAACCACCACCGCACCCCCAGCTAACACACCGTCATTGCTCACTCGCTACGACGTCGGCGAAGCTGGATCAGTCACGGTTGACGTAATTGACGGAAAGATTGCATTGATTGATGCAACCGTTGGAGCCGGCTGGACGTTGGTGTCATCAGGTACGAGCACCGGATCGAACGCTGTGAATGTTCAGTTCACTGATGACCAAATCAACGTGTATTTCACCGCAACACTCGCGAACGAAACGATCACACCATCCATTCGCTCAGAGAAGGTCCCGACGAGCGGCGGTTACTACGACGATGACGATGATGACCACTACGAGCAGGACGACGACGAACACGACGACGATGACGATCACGACGACGACGATCACGACGACGACTGAGCACGACATGACGCAAGAACGCTCCACCGAAGAACGATTGGCCGCCCTTCGCCAACGCCGACAGGAACGACCCGATCAAACTTCTCCACTCGATCCACCAACACCCGGCCCTCAAGCCCGACAATCGCAATCGCGTCGTTCTCCAGCAGCAACTGCCAGGTACGTAACCGTCGGTGCATCCGCCACTGCCGTCGTCGGACTTATGGGAGCCTTCACCGGAATTGCTGCGAGCGCAGACACCACTCCCACTCAAAACGACCCCGTCGGCCCAAGTGCTGACTGGTCAGCAACTGGAGGTGGATCGGGATCAATTGCGGTTGATGCAGACTCTGCTGTTGTGGTCGTCGTTGTCGATAGCAACGGGCTGCCAGTTGAACTGCAATCGATCGACTCGGCTCAACACCTCGCCGCCCTTCTCAGCTCGGGACAGCCAATTATCGAGCCCAGATGGCAGGCTCCACACAATGAAACTGGGGTCGAAGTCCCGACCAGCACAGGTGCTCCGCTTGCACCAACGGCTGCATCCCCAGCGCCTCAGCCCGTCCAAACAGCAACGTCGTCGAGTGCTGGGACAAGTGTTGAGATGCAATCCTCTGAGTCGCAAACTCAAGTTTCAGCGCCGACCGCAGCACCACAATTGACGCCAGAAGCCACCGTCGCCCCAGCGCCAGCACCAGAAACCACCGTCCCCGTCGCTCAGCCCGCCCCCGTACAACTCAAGCTTCCGACTCCAGCGCCGTCTCAGGGGAACTCTGGTGGAAGTTGAAGCACCTTTACGCACTGAATTCACTGCAATGGGCTCAACCTGCCGAGTGATCTCATCGGCAGAGCCGCAACTACTCAGCGCAGCGATCGACCAAGTACGAACACTCGAATCGCTGTGGAGCCGATTTCTTCCCAGCAGCGACATCAGCAGACTCAATTCGGCAGGCGGAATACCTACCGAGGTAAGCCAAGAGACCATTGAGCTACTCCGAGTGTCAGCTCTTGCATGGCAAACAACTGACGGTGCATTCGATCCGACGCTACTTCCCGCTCTCACCTCGTTGGGTTACGCCCGAAGCCGAACGAACCCGCAAGAGACAACCGAATTACCTGATCACGTCAGACCTGGTGGGGACCCTTCGCTCATCAGGGTCGATGGTTGCAGCGTGCAATTCCCCCCGCACCTCACCATCGACCCTGGTGGAGTTGGGAAAGGTCTCGCAGCAGACCTCGTAGCGAACGCTCTTGCGCACAAATCAGGCGAAGGTGCGCTGGTGGAGATCGGAGGCGACATCAGCGTCGCCGGAGACTCGCCACACGGACGCTGGGTTGTCAACATCTGGGACCCAACACGCTCAACTCCTCAGCACCAAGTCGCCCTAACGTCTGGCGGCGTCGCAACGTCCTCAACGTGCTTGCGAACTTGGCACACTGAAACTGGTCTCCAGCGCCATCACCTCATCGATCCGGTGACGCTCACGCCAACACGAAACGGAATCCTTGCGTGCACAGTCATCGCAGGAACAGCGGCTTGGGCTGAGGCCTTCACCAAAGTCGCCTTTGCTGCACATGACATTCAGATGGCGACCAGCCAACTCGAGCAATTTCACCTCCCAGCACTTCTCACCGACGAAGATGGAAACGAGTACACCACCGCAAATTGGGAGGATTTCGAAATATGAGTGACCATTTCTGGTGGTACCTGTCTCGTTCAACAGGAATCGTTGCACTCGTGCTTCTCGTGCTGTCATTCACGTGGGGAATCCTTCTTTCGACCCGAGCACTACGTGAGGTAGATCGTCCCGCATGGCTTCTTGCGACCCATTCCTGGCTGTCTGGCACGTCGCTCGCAATGGTGGTTATCCACGTCATCAGCCTCATGTTGGATGAGTGGGTTCGTTTCACCGTGCGCGATGTCCTCGTTCCGGGGTCAGCAACATGGCAAGGTGCCAGCCGAACTGCCGAGATCGGCACTGCGATCGGCGTGTATGGCTTCTATCTCTTGCTCCTCGTCCAGTTGACATCTCTCTTTCGTAAACGCATTCCGCGGCGAGTATGGCTTGGAATCCATCGAGCGAGTTTCCCGCTCGTCTTCGGTCTGCTGCTGCATGCCGGATGGGCAGGAACGGATACCTCCAACCGCGCCTACCAAGCCGGAGCCATCGTGATGGCAATGATCGCCGGCGCCGCAAGCGTCATCCGCGTCATCTCGCCATCACGAGCAAAACGTCAGTCAGCCTGAGCACCAGCCGACCCCCTCGCCCATCGCTTGGTAGCGATGTGGCCCATCTATATGAACTAAAACGGAGTAACCGTTCAACCTCATTGGAGATGCGATGACCATACTCGGCTACCAAATTCCGTCATTTACCTACCCTGGAGTTGGCCCTGACCAGCTGTTCAGCAATGTTGCCCGACAAGCCAAAGAAGCCGAGGCAGCAGGTTTCGACACCTTGATGGTGATGGACCATTTCTATCAGCTACCGATGATTGGCTCGCCGGATGCCTACATGCTGGAGTGTTATGCGCTGCTCTCCGCACTTGCTCGAGAGACGTCATCTATCCGCCTGTCATCGCTGGTAACTGGAAACACGTATCGCAATCCGGCAATTCTTGCGAAGACGGTCACAACCCTCGACGTCGTGTCACAGGGAAGAGCACAACTTGGCATTGGTGCAGGGTGGTTTGAGCTTGAACACTCATCGTTTGGCATTGAGTTCGGGACGTTCACCGATCGATTCGAGAAACTCGATGAAGCGCTGCAGATCATCCTGCCAATGTTGAATGGTGAACGACCCACCCTTGACGGTAAGTGGTACCAAGTCGTTGACGCAATGAATGAACCACCACCAGTTCGCAAGATTCCAGTCATGATCGGCGGAGGAGGAGAAAAGAAAACACTTAAGTTTGTCGCCCGGTATGCCGATGACTCGAATCTCATCTGCCCGGTCGATGAAGTACCTCGAAAGCTGGCTGCGCTTGATGAACACTGTGGGGCTGAGCACCGAGATCGTTCAACCATCACGGTCACTCGACAGCAAGCAACCTGCATCGCTCCAACCTACGAAGAAGCACGCTCCGAACTCGACATCGCCCTCGCCGCTCGTGGCCTCACAGGCGAACAGCTCGATCTCGCCCGCTCACTTGTTGTGCACGGCGACCCAGACACAGTTGGCGAGCAAATGGCAGCTCAACTCGACCTCGGACTTGATGGGTTTACGGTCAACGCAGTCGCAAACTGCCATATCCCTGGCAGAGTCGAACTGTTAGGTACCACACTCAGCGCCCTGATCAACTCGCGCTAACAACTCAATGACGTGGGATCCATCTCAATACCTTCGCTACGACAACGAGCGGAGCCAACCGACTCGGGATCTCATTGCAGCACTCACCGACTTCCACCCGGGAACAATTGTTGACCTCGGTTGCGGAACGGGAAACTCGACCGCTCTCCTTCAGCAGCGCTGGCCAACAGCGGTGCTGACCGGGGTTGACCACTCACCGGAGATGCTCGAGCAGGCATCACTGTCAGGGATCTCAGCAACATGGCAGCAAGCAGACATTGCTGAATGGCAACCCAACGAACCAGCAGATCTGATCTTCTCAAATGCTTCACTCCACTGGCTAGATGACCACGAAGGTCTATTCCCTCGGCTGATGTCACACCTTACCGATGGCGGAAAATTGGCAGTTCAGATGCCGAATAACTTCTCGCAACCAAGTCACACACTCATTGCTGAAATTGCGAGCGAACCGAGATGGAAACAACGCTTAGGCGAGGTGATTCGCCCTTCCCCCGTCGCTCCAGTTGAGCGCTACCTGGAACTCCTCGAGCCGCTCACAACAGATATCAGGGTGTGGACGACAACGTATTTCCATGTACTCCGAGGGGAACACCCGGTCGCAGAGTGGACTGGAGGAGCGACACTTCGTCCGGTGATCTCAGTCCTCGGCGACGACGCGGACAACTTCATCAACGAGTATCGCAAACGTCTTGCAGTGGCCTATCCGCAGCGCTCAGATGGTTCTACCGTTCTGCCGTTTACGCGGATGTTTATCCTGGCAGGATGTTGAGCCTCGTTCAATCAGCGAACTGACAGCGTTTCGGCGAGGTACAACTCACGGCACTTCGCTCGTTGCAACTTTCCTGATGACGTCTTCGGCAACGTGCTTGGCTCAACGAGAATGACATCTCTGGGCGGAAGGCCACAGACCTCCAAGGTTCGATGATGAATCTGCGAACGAACCTCATCAAGGTTGTCGGCTCGCGATTCCGCAACGACAACGACAGATTCCTTGCCCTTATATCCCTCGACGCCAAATGCGATCACATTGCCAGCGCGAACACCGTCAATCATTCCAACGGCACGCTCAATGTCTTCGGGGAAGACATTCCGGCCGCCGACAATAATGACGTCTTTGATGCGCCCACAGAGCACCAACTGGCCATCGAGAATGTATGCAAGGTCGCCGGTGCACAGCCAGCCCTCGTGAAAGAGTTCGGCTGTCGCATCCTCACGCTTGTAATAGCCGGGGGTCACCGAAGTACCTCGAAGGAGCAATTCGCCGACTGACCGCTCAGGAAGTTCGGCTCGTGATTCGGGATCAACAACTTTCATTTCGAGGCCAGGAACTGCCCTGCCGAGCAATGGAAGCCGCCGTCCGTGCCGAGTGAATTCGTCCTCATCTGCGGGATCAAGTGGCACAGCAATACGATCTCGCTCGAGAACCTCTCGGTCGATTGAGTCCCAGACCAGACCCTGCCCGCGTCGAGGGAACGTTCCCGCAATTGCCACCTCTGCCATACCGAAGGCAGGAAATACCGCTCCAGGGTCAAACCCGTGCGGCGCGGCTGCAGCACAGAACGCATCCATTGCTTTTGGATCAACGGGTTCGGCACCGCTCAACGCCAACGTCAACGATGAGAGGTCGAGTGTTGTCGAGCGACGCAGACCCCTCGTTGCGAGCACCCATGCAAAGTTGGGTCCTGCGGTTGCAGTGCCACCCCACTCCGACACCCACTCCATCCAGCTTGCAGGGTGCGCCATAAAGTCTTGGGGGGCCGCTTGCACTAAATCGACACCGGTTGTCATCGGAATCGCGAGAAATCCGACCAACCCCATGTCGTGATACAGCGGAAGCCACGACACCATCACTTCATCGTCACGAATCGATGCTGCTTCGCAGGCCGCGTCGATATTTGCAGTGAGCACCCGATCAGGAATCATCACGCCCTTTGGTTCGCTCGTCGAACCGCTCGTGTACTGAAGAATCACCAAACGCTCTGGATCATCCTCGGGCACGATCAGCTGGTCACCTGACGGAACACCCTTGGCGCCCGGGAGCACTGAGCCCATTGGAGCGATCGGAGGATCACCCTCGATCGCCTCATAAAACGGAGCGAGTTGATCGTCGATCAACACCAGCTTCGCATCACCGTGGCGAATGCGAAGCCGAGTCGACGACACAAACTCGTCAAGTGATCCCATCCGCATTGGCAGAGGCAACACCATGGAGGCGATACCGGCAAGCCAACATCCGCGAACAATTGTCATAAGTTCACGACTGGTTGGACCGAGAACTGCGACGTGGTCTCCGGGCTGCAAGCCCTGAGCCTGGAGAGCTGCTCCAACCGCACGCGCCTCTTCATGTATCTGAGCCCACGACACAAATGTTGGGCCATCAGGTGCAACAGACTTACCAACAAATCGAACCCCGCCATCTCCTTCAGCGGCCGACTCAAGCCGCGCGCGAATGGACAGATATGCCGTAGGGGAATTCACGCCAACAACGTTACTTGCGATAACACGTCAACACTTTCCCCGGTGGGCGAATCACAGCCGTAGGCTGTGACATCGGTATGGAGGACAGCAACGAACAACAAGGCGAACGGCTGACGCCGTTCCGCTACACCGCAGAACTTGCAACAGAAATCGAGACCCGCTGGCAGGACACGTGGGATGCGAACGGCACGTTCAACACCCCTAACCCTGCTGGCCCCCTTGCTGACCAGGTTGAGCTCGACGATCGCGGAGAAAAACTGTTCGTCCTCGACATGTTCCCGTACCCATCTGGCGCCGGGCTTCACGTCGGCCACCCGCTCGGGTACATCGGCACCGACGTCTACTCGCGCTTTAAGCGGATGACGAATCACAACGTGCTCTACACAATGGGATTTGATGCTTTCGGACTTCCAGCCGAGCAGTACGCCGTTCAGACAGGTCAACACCCTGCAATCACGACAAACGACAACGTTGCCAATATGCGTCGACAACTTCGTCGCCTTGGATTGAGTCACGACCAACGACGATCAATTTCAACAACAGACCCTGACTACTACCGGTGGACTCAGTGGATCTTTACGCAGATCTTCAATTCTTGGTACGACACCAAACTCGAGAAGGCGCGCCCAATTAGCGAACTCATCGCCGAGTTTGAATCAGGACAACAGGCGCCAACAGATGGCCGGGTGTGGGCAGAGATGTCCGAAAGCGACAAACGCACCTGCCTTGACGAGTACCGACTCGCATATGTGAGCGAAGCGCCGGTCAACTGGTGCCCGGGGCTCGGCACCGTTGTCGCGAATGAAGAAGTCACCGCAGATGGCCGAAGTGATCGCGGAAACTTCCCAGTGTTCAAACGCAACATGCGCCAATGGATGATGCGCATCACCACCTATGCCGATCGGCTCATCGACGATCTAGAACTTCTCGACTGGTCAGATGCAATCAAGACGATGCAGCGCAACTGGATCGGCCGCAGCCACGGAGCCCATGTCGACTTCGCGACATCGGCAGGTCCGATCACCGTGTTCACCACGCGTCCTGACACGCTGTTTGGGGCGACGTTTATGGTGCTCGCCCCCGAACACCCGCTCGTCGATCAACTCGCCACTGCCGACCAGGCAGATGCCGTCGCCGAATATCGCGCAGCGGCCGCCGCAAAAAATGACATCGACCGTCAAGATGACACTCGAGAAAAGACCGGCGTGTTCACTGGCGCAACGGCAACAAACCCTCTCACCGGCGAACAAATCCCAGTGTGGATCGCAGATTACGTCCTGATGGGATACGGCACGGGAGCCATCATGGCTGTTCCGTGCGGCGACCAACGCGACTTCGAGTTTGCCCGAAGATTTGGCCTTGCAATTCCGGCCATCCAGCAACCGCCATCTGACTGGTTTGCTGAGCGCGAGATCGAACCCTCTCTCGACACCGCCACATGGCCCGAGGCATTTGTTGGCAACGCCCAGTACGTCAATTCAGCCAACTCATCCCTCGACCTCAACGGTTTGAACTCGGTGAGTGAAGCCGTCGCTGCTACCAACCACTGGCTCGAAGCGCACGGGCATGGTCAAGCAACGATCAACTACAAGTTACGCGACTGGCTATTCAGCCGGCAGCGCTACTGGGGAGAACCATTCCCCGTGGTCTATGACGAGGACGGGCACGCCCACACCCTCCCTGACGACATGCTCCCCGTTGTCCTCCCCGAGACAGATTCGTTCAGCCCACGCACCTTCGACGCGAATGACGAACACAGCGATCCTGAGAGCCCGCTCGACCGTCTCTCTGAATGGGTGAACATCGAACTCGACCTTGGCGATGGCCTCAAGACCTACCGGCGCGATACCAATGTCATGCCGCAATGGGCAGGTTCATGCTGGTACGAACTCCGATACCTTGACCCAACGAATGTCGACCAGTTTGTCGATCCCGCAGTCGAGAGTTATTGGATGGGGCCACGAACAGACATGCGCCCAGACCACCCCGGCGGAGTCGACCTGTATGTCGGAGGAGTCGAGCACGCGGTACTCCACCTGCTCTACGCACGGTTCTGGCACAAAGTACTCTTCGACCTTGGATTCGTGAGCTCAAAAGAGCCCTATGCCCGACTGTTCAATCAGGGGTACATCCTTGCCAACGCCTTCAAAGATGACCGCGGTATTTACGTCGACGCTTTCTCTGTCGAAGAGCGAGACAACGGGTACTTCTTCGAAGGGAATGAAGTCACACGCGAGTGGGGCAAGATGGGCAAAAGCCTCAAGAACGCAGTATCACCCGACGAAATGTACGAGGCCTATGGCGCCGACACCCTTCGGTTGTACGAGATGGCAATGGGCCCTCTTGATGCGAGCCGCCCTTGGGAAACTCGTGACGTCGTTGGAATGTTCCGATTCCTGCAGCGTCTATGGCGCACCATGGTCGTTGAAGAAACAGGGGAACTGCGTGCACTTAGCGAGACGGCTGACGACGAAACTCGGCGACTCCTTCATCGCACGATCGACACCGTGCGAACTGAGATGGAGGCGTTGCGGTTCAACACCGCCATCGCAAAACTGATCGAACTCAACAATCACGTCACAAAAGTGGTGAACGCAACCAGTGAAATCCCGCGCGAGGTTGCTGAGGCAATGGTCCTCATGGTTGCCCCGCTCGTTCCTCACATTGCCGAAGAGCTGTGGAGCAAACTCGGCAACACGGACACCATCACCTACGTTGGTTTCCCAGAGGCCGAGTCTGCACTGCTCGTTGACGATGAAGTCGAGATGCCCGTTCAGGTGAAAGGCAAAGTGCGTGCTCGAGTGATGGTGCCAGCCGATGCCGATGAACGCACCATCACCGACATTGTGCTCAGCGACGAGCGGGTACTGGCAGCGCTCGATGGCGCTGACCCTTCGTCGCTGAGAAAAGTGATCGTCGTCCCCGGACGAATGGTGAATCTCGTTCCCTAGTGTGATCTCTCCACTGGCTCGCTCCAACGAGCGTGCGCCACAATGACATGAGTAGGTTCTGAGCATGGCAGGACGACGTTTTCTCATCACCGGCGCTTCACGCGGAATTGGATTTGCAACCGCTCAACAGATGGCAGCTAATGGTGACACACCAATCGGCCTCGCTCGAACACAGCCAAGTGACTTCCCGGGCGAATTCTTCCCGGTTGATCTCTCTGACCGGTCATCAACTCAAGCCGTGCTCGACGAAGTTGTTGCTGCTGGGGCGATCGATGGCATCCTCAACAACGTCGGCATCGTGCGTCCAGGCAATATTGGCGAGATTGACATCGATGACTGGGCAGATGTTCAAGACATCACTGTTCGATCTGCAATCCAAACCGTTCAGGCAGCAATGCCAGGAATGGTCGAACGCAAATGGGGCCGGATTGTCAACATTTCAAGCGTCGTTGCGCTCGGTGCTGTGACCGGGCGCTCGTCATATGGTTCAGCAAAGGCGTCGCTCGAGCACCTCACCCGAATGTGGGCCCTCGAACTTGCCCAACACGGCATCACAGTAAATGACGTAGCTCCAGGCCCCGTCAGCACCGAACTCTTCCGGGAGAACAACCCGCCCGGATCACCCGGCGAGGCGAAGTACCTCTCGATGGTTCCACTCGGAAAACTGGGAACAGTCGAAGACATCTCATCGGCAGTGTGCTTCCTTATGTCAGACGCAGCGGGTTGGATCACCGGGCAAACGCTAAGAGTCGATGGCGGATCATCGATTGGCCCCGCAAGTTTGATGTAACCCGCTGCACAAGCGGCTCAGATATCTCAGGCCGGATGTACAGCAACCTCACTTGCCTTCACCGATGCCCATAATTCAGCACCAACTTCGGTGTGAAGTGCGTCAAACCCGGCGGGGGTTACCTCGACTGCGATATTCAGGGGCGCCCCAAGTTGCACTCGGACCCGATCGGTGGTTCGGTCGACCGCTGTCACCGATGTACTCCATACATTTCTCGGGCTTCCCTCGGGCCGCGTTTGGTGAAGAGAAACTGAACGCGGTCTGATAATCGCAATGACGTTGCCATCGAGCGCTTCATGAGCACCAACCGTGAGTGACATGGAGCCAATCGATAGTTGGTCTCCGCGTAATTGGCCCGACAACGCATTCAGTCCGAGAATTTCAGCAACAAAATGTGAGCGCGGCGTCGCAAGTAATACCGATGGGGTTCCGATCTGAACAATCGATCCACCTTCAATTGCGACAATTCGATCGGCCAACGTCAAAGCCTCGACCGCATCGTGAGTGACAAGAACGCGTGACATTGACGGATTCGCCATCGACATAAAGAGGCGCCGAGCCTCCGCCCGAGCGCTGGTGTCGAGCGCAGCAAACGGCTCGTCGAACAACATCAACTGCGGTTCGGTTGCGAGGGCTCGTGCAATAGCAACCATCTGCGACTCTCCCCCGGACAACTCAAATGGCATTCGGCGCTCAAGTTTGAGCCCTCCGACAACCTCGAGGACAGCACGCGCCCGGGCTCGAGCCTCCCTGCGGCCCATGCCTGATGCGCGAAGACCGAAGGCAACATTGTCGAGCGCCGTCAGGTGGTGAAATAGAGCGTGGTCCTGAAAGACATATGCGATGGGCCGCTGCTCAGGTGATTCGAACGCTCCCGA
>Ga0255752_10005535_pt1 | contig 12219 bp, 12 predicted proteins | sample 011ome_25_FD_179952 | JGI IMG/M metagenome (GOLD analysis project Ga0255752, IMG submission 179952) | Coastal salt marsh microbial communities from the Groves Creek Marsh, Skidaway Island, Georgia - 011512CT metaG (version 2) | ecosystem: Environmental > Aquatic > Marine > Intertidal zone >...
GTTATCAAGCATACTTGTCCGAACAAGTTATTCGTGACCAAAATGACCGTATTCAGACGCTCGAGAATTACTGTAAGATAGAAACAACTTTCAACGAAGAATGGCGCTACGCCCAAAAAAATAATGAATCCGATGCAGCGAACAGTATTCTCGGCGATGAGTTGGAGTTAACCGATACCGCAATTGGCGTGGCCGAATCTGTCTTATGTGACTATGATTATCACTATAATGTGCGCAATGGCAATGAAAATTATTTTGCTATGCCGCCACCTCATCAGTACAATGGCACGACAGTTAATGCAAACGATTTTGTAGAAAGTCGATTATATGGGTGGATGAATTAATTGCGGCTGAGAAGATCGACGGGACGGGGACGGGGGATATATGATGTGAGTGGGAAAAGACGATGATTATATTAACTATATATAGTCATCGAAACAAATGAATAAATTATAAGAAGAAAAATAAGGTTCTATTTTAGAACTTTTTTTACATATAGCATGGGTAATCATCTACGTCCATCACCTTTTTATTATTTTTCTTAATCTCTTTTTTTGATGTAATAAATCTATCAAAATAAGGATTACTTAACACAGAAGCAGGTATATGGTTGTTTACTGTACGAGCAATCATTTTATAAAGTTTAAAGTCAGGATATCGTTCATCTCCATTTTTTTTATATAAAATATTACGCCCTTTATCATCTTTCACCCAATCTAATATAATCTGTCCGATTTTTGTTATAGGTTCATCGACCAAATAATCGTATAAAGCACACCCAAGACGACATAAATCAAAACTAAAATTCGGGTCTAATCGCGGTTTCTTATCGTTGAAATATGGTTCACAGTTGTATTGTGTTGCAGCATCGCCTGTCGGATGATAACTATCACTGCATAAGGTTTTACCGCGAAATTTATAAATTGCCCTACCAAAATCAATTATTTTAAATAATTTTCCAAAAGTAGGCACTTTATAATAGACATGATTGAATTTATAGTAGAGGAATTTTTTATCAGTTTCAACATACATAATATTATTTGTATGTAAATCGTTATGTGTTAATCCAAATACTTTTTGAAATGTAATCAGACTAAATAAAATTTGCATGACGATTGAATCCCATTGTTCGGTACTTATATCGCCATTAATCATAAGATCATCCAGTGTTGATTCACATTGTTCCAATGCAATAACTTGAACGGGAAATTTTTTTATTTTGGCAATTAGTGTTTCTTCCTCATCCGAATCTGATTTTGTATCTGATCCATCAACACTTTCCCATTCTTGGTCATTTATATCATTATTATCGTCCTCGTCATCGTCATCGTCATCGTCATCGTCATCATTTTCACTAGTTCCTTCCAAAAAATCACCATCGCCTGCAGTGGTATTAGATGTCCGCGATGAACAAGAACAAGAGCTAGAACTAGACATTGGTTTTAACACAGAACTATGTTTTACTAACTCATCAATTTTAATATTAATATTAATATCAACTAATTCGGTTTCTATAATGGATTGATTTTCAATAATATTATCTAGCTCGGTAAGATCCGTTATATCCGATAATTGTAGTATTTGTTGCTCTCCTTTTTGTATATTATTTGTCTTATTGGTATCAATATTTTTTATAGAATCATCCTCTATAAAAGTTAATTTTTTCTTATAATTTCGGGTATCGTTATTTATATCATCAGTATCAGAATATTCTAATTCATATAACACCTTATCATTTTTTCTGAAAAATGCTGAATCTTCCAAATAGTCAATATCATCAATAATATTAATACGAAAATCGGTTTTCGATGCCAAAAAAGATCCGTAGAAATCAAGACCATGCACAAACCCATGATCATTTAATAATTTACTTGTCAAATAAGTAAAGAAACTATCAACATATGCTGAATTATTATAATCTCTCACTTTTTCATTACTGTCTAATGAATCAAACAAAGGCAAAGCCAATAATTTAGTATCAGTTATATCATATTTCCCCAACAAATATTTAACAGGATCTAGTAATGGACTATATTTCAAAAATACCTTTTTTTTTTGTTGCTCTTTATTATTAATATCATTCAGACGAGCAAGAAATATATTATTTGATTCTTGTGATAAAAAGTCGTGTAATCTATATTTATGATTTAGAATAATTGAATTATAATTTGTTTTTGTAAGTGAGAAATATAAATTATATAAAGGTATATAATTTTGAAATTCAAAAATACCAAAATCGGTATTTTCTTCTAAACTTTTAAATAAATTACGATTATCTTCCTTTTTATAGGTAAATTCATGAGTTGTTACATTCATTGAATTATCACGAATAACTGTTTTATCACTGTTCTTCATTATTAGTTGTAATATATATAAAATATTACTTTTTTAACTTAATTTATTATTATTTATTGATGCGGATATAATAATGTTTTATTTTCTTATAAACATTAATGACGTTAGAATTGAAAAAATTTGATATGCGAAATATTAGCTTTAAGCCCGATGAAAATAAAGGCCCTGTGGTTGTATTAATTGGTAGACGTGATACTGGTAAAAGTTATTTAGTAAGAGATTTACTATTTTATCATCAAGATATTCCAATAGGAACAGTTATTTCAGGAACAGAAGCAGGTAATGGTTTTTACAGTTCTCATGTACCCAAACTTTTTATTCACGAAGAATATAATTCATCTATTATTGAAAATATATTAAAACGACAAAAAACTGTATTAAAACAGGTTAAAAAAGAAATGGAACAATTTCGTAGATGTAATATAGATCCACGCGCCTTTGTTATCCTCGATGATTGTCTCTATGATGCTACTTGGACGAGAGATAAAATGATGCGATTACTTTTTATGAATGGTAGACACTGGAAAATTATGTTAATTATTACAATGCAATATCCATTAGGTATTCCCCCCAATTTGCGCACGAATATAGATTATGTATTTATTTTACGAGAACCCTATATCGCCAATCGAAAACGCATTTGGGAAAATTATGCTGGTATGTTTCCAACATTTGAATCATTTTGTCAAGTGATGGACCAATGTACTGAAAATTTTGAATGTTTGGTTATTAACAATAACTCCAAATCTAATAAACTTCATGACCAAATTTTCTGGTATAAAGCCGAGCATCATGCCGATTTTAAACTGGGGTCAAAAGAATTCTGGGATTTATCCAAAGATTTACATTCGGATGACGAAGAGGATGCATATGACCCAAAAAATACAAAAAAACGGGGACAAGGACCGAAAATTAGTGTTAAGAAAACATCAAAATGGTAGATAGTAACATTTTATTTTTATGAAAAAAATTGAATTACTTTTTAAGAAATAATAAAGATTAACTCTTAGACAATAACGAATTCTGTTATTGATCTCGTCCAAATAAAGCCGACCGCCGACCGCCGACCGCCGACCACTGACCACTGACCACTGACTGCCCACCACTGACCACTGACCACTGACTGCTGACCACTGACCACTGACCGCTGACCGCCGACTAGAAACCGCAAAATATAATAATATCAGAAATGGTTCCTGTATGCGAGGCAATGTATTACGGTATGTGTTCGGGTAAAATCTTGCCATACACATTCGTTTATCATTGTCGTCCCCGCGAGAAATATATTAAACGAGGGACTGCTGCGCCATACGAAGATACACTCCAAGTTTTGTTGTGCGAAGGACATAACAACGAAATTCGTCAAAAAAATGAAAACAATAATTTGCCAGAACTCTATGGCTGGGACGAAACGGACGCTTTAGATGGAGTGACCAATAATTTAACCTATACTGGTGACACTCGTTCTATTTGCCCTCATTGTGAATTTTTGAAAAAAAATACCATGTCACACACAGGTGCATGCTTTCCGAAATGTTTTAAACACACTATAGATGACGATAAAGAGATCTGCATATGCAAAAACAGCGTGCAGTGTGTGTGCGCCAGTTTAAAAAACAACAAACTTCATTGGGATATACTCACCTACGCAAACGGGTTTATGTGGGATGATACATACAATTGTCCTGCGTGTTTTTATCGCCCGTCTTGGCGCGACGGACATGATTCATACTTTAGAGGGTTGGTGCCGGTAAAAGACATTATTTCATTGGCCAACAAAACACCAACCCTAATTATGGAAAAAAACAGTATTGGTCATAGTCCTCTCACCCTTATTAAATACATTATCGATGAGGAATTAACCCATGCCATTGCTGAAAATAACGAATACGCAAAACCAGCTGAGGATGGATGGGCGCGCCATAACATTGATTGTCTTTTAAAAATTCAAAAAGTATTTATGGAATTACTTGATGTCTATGCAAATTAGTTTTATTGTAGAATAGTGTATATCTGGGCCGAATAAACGAATAAACGAATGAAACAAAATAAAAATGAGTTGACAAAAATACTCTTTTTTATTTTTTATTTATTATTATATAGAGCAGCATTAATAAAAGTATTTACATTAACCCCGTTCAATAAAGGCGTGTACTCGTCTATTTTCTCATCAGTCCAGTCCCACCATTTAATTTTTAATAATTGTTTAATTTGAAACCTATTAAATTTGTATTTAATTAATCGTGCGGGATTTCCGTAGACAAAACTATATGGCTTAACATCTGATATGATACGACTATTATTGGCAATCACTGAACCATCGCCTATTGTGATACCGGGCATAATAGTAACATTAGAACCAATCCAAATATCATTCCCAATAGTTACTGAACAGGAACAATTACTCAATGGAATAATCCATTTTTTGTCTTTTGTTATAATACTACCACCATTTAAATAAATATTTACATTCTCGCCAATAGTAGAATAATTACCAATAGTCAATTTTGATTCACTTGAACCCCAATGTATTTTCGGATCACCATTAGTATTTTTTCCAAATAGCATTATTACTATTATATTTTTATGTTTATCGTATACTTGATTGTATTACTAAAAAACAATTTCAATTTAATATAAAAAATTATAATTATTTATTCTGTTTATTCTGTTTAATATTTACAATCTCGCACATTTTTAAATATTACTTCCATTTTCAGTATTATTGCCAATGGGATATAATCCATAATGCTGCCATCATTTAATGAAATAATCATTTTTGAATTTTGTTCGACAAATCCTCGTTTGTCAACAGTATTGGAACCGTGTCCCGAAACAACAATTGTTTTCATTGGGTCTAATTGCACCATCGACTCAGTAAATCCATTAGTGAAACTCGATTCTTCTGATTTATCAAGCCCTCCTTCGTAAGCATGCGTTTCTAAGTAAGCGCGTTTATAGGCCATACAATTATTTGTGGAATGATTCGTCCCATAACTTTTAAATTTGAAAAATTGTCTTGTCAAATAAAAGTAAATATAGACAGGCGAACAGCCCGCAATAAGTGAGGTTGAATTATTCAGCATATATACAGCATGGCTCACCCGATTCGGCGGATAATAATCGTCGTCGTCCATACAAACAATAATATCCCCATTACACAATTGGTTCCCTTTATTGCGACGGTCGCTTAGGCACTGCTTCATTTCAAATGGGACATATAATACTCTTAACTTATGCATCATTGCATCTTGAATATTCTTAATATGATAGCTATTCGCGTCCGCATCTGCACTATATCTGCTTCCCTCTACAATAACCCATTCCACAATATTTGTATACAGTTGCGATTTAATTAACATTGCAAGATTTACAAGACATTCCCTCCGCGAATATTGTGTAACAGTGACGATAGATACGGTCTTTGATTGATCGGGCATTGTATCAGACATTGTATCAGACATTGTATCGGACATTGTATCAGACATTGTATTAGTAGTATTAATTATTATACTATTAATATAGAATAAATCAATTTTATTATATATTTATAATTGAATTGTTGTTTGGTGGGGGCATAATAATTTGATTCGGATTTGTTTTAATCTACTCGAACATTATTATCAGTCTGGCGTTGCTCATCGTAATTTGTTTTAGCTATCGAAGCCGCTCTCCTCCTCTCCGCGGTAGCCCTGTTCCTTTCTATCATTTCGCCTCTCACTTGTTTCTGGGCCTCGGTCAGCTTGCTAAAATGTGTATTGCGTATGATACGACTTTCAGTGTCGCTAATATGATTACCCCCTTTTTTTATTCGTCGAGTTTTACCTTGTTTTCGGCTTTTAATCTTGCTTAAACGCTTACCATTGCTTAAACGCTTACCCTTGCTTAAACGCTTACCCTTGCTTAAACGCTTGCCCTTGCTTAAACGCTTACCCTTGCTTAATCGCTTACCCTTGCTTAAACGCTTACCCTTGCCTTTTCTAATTCGCCGCGTTGCCGCCATTTATTTATATATAAATCATTTATTTTTTTTTAAATTAAGCAAGACTTGCACGCATTCTTAATTTTTGGCTGAATAAGTACCAATTTCACAGACATATCAAACAAACGCTTAAAGTTCGCTTTTTGTCCTTCATCTTCTGGAAACAATTTATAATGGGTCATAATATATTCATATAAGGAACTAATTTTTTCAGCAAGTAAATCCACAGATATTTTTCCCGATTTAGGTGTAATAATCAAATCAGTCACAAGTAAAATGATTTCAGGAATATCAAACTCGTCAATTTTTCCATCCTTCATAATACTTTTCACACTCTTATCAATACGCAAATGAAATGAAGTGAGATCATCAGTTAAACTCATTTTTATGTAATATCAAAATATAATATTGTTGGATAGTTTACTTAATCTTTTATTTTCTTATATTTTATTGCTTCGCTTATATTTCCTAGTTCGCTTATATTTCCTAGTTCGCTTATATTTATTGCTTCGCTTATATTTATTGCTTCGCTTATATTTCCTAGATTTATGTCTTTTTCCTCCTCTTGTATAAGTCGGCGGAGGCCCTGAATAAGACATTTGTTCCATATAGTTGGGCGGTGTTCCTCTTCCAATATCGAGAGGGAATCCATAAGGAGAAGAAAAATCGGGTCTTGTCTGTCCATAATTAAGTCTAGGTACATCTACAACTGCCTGATTACCAGATGAATTTGGTAGACCAGAATGATAATGATAATACGGTGTCCTAATTAAATATTCTAAGGTTCTCTTAAATTCGTAAAAATCAAATACAGCGTTTATTTTATCAAGATGTTCTTCCATTCTTCTTTTATCTTTTAATGGTCTACGCCATAACCTTGCGGTTGCAATAATACCCCAGCGTTCAGTCGGTTTTATTTTTCTACTTATATTGTCTTCGGGTAATTCAGGAAAATCAACGACCCTTAAATCATTTTCGGCTTGTGTCATTTTTGTTGAATCCTTTGGAACCTTTTTATCCGCATCTCTATACATTTTTTGTATACCTTTTAACTCCTTTCGTAATTCTTTAATTTCTTCTACATATGCTTTTGCTGCTACTCTATCAGGGTTTGGTGTCCTTCTCCGTATAGTCTGTCTTCTTGGTGAGGAACCACCTTTATTTTTACGCGTAGGAGGCATTATATATAATAAATTATAAATTATTATATATATTTTTATTATTAATTTTCATTTTTTATTTTTTATTTTTCATTTTTGACCTATTCAGTCTTTGTGGGTTCCTTCAATTCGTCCGGCAATTCACGCACTTCAGCAATACGGCTCAACCCATGATCCGTATTTTTATCTGTCACAATATTTTCGCCTTCAAACAATTCTTTCCGCAAATCAGAAACCGAGATTTCCTCAGTACGATCCTTTACACTTACAAGGTTTCCGGCTTCGTCAATAGTCTGCGTCAATACATTACCGCTCGCAAGTGCCTTCTTTTTGTTTTCCTCCATCGCCTTTTCTTTCGTTTCGCGAACCCGCTTATCAAACTCTACTTTTGCGGAGGCTTCATTTTTATTCTTCTCTTGCATGAGTTGATTAAGTTCATCTTCCAAATATTCAACCCGCCCCGTCTTGTAAGACTCGGGATGAAAAGGCATCCACATGCCAACCGGACCCACATAAACATCGTGATTCGGGTCAACTTCACGCAAAAGCTTACAACGCATCTCGGCTTCTTCTTGGGTAGGATAAGATCCACGCACTTTCAAGCCTCGCACACTAGTCTGAAAGCCATGCTCCTTGCAAAACTGTTCTTCCAGTTTATCATCGTTCGTATCAATATAATTCTTAAAATCGTCTTCAAGTGTTGTCAAAAATAAATTATCTTTCTCGTCCTTGCAAAATTCTTGCAAATCCTTTGAAATATTATCAAAATTCAGGTTATATTTATACGCTAAAAAATTCAAAAAATGGTTAAATTTTTCCAAAGACTTATTCATATCCCACTGTTTTAGGAATTGTTGAAAATTAAATAATTCACGGGATTTTACAATCTTTTCAGGCGAAACAAACGAAACACAAGTAAATTTTTGTCCGGCGATCGGTTTATCCTCATCCAGCATATCTACATAGTTAGGATTAGCTGTCCCATCAGGTTTAGTACGATAAGTAATATTTTTATTGTCAGCCATTATATAATTTTTATATATTAAGACGATTTTAAGTCATTTTTAATAGATTAATTACTATTAATATATTAAAAATAATTTAATGCATTAATTATTATTATTTTTTCTTTACAATTAATATAATAATGGGAATTGACATGAAAGAATTAATTAAACGTGCTATAAAATATTTGGTGGAAGGTTTAATGGTGGCGATTGCCGCTTTTGCCATTCCCCAACAAAGCCTGAAGTTTGACGAAATTGCGTTGATTGCCTTAACTGCCGCAGCCACCTTTAGTATTTTAGACACTTATGTTCCCAGTATGGGGGTTAGTGCCCGAACTGGTGCCGGATTCGGTATCGGCGCGAACTTAGTTCACTTTCCGGGTGGATTTTAAGGCGCGAGTGTAGCAATTTTTTATTAATAAATATAAAATAATTTTTAAATTTTATTTTATATTTATTTAGTTTTAATTTTATTTAGTTTTAATTTTATTTAGTTAATCCAATTCTTCACTATTATCTTGGGGTTGACTTTGAGATTGGCTTTGCCCTTGTGACGGCATCTCTGATGTATTCGCATAAAGTTGTTCCACATAAGGTTTCATAATTTTTTCACATTCTGCTAATTTATCAGTAAATTCTTCTGCAGAGGCAGTCATGTTTTCATCTAACCAAGTTTGGGTTTCTTTAACACAATTGGTAATTGATTCTATTCCGGATTCACCCAATTTATCCATATTTTCTTTCTTTTCGGATTGACTGCGCCAATTATAAATATACGATTCAAGGTTATTTTTGGCTTCAACGCGCTTCATATTTTTTTCATCCTCGTCCTTCAATCTTTCAGCATCCTTAACCATTTCATCGATTTGTTCCTTTGAAAGTCGCCCCTTATCATTTGTGATTGAAATATTTTTTTTCTGACCCGATGATTTATCGCATGCCGAAACATTCAACATACCATTACTATCAATATTATATTCAACCTCTAATTGTGGAATTCCACGCGGGGCAGGTGCAATACCAGTTAAATCAAACTGACCAAGTAGATTACAATCTTTTGTAAAAGATCTTTCTCCTTCAAATACCCGAATCGTTGCCGCAGGCTGATTATCTACATAAGTACTAAAAGTTTGACTTTTCTTAGTCGGTATTGTAGTATTACGCGGAATCATAACTGTCATGACATTTCCACTTGTTTCAATTCCAATCGAGAGTGGAGTGACATCAACCAATAATATTTGATTAATTGATTCCGATTTATCCCCCGATAAAATAGCTGCTTGTACTCCAGCACCGTAGGCCACAGCTTCATCTTGATTAATTGATTTACAAAGCTCCTTTCCATTAAAAAAGTCAGATAATAATTTTTGAACCTTTGGAATTCGCGTAGACCCACCTACCATAACAATATCATGAACAGCATTTTTATCCATTTTTGCATCACGCAACACTTTTTCAACGGGGTCAAGACAACTACGAAACAGGTCTCCGCATAATTCTTCAAATCGAGCCCGTGTAATGGACGAATAAAAATCTTTTCCGTCATACAGAGCATCAATTTCAATATTTGCTGTTGCCGAAGAACTTAATGTTCGTTTTGCCTTTTCACAAGCAGTTCTAAGTCGTCGAACAGATCGCATATTGGTTTTAATATCAACCTTTTCTTTGCGCTTGAATTCGTCAATAAAATGATTCAACATACGCAAATCAAAATCCTCACCACCCAAATGCGTATCTCCTGCTGTAGACTTTACCTCAAACATACCGTCATCAATTGTCAATAAACTAACATCAAAAGTTCCTCCACCTAAATCAAAAATAAGAACATTTCGCTCTTCGCCTTTAAAATTTTTATCTAGTCCATAGGCAATAGCAGCTGCGGTTGGTTCGTTAATAATTCTCAACGGTTCCAATCCGGCAATTCGGCATGCATCCTTGGTTGAATGTCTTTGCGCGTCATTAAAATAGGCTGGAACAGTAACAACCGCTTTCGATACTGGATGACCTAAATAATTTTCTGCAGTATTTTTCATTTCAGTTAAAATCATTGCCGACACTTGTTCGGGATAATAAGTTGTACCATTTTCAAGTGAAATAAGCGGCTTGTCGTCTTTATCGCCTGTTACTTTAAACGAATAATGTTTAAGATCGGCTTGTACAGTTGGGTCAGAAAATTTCCGTCCGAGAAGACGCTTTGCATCATAAATTGTATTTAATGGATTCATAGCTGCCTGTGATTTAGCCGATTGCCCCACCAATTTTTCACTAGAATTAAATGCAACCCATGATGGGGTAGTCCTTTCTCCATCCGAATTTGCGATAATTTCACAATTTCCATTTCGAAAAACACTCACACACGAATAAGTCGTTCCCAAATCAATACCAATCGCAACTTGATTTTCCATTGTTATTATCTATTAGGGTAATCTTTTTAAATATTTATTATATAATAATTTATTATATAATAATTTATGTGATATATTAATCAAACAGTTGGTATATATTCCCACCCAAGTTCCTCGCAAATATTTTTCCATATTTCATCCTGTTCAATCCGTTTCTCTCGGTCCTTTAGCATTGGAAAATACGGCAAAAATTGGGTTTGATTTAATAATTCGCATAATTTATACACTGTATAATAATAATTCAAAAAATTCACGCGATCGTCTGGACAAAATTTAGCATAAGGTGCCTGAATATCCATAAATAAATTACACAACATGGATTCTAAATCTGAACTCATTATAGGTGGTTTAATTCCTAGTTTATCTTTTATAAATGGAATATGTTCATAATATTTATTGTAACCTAATTTTTTCAGTATTTCTTTAGTTCGCTTGTTAGTCAATTGGGTTAAGTCTATTCTCTCCTTTTTTATTTGTTGAATTATATTGTCTATGACCTCGTCGGGTATTTGAGTTGTTTCTTTAGCTTGAAATTGTGCCAATATTTCGCGAAAATGATTGATTCGCTTATAGGCATAAAAACATACTTCTTTTGGCGGCTCTTTATAAGATGGTTTCTCATTTTCAACCAAATATTTAACGCTATTAAAACAAACATTACATATCATAACTCCTTCATAATCAACCGCAATCATTTCCCCTTTATTGCAAAATGTACAAACATCAGTTGTTATAATAAAATTATTAATATCTAAGAAGCTTTCATCAACATTAGTCATATATTTTTGTATATTTTTTCGTTCCTTATTTAAAATTTCGGATGATGTATTCTCTTCTGTATTTATTTTAAAAAAAGTATCCAATAAAGTAGTTTTATTAGAACAATTCGCTATATTTTTTTTATTTTCGAAATAATCAAAAACATATGTTGAATTATTTAGTAAATATTCCTTTTCTTTTTTCTTTATAGTTTTTATTTTTAATTTTATTTCTTTTAATTCATCACATAAATCCAATTGTTCATCAATAACTATGTTAGGATTTTTCAACTTAATCAATATCTCTCTTTTCTGATTTATTAATTTTGGTAATTTTTCCTTGTCTTCATTAAAACTGTCTATAATTTCCTTATGTTTTCCGTCTAATGTAGTTATTTTATTTTTTGAAATTAAAATCTTTTTTATATTTTTTGGTTTAAATGTAGGCATTATATATTAAATAAAGAAGTCATTTATTTAAGCAACATTTTGTTAAATTAGATACAAACTATTAGATTTGGTCTATTAGATTTGGTTTAAAAATTATTAATG
>Ga0255752_10005552_pt1 | contig 12185 bp, 7 predicted proteins | sample 011ome_25_FD_179952 | JGI IMG/M metagenome (GOLD analysis project Ga0255752, IMG submission 179952) | Coastal salt marsh microbial communities from the Groves Creek Marsh, Skidaway Island, Georgia - 011512CT metaG (version 2) | ecosystem: Environmental > Aquatic > Marine > Intertidal zone > Salt...
ACCATTAGATTTAGAAGCCATAGATGCTTGACCGGGATTCTTTTTAGCAAGTTTATTTGTGATTTCAGAATACATATTGTAAAATCTGGCTTTTTGCTCTGGCGCATGATCAAGTAAGAACTGAGCCATAGTAGCGGAATCATCAGAATTAAAAAATGTATTAGACACTTGCGCAAAAGTATTTTTAAAACCAAACTTTTTATTGGGATTAATTGCACTTTCAAAGCCATAAACAAGAGTGTCTACACCAGAACGAACTACCTGTCCTATAGAGTTTCGTGCAGCAGTAGCTACGCCACTAACAAGTGTTAAACGGCGAAGGTCTTCAAGTCTACGAAATGTGGAACCTAGCTTATCTGTAACAGCAGCTTCTGCTTCTTCTGCAGCTTCACCTGCAGTTTTAATTCTACCAGCACGTCCAATGACACGACTAAGTTGTGACAAACGATTAAGTTTCTGACCCGCTTTACTTGCATCAGCAAACATTACAGCAGCTATTTCTCTGCGAGTAATGCCATACTTACCTAGCATTTGTACAACTATGTCGTTTGATTCACTGTCTGCAGTGTTCTTTAGAATAGTAAGCATACGTTCACTTACCATTTCACCCGGTTGTAGTTTAGACGTTAAAGCACTAAGCTGTTTCTTATTTAGTGGCTCACCTGTAATCTCATCTGTTAGTTTAATTGTACCTTTTTTTACCCCATCGAATAGTTCAGCAGTAGACGCAACTACACGCTCAAATGTATTCACACTCATAGCTGGATCAATAAAGTCAGGATCAGATACTTCTACCTGCTTGTATAAACCATTAGCATCTTCAGATTCACGAATAAACTTTGAGTTAAGTTCTTTTACATTACCATTAGAGTGTCTAATGATAGCTTCCTTACCATAAGTTTCCTCAATAGATGCGGCAAGCTGCTCACGAATATCAGTTGAAGTCTGTCTAAGTTTCTTCTGTGTTTCTTTAGCTACTTTTAACTGTGCTTCTTTTTGAGTTTTAAGTGCTTCTGTAAGTTCGCCACGAGTTACTTTGTCTACACGTGTGGTTGCATTTCTAGTTGCTACACCAGATACTACACCTGCAGTTGTGGCAGCAATACTTGCTACAGCAGCGGTTCTCTTGTAATCAATGCTATCTCTAGCACCCATTTCAATTTCCATCTGCTGTACCATAACGTCAGTACCTGCAGACGCAACAGCTTCTAATGCAGCACCTGTTCCTGCAGCTTTAAGAATAGCTTTTTTAAGACTTGCACCAGATGCAGACGCACCAAGACCAACAATTTTACCAGCAAAAGCTGTAGCTGCAAATACAGGATCAGATACAGCAGCGGCAACATTAACGCCTACAGTTTCACCTATTTCACCAATCGCTTCTAAAGCTGACATACCTTCATAACGCTTAGAATCAAAAAGGCCAGCCATTTCGTCTGCACGTTGGTACACACGTAATGCTCTGGCACGTTGTTCGGCATATTGATTTGCTTGTTCTGCTGCTTTATCATCACCAGCTTCAGCGGCTTTTCTTGCAGCATTTTCTTTATCTTCAAGATCGCTTAACCATGAGATTTCAAAACCGGCATCCATAGTGTTGCCAGTCATCATACGCCAACGATCCATATACTGTTCAAGTATTTCTTCGTTGTTTATTTCATCACCACCAAAAAGGTAGCCAGTAAAGAAATCAGGAATACGTTCATCAGCGTCAATGTCATAACGATCTTTTAAGTGCTGCTTAATGTCAGACATAAGTTCTTCGTCTTGTTCCATTTCTTTTCTGGAACGAGGGCCACGAGGCTCTACAGGCTCTTGTTGCAAGCGTTCTTCTGTCGATACAATAGGTTCTTGTACAGGTGCTGCAGACACAGTAGAACTTAAATACGCATCGCTTGGCGGTGCATACTGACTAGGCTCTTCTACAACTTTTTCTTCTTCTTCATCTACTTTTGTTGTAGGTGAAGCAGTTGGTTGTGTAACAGGTAAGTTTGATGAAAATTTATTTAAGTAATCATCGCTTGGCGCACCATATTGTAAATTAGCCATTTATTATAGCCCCGGTATTGTCAAAAAGCCCATATCATTACCTAGCCAAATACCAGAACGATCTTTTCCTCCAACGCTATAGGCATATACTTTACCTACTTCATTTGTTTCTAGGGGATTACCTTTAGCGTCTACACCGGCACCGACAGGTTTAATAAAAGGAGCATTTGAAGAAGCAAATCCTATAAGCTGATTTTTACCTGATGTTTTATTAACTGTTCCTGTACTTAAAAAGTATTTACTTGCTGCTTCAATAGCATTAGACGTTCCATTATACATTCCTTCTAGATTTTCTTTTGAATCTTGAAAGTCAACTACATCATTTACTTCGTCCCATCCAATTGCTTCTTTTCCTAAAGCGTTTTTCAGAGTATCTTTAAGATAATATCTTCCTGTAGTTTCGTCCAAACCACCCATCTCAGCAATTTCTTTTTTACTTTTTTGTAGGGTAATTTTTGCTTGTTGAATAGCAAGTTCATCTTTTTCCCGCTTTGTTTGATACTCAGTAACATCATAGAACTTACCTTTAGTACCAAGACCTTCAAAGCCTTCTGTATCAAATGCTGTTCTAGTTTGTACATCAGTTGGAATACCTGCACGTTTTTGTGCTTCAGCAGTAATATCAACTTCACCAAACAAACCTTTCATAGTTTTCTGTGGGCCACGGATATAATCCAGATCAGGTGGACGGATAGTAGATTTAACCATCTCACGAACAGTCATTCCAGTGTTACGTGCTTTAGCAAATGTTAACTTTGCTGCATCCGCACCCATATAACTTTCAGCATCACTAAGACGGTCTGCCATCTTTTCTGCTTCAGAAATACTACCACCAGACTTTACAAACCATGCGGATGCAACATCCTCTGCTCGTACGCCTTCTGGTAGATTTTCTACATCAACATACTTAGCCAGACGCTTAACAGCCTCTTCTGCCTTTTCTATCTTTTCTCTTTCAGACGCTTGTTCCTGACCATATCTTTCGTACATATACTTTTCGGCACGTGACATGCTATCACGAATACTGTCTTGATTTCTTTCAACTACTTTTTCAAATCCTGATGCTAGGCCAGCAGCTAATCCAGTTCCAAATCCCATTACGTTCTCCGTGCCATAAGACCTTTAGGCTCTTCTGTTTCTTGTGTTTCTACAGAAGGCTCTTCTTCAATGTCTGTATCTTCAACTTCCTGCTTAAACTTATTCATCATTTTAGCAACTTTTGTTGGTGCAAGTTTATCACTAGTATCAGGTTTTTCTAAACCAGAAACATAATCAACTTTTGCCATATCAGCCATATACATAATCATCTCAATAAGAAGCGGAGAAACTAATGCACCCACATCTACAGAATGAACACCCTCCATTACGGAGTTAAGTTGCATAGTATTAACAATGCTGGTGATTGGAACGCCTAACTCAAGCACATCCATCAACTGGTTCATAAATTCATCAGTTGATAACCTTTCCATATAATATTCAATGGCTTCATCAACTGTAGACAATTCAGACGCTTGTTGCCACGGGCGTGATCCCAGTTCAATTGTTAATGATTCACCCGGTATAGGTGCATCAAACATTGAGGTTACATCTTCAAGAACCATTTAATTCGCCCCTTTTATCCTTAATAATGTTAAAATGTTTCATAATACGGTTTATAGGCTGTGACATATCTTCTTTGTCTGTAGCATTTTTCGTGCGTGATGGTGACAATAAGCCAATGTTTTTTGTTGGCTTTTTTGCTGGCATTTTATCCATCATACGCATTAATTTATTATATGATGCTAGAGAAGCATTAAACTGTCTTGACATAATCCTATACCTCTTTCGTACCTAATAGTTTTACATATTCTGTATTAAAAGTCAATGGTTTTTTATTGGCTACAACCTTATCCATCAACTTACGTACAACCCATTTAAGTGCTGGTTTATTACTAATAAATTCTGCAAACTTTTCACCATGCTTTTCATATAGTTTGTTTAACCATTTAGGTGCTTCATATTTTAACCATGTGCGGAAAATAAGCCAACGTACATCCTGTTTACCATACACTTCACGTGCTACCCAACATAAACCAAAGAAATATGAACCAGCAATTGTACTGATTAATGATCCCACCGCATTACCAGCTGCAGTATTTGACTGCTCATCAGCTATTTGCTGACGTGTAGTTGCGTCCAATTCAGCAATAGCTAAAGCATTTACACGATCAATTTGGTTTTCTGCAGATTTCCATGCCCATTCCATTGTGTCACCATAAAATGTCCATAAATTATCATAAGCATTTTTACTGATGTCCAGTATGGCATTAGCATTTAATTCATTAGCACGATTAACTGCTGCAGTATCTGCAGTAGCAATCTGCCTACGCCACTGTGCATTAGACTGTGCAATTACTAACTGGTTCTGCGCATTGAACTGATCACGTTGATTGTTTAACTCTGCATTAAAACGATTGACTGTATTCGTCTGACCTGCATTAAACTGTGCCTGTGCATTTTGCTGTGTGGCATTGAACTGTGATACTTGTGACCCTAAACTTGCAAAGAACTGGTCAACTTGATTTTGACTGGTTGCATTAAACTGTGCAGCCGCATTAGTAGCAGCTTGGTCTGTGAACAATGACTGTACACGCTGTTGAGATTTAAACAGTTCAGTCTGCTGCCTGTTAGACAAGTTAGCCATGTCAACAGACAAGAAGTTCTGTGCGTTCTGCACTGCAGACTGTTGGCGATTACTTAGATTAGCTGTGTCTAACTGTGCCAGTGCAGCAGCTTCAGCCATGACCATTGCCTGACTGTTAGACAGGTTGTTCAGGTTCATTGTATTCACAGCACGTGAGTTCTCTAGCTGTACCTGCTGTTCAGCAGTGAAGTTCATGTTAGCTATATCACCAATACGTGCAGAGTTCTGTACACGTGACTGGAACGCTTGGTCAAACTCCTGACCCATAAACTGCGCACGTTGTTGTGCAGCAAGCATGGCACGTTGCTGTCTGTTAGATAAGTTTTGTCCTTCAAACTGTGCTTGTGTTTGAGCATCAGCCTGCGCAATAGGCAATGCACTTTCCATAGCAGCCTGCACCATTGCCTGTCCTGCAAGACTAGATGCACTTAAACCCCTAGCAGCCATAGCGGAAGTGACACTCCGCATAGCACCTGCAGCCCAAGCTGGTGTGTTACCACCTTGAAACTGTTGCATCAAGTTGTTCAGTTGTCCTTGAACAGTAGCCTGTTGTGAAGGTGTGGCTTGAGCAGCTTGTATCTGCTCAGTAAACTGTGAAGCTACCTGTGCGTCAGCTACACCTGATATCAACTCACCTGCTTGTATCTGACGTTGTACAGGGTTGTTAATAAGTGAAGCATTGCCCTGTGCAGCCTGTAGATTACCCACAGACGAGGCAGTTTGTTGTGCTGCAGTAATCTGCGCACGAGGGTCTTGAGGATTAGCCTGTGCAGCTTGTGTAGCGTTCATTGCACTATCTACACCCGGTGCAGCTTGTGCAGCCTGCATCACGTTAGCATCTGTAGGTGTTATTCCTTGTGCCTGTGCAGTGGTAGCTGTAGCGGTAGGAACGGATACTTCACCTGTTAATTCACCTGTACCTGTAGCAATATCCTGTCTTGGGTCTGTTTGTGTTTGTGCAGCAATAGTGACACCACCAACAGGAAGAGCAGGATTGTACATTTGCTCTACACTAAACTGTGCCACACCCGGAACAGCACTTTTTACTTCTGGTGTTTTTTCATCACCAGCTTTTTTACCTTCTGGAATATCATCTCCAACTTGATAATAAGTTGCGGGTGTTGTGGTATATTGTGTCGGACTTGCGCCTGTGTATACAGGTGTACCAGCTTGTGTGCCAGCAGGGTTGGTTACAGTACCACCTACTGCAAACTTCTGTGGTTCAACATAACCACCTTTGTTTTGCGTTAATGTAGTGTTTTGTATTTCAGGCGTAACCTTGCCGCCATATACTTGCTGATAAAAGTTAGATGCCGCTGCACCATAGCCTTGATTAAGTGGTGTATAAGCTTGTGCTACAGGCTGCCCAGTATTAGGGTCTTGTACATACTGGCCTACAGGTGTAAACCGTGTACCTGATAAATAAGGTGCTTGATAGATAGGCGGTATGAAAGTTTGTTGTGCAGTTTGTCCAGTTTGTGCAGTTTGTCCAGTTTGTGCAGTTTGTGCAGTTTGTGCAGTTTGTGCAGTTTGTGCAGTTTGCGTTGGTTGTATCGAAGTTTGCGTTTGCCTATTCTGCATCTGAGCAGCAACTTGTTGTGAGTATTGTTGTTGTTGTTCAGGTGTCATAGTAGCGTTTTGTTGTTGTTGATTTGAATCAGAAATACTAGTCCAACCGCCAAAATCAATAGGCACAGTGATACGCTCACCAATTTCATTATAAGCATACTGAAAACCTTCTGGTGGTTCTACAGCGGGGTACGCTCTCATAATATCAGGTCTAGGGTTTTCTTTATAAATACCTTTTGCAACCATTTTAGAGGGATCGTTTATTTGTTTTTGACGCTCTTCTTCTTCCTTTCTACGTTGCATAGCAGCATCATAGTCTTTTTGTTGTTGGGCAAGTAAATCTTCTTGCTCTTGTTTTTTCTGTGCTTCATATTCAGCCACACGAACATCGTAAGGTTTTAATTGTCTAAATGCAAGGGCAGTGTCTTCACTGTATCCTGCTCTACTTCTAGTTTCAGCAGTGTCTTGCCTAGAGCCAACACGTATTCTTATACTTTCTTTATGGTCGCTTGGGTCGGGAATATAATAATGTTTTGCTGCAAAAGTTGGACCTTCACCTACATCACCGCCAGCATCACCGCCCGCTTCAAACTTTTTACGTGCCATACCACCTTTAGCCATCTGCATGGCTTTATTGGTATACAAATCCATCTGTTGCTGTTGAGCAGGGTTGTTAGCTAAGTAATCTTGAAACCCTTGCATATTACCTTGATAGCCCATAGAACGTGCTATCTTTTCCATGCCACTAGGCTTAAATGCTTTAAACATTGCCATTCACTTAATCCCTACTCAATACTTTGTCCAACTTATCCTCGACACGATGCAAGGCATCCATAACCTGCCGCATATCGTCACGTAGTTCCATGCGAGTTGCATAGTCTTCTCTTGTTTTATTCAACAAGATTTCGATGCGCTTCTGTTCACGGGTAATACCATTAGCCCACCACGCACCACCAGCCAACACTAGGGCAAGTAACGTGTCTATTAAGCTGGTCATTTCCATCGCTTACCAACCAGCAGGTACTTTATGTACGATAGGTGGGTTAGCAAGGTTGTCAATCTGGGTGTCCAGATTTGCCTGTAAGTCAGCTTCTGTTTGTTCCAGTGAAGCAAGTACCTTCTCTTTGCACCAGTCCCTTGTCACACTGTTAAATGCAACAAAGTTATCTGGGTCTAGTTCAGGGGATGCTGTGCCGTATGATGATGCTGACAGATAGTTACCCTCTGCATCTTGCTCACTGTCACTGACAGCGGTGATGCGCCAGTGGATTGTTTTGATTACGTCTGACAAGCCATCTTCAGAAGGGGCTGTGTCTAATGTTGGGAAATCCCATGTGTATGTGTTAGCCATTAGTTAGCCTCCAACGCTGTAAGGCGTGTTTCAATATTAGCCAGCCGCTGTTCAGTTGCCGCACCGACAAAGGCCAGCAACTCAGGATAGCGGATGCCAAGCCGTGTGCGTTCAACAGCACCCTCTGGTGCTTCTTCGGCTGTGTCGTAAGCGTCAGTGCGTGTGTAGGCATCAACGGCTTCTACGGCCTCGATAGCCTCACTAACAAGACGTTGTTCAGTGCGTTCTGGTTGCGCCTCAACAATGACGTTGCCTTCTTCATCAAGTTCTTCTTCAACCGCTGGAATAATAACATCCTCATAAACTGCCTCTACAGCTTCGACAGCCTCAACAGCTGGAACCTCTGTCTGTGTTTCCCACCAAGTTGATGCGATAAAGAACGCATAGTCACCAGCGTCCAAGCCAGCGGCAGTCATAGCTGCTTGAACGTCCTGTGCAATTACGCCAGCGTGTGTTCTAGCTGCATCGCCCTTTGCTTCGACTGCGCTGTTCCACTTGAATGTTTTGAACAAGCCGCTGATAGCTTTAGCCGCTGTTACTTCAGCGTCAGTTAGTGCTGCGATTTGCTGCTTTTCATTAGCGTCAGATGTGTTGATAGTGCCGTTGGTTGCGTAGATGTCGTCATATCTTGCGCTAGGGTCGCCCAAATCAATATTGTTATCACTTAAACCTCCCACACTATCTGTTGGAACAATGTCTGATGCTCTTGGCTGAATACCACAATCTGAACCAAGATAAACATAAGTGTTTGTGACACCCATACGTCCTTGAAGTGTTCCTCCAGTGCGAAATAATACAAGTGTGCCTTCACTTGAGGTTCGGTTTATATCTAATGGTGCTTCAGAACCACAAGAAGCGTTTAATTGTCCAGTGTTTCTTATTGCAATCCCACTGGCATTGTTATTTGTAGATGGTGTAGAATCAGTTGTTGACACCAGCAAGTTGCCGCTGCTGTCGATGCGGAGGCATTCCGTGCCATTAGTAAAAATCCGAAAATCGTTATTTGCGTGACCATATGTAATCCGACCAATTGAAGTATTTGAACTATCGCCAAAATAAATCGCACTATCTCTTGTTCCAGCAGTTGCTTGGCATTGTAATCTCAAAACGGCATCTGCGCCGCTGTCACTACCAGCGAGTATCCGAATTTCGGAATTAGCATTATTACCCGCACCAACATCTAGTTCGTAAGATGGCGCACGGTTGATGCCTACGTTGCTTGTTCCACCATTAACAAAGAAAGCATTAGATTGAAGGCTGCTTTCAATTCGGAAATCTATGTCTTGGCCTGACTCATTAAAGACTGTTACACCCGAATCATTACCGGCAATACTCATACGGTTTCTATAGTTAGTACCGTTATAGTAATACGCTGTAAGAGTTTGTCCGGTGGCTGAACCTTCGCAGTCAAGCTGAAACCGTTCGCCTGAAGGCGTGTTGGAGTTGCGGAAATAAACAAGGCCAGCATTAACAACTCCTGTCGCAGATTCATCAGTAGTGCCGCCCACACGAAGGCTATTTCCACTTAAAATGTTTAAATCACCGCTGCTGTCGATGCGCATACGTTCTGTGTTGTTTGTCCAAAATTCAGTAGCAGCATTTTCAGAATTTTGTATTCGCAGATTTGTGCTACTACTTCTACCAATCAGTGAACCTGCTACACCATCTCCAGTTTGCAGGAATTGTATAAAGTTATTTCCATTTTCTAAAATGGATAGTTTGTAGGTTGGGTTCGTATTTCCGATGCCCACGTTGCCGCTGCTGTCGATACGCATCCTTTCGCTATCGTTAGTTCTAAACCACATTGCATTAACAGAATGGTCATAGGCTAAAATGCCTATATTTGAGTCCGCTGTATCTGCAAAGTTTATCTGGGAGTTTCCACTCGATGCTTCAATGCGTAATTGGGGTGAAGCACCAGTCATATGCAAAAGACTTGAGGGTGCGTCTTCTCCAATGCCCACGTTGCCGTTGGATGATACATAGAACCTGCTATTACCAGAGCCATCACGACCGTGTAAAACGTATTTACCGCTGTTTGAACCACCCGCTGTAATTAATACACCATTTCCATTAGCGGTATCCGTATGGTCTATAAGTGCTGCTGCTGAACTAGCTACGCCATAATCAATATCAAGCCTATCAGCCGCCACAGTGCCAGTGACATCCACGCCTGTGGCGGTGGTGGTCAGTTTGGTTGAACCATAATGGTTTAACTTAACTTCGCCGGTACTGCCATCACACTGAACATAAGCAACTGAACTACCAGAGCCATCATCGGTCTGTAAGAAAATATCTTTGTCATCAGAAAGATTACGAATAACTAATTCGCCAACAGTATTTAACACAAATGAATTTGTCCCATCGTGGTACAACTGCAAGTCAGACCCATCACCAAAGATGGCTTTGTCGTTGTCGCCAAAGGTCAGGTCAGTTGAAGACAACGCAACAACCCCTGTACCATTCGGTGAAAGGTTAATGTTACCATTCGTGTCGGTGCTTGAGATGGTGTTGCCGTTGATGTTGATGTTGTCAACGTCTAGGTCTGTATCAATTACAACAGTACCAGTTCCATCTGGCGATATGTTAATGTCACCGTTAGTGTCTGTACTGATGATGGTGTTGCCGTTGATGTTGATGTTGTCAACTTGGGCTTCAGTTACAGCAGAGTTAGTTCCAAGTGTTACACCATCAATAGCACCACTGTCAATGTCTACTTTGCTAATGTCAACTTCGCCTGTACCATTAGGTGTCAGGGCAATGTTGCCATTTGTATCTGTACTGATAATGGTGTTACCATTGATGTTGATATTATCAACGTCTAGGTCACCAACTATGTTAGCAGAGCCTGTAATTGTGAGTGTGGCAGTGTCAATAGTTACAGCAGTAGAGGCATCAATGTCAACTGTGGGGGCTACAAGTTCCAGTTCAACATCGGCATCAATATCAAGTTGACCATCTGCGCTTGATACAATCTTAAGTGCAGTATCACGGAAATACATATTGCCTTGCAGGTATGCATCTTTATAGAGCAAGCCTGATGTACCCAAGTCAAGTGTATTTGTCGTCTTTGGTTTAACTTCGGTGGCACTTACAACAAGGTCTTGTACTGGACCAACAACTGTGATTGCTCCACCTTCTGCAGCTGTGCCATCGTGCGTGTGACCTGTTGATGAGTTAAATGCGGATTCTACCGCATCAAATTCACCATCAAGGTCTGACGCATTAATAATGTTACCATCAGCAATGTTATTACTGGTGTCGTTACGAGTGTAGCCTGTACCCATAGTGTCCTCTACCTTCTGTCATGAATACCATACTCAACTGTGATTGCATCCAGTGAAAATGGTGGGTCTGTGCCGTCTGATTCAAACTGAAATGAAACGGCAAATCCTGAACCTATAATCTGTGTTTCAAATAACTTTAACAGTTTTGTTCCGTAGCTTGTAGTTCCGAATGTTCCTACTCCGTAAAAGCCTACAACACCTGATGTGTTTGCAAAACTAATTGGGGCAGGTTGAATTGTTCCTTGTGTATCAAAATCAAGTTTAAGACTTACATCAAAGTTTACACTACCTTGTGGGTCTGTGTAAAGAAATAATTTGTAAAATGTCTTACGTACTCTTGGGTCTTGAATTGGCAGATGTGGTGTAGCAAATGTTGTTTGAATATTAAGCCCATCAAAACTATTGCCTGCCTCCATCTGATATAAGTAGCCATCATCATTTGCAAACAGCACAACTTCTACAGCTTCATTGTAATTACTGTCTGCTACATAAGCACGTATACCACGTGTTTCTGCAAACCCTGTACCAGCACCGCCTTGTTCAGCAAACTGTGTGGCAATAATGCCTTGAGCATTTTCTTGTGTAATGTTTGTGTTAAAGCCTAGTATTCTGTATTGTGACTTCTCACGAATTACACAGCTAGTAAAGTCTGTATTTGCCGCAATAAACCTAGTCATGTTTGGCTGAATAACTTTAGATACTGCAGCAAGTCCAAAGTCGCCAATTCGTTCTGTTGCACTTAATAGTCTTAATCCATCTGGTGCAAGGAACATTACATCCCCGCCAATCTCTTGTATTGTGTCACCTTCAAGGCAACCTATATCTCTTGTGATTGGCTGCAGATTAAAGTCTGCAAGTGTATTACCAAGTAACTGCTGAATGTTTTTCTCTGTAAAAATAATCAGCTGATTACGAAAAACAACCAGTCCTGTAATTGTGCCACCTACATTGATGGAACCTGAACCCGCTGCTACATCAAAGCTATCATCTGCATAAGGTGCTGTAAATGAAAGTGTAGTACCCTTACCAAAGAACAGTGACTTCTTGTGTTCTACTACATGTGTAGCACTTACTACATCTGCTGGTGCATCATTCAGTACAATAAAGTCATTGTCGTCATATAGTGCAGGAGCATTTGCTCCATCTACTATTGCTATCTTTTCAGTGCCACTAAAGTTATATTTAGCAAACCGTACTTTAGATGCGCCTTCTCTATTGATAGAGATAAATGTAATTACAGCATCAT
>Ga0255752_10005560_pt1 | contig 12163 bp, 6 predicted proteins | sample 011ome_25_FD_179952 | JGI IMG/M metagenome (GOLD analysis project Ga0255752, IMG submission 179952) | Coastal salt marsh microbial communities from the Groves Creek Marsh, Skidaway Island, Georgia - 011512CT metaG (version 2) | ecosystem: Environmental > Aquatic > Marine > Intertidal zone > Salt...
TAGCAGCCTCAGGAAATGCATCTTTGGTCAAACCGCCCGCTTTAAGAATGACGTCTTTGACGGTTTCACCATCTTTAATGGCATAGCGGCCTGGATACATCACTTCACCCGATATGCTGATGAATTGTTGGAATTCAAAGCCATTTTTCTTGCGAACCACTAAGGCATCAAAAGGCTCAAATTTGAATGCGCCATCAGTGCTTAAATTCAAAGGCACTTCGACAAGCTGGCCTGTTTCTTCACCGGAGAAGTTCATGCGATAAACGACGAGCTGGGAAGAATCTGCCGCAAACGTCAATCCGCCGGCAAGCTCCACAACTTCCGACAACGTAATAGACGCATCGTAAGGCATTTCAAGCGGAATTTTAACCTCGCCACTCACGGAGATCATGGCGCCATCAAAGAATGTCTTTTCTGAAAGAATACGCAGTTCGTCCCCGTCCATGAACTTAAAGGAGGTATCGTCTAATACTACAGGCAACACCTCTGTTTTGCCATTAGGGTAAGTGCGGAATACATAGGCGGCATCGCGTTTTGCCTCTTGAGTTAATCCATTACTTAGGTCAACCAATGCGGGAATGGTCAACGCTTCGTCTACCGTATAGCTTGCCGGATTGCGTACTTCTCCAGTTACTTTTACCGTCGCGCGGTCTACGTAGTTGCGCTTGTCTAGGATCTGGATGACGTCTTCAGCCATCAAGGGAACATCTGCACCGCCATTGAGCACTTCTTCTAAAGAGAAGGACTGTAAGGCAGTCGTACCGTCCGAACGAAGGCGCGTCAAATACCCCACATCCATGCGCGTCTCTTCACGTAAGCCTACTTTCTCCAACAACACTTTTAGAGAGGGATAATCGCGGATACCATAAACCCCAGGATAGTCCACAAGGCCTTTCAACTCCACATAATCTTTTTTATCAGAGGTCTGCGTTGCTACAATCACCTTGTCGCCGTCCTCAAAAGTCAAAGAGGCCAGCTCAGCACCGCTGTATTCCTTCACAAAAGACCCTTCTGCATTTTTGCGGACCAATTGGATTTCGTCTTCCAACGCATCGCTCAAATACCCACCAGCGTAGGTCAATAGGTCGCCAAAGGTTTCCTTGTCTTTCATTTCAAAGACGCCCACCTGCTTCACAGAACCTTTCACCTCCACGAGGTCACCAATAAACGGCACATACAAGATGTCATTGTTCTGGAGGTAATAGTCTTTCTGCTTTTTAGGATTGAAGAGGTATTCATACACATCCAACTCTTTGACCTTTCCTCCATTGATCACTTGGATGTTACGAACAGTCCCTAGTTTGGAAGGACCGCCGGCTGCGATTAATGCATTGAATGCGGTGTTATAGGCACTCAGTGTATAGGAACCTGGCTTTGCAACAGCGCCAGTTATTTGAATGGTCAACGTACGCGCTGTCGTAAGTGTCAACGCAAACTGACCACTTTGGAACTGGTAGAAATTGCGCAACCTGCGCTCCACAATCTTGCGCGCCTGTCCTAGGCTTACACCTTTAAGGTAGATTTTAGGAAGATTCCCAGGTTCAATAAAACCGTCCGGCTTGATAGTAAACTGAAGATCGGCTTGTGATTTACCGAAGATGCTTACGGTCACTACATCACCGGGACCTAAAATATAGGAGTCGTTAGGGATGTAGTCTTTACTCACTTCAAATGTGCCTATTGAGCCGTCGCGGAAGATGTGCTTACCAAAAACTAAATTCTCGTCTGAGCTATCTGCGAGCGCAACCTCAGCTTTACTTTCTTCAATCTCTTCAACGTTTACACGCTGATTGACAGATTTGGTTGTATCTAAAATTTCATCAACAGGATTTTCCGCAACCGGCGCATTTTCCATAGCGGCCTCGGCTTTCATCTTTGCAATCTCTTCTTCAACGATGGGTTGGATGCGAGGGATGTCGCTCATGCTCAATGCTGCAGTATTTATGCCGCGCGCCTCCAGCCTATTTTCGAGTTCTTCAGGGTCAACGTTTTGACGCTGCGCCTCGGCAAAAGCCATACGGCGCGCTTCTTGTTGTGTAGGCTGTGCTACAGCTAAAACAGGCACAAGCGCTAATATCCAGAGTAGATTTCTCAATTTCATGAGGTTTTATCTTGGTTTTTTGACTCCTCAAAGGTACAAGAATCCCAACAAGCCTATTGTATTTTAATTATTTGGTGCAGATTTCTCTCTTTTGCTTCCTATGTGCCTATTTAACTACCTTGCAAGTTCAAACCAACATCCCAACAGATGGAGCAAAAGATGCCACAAGAAAATAATTCACCCATGCAGGGTTCGTCAAGCATTGCTGACGATGAAATTACCCTTAAGGACATTATCCTGAAGATACAGGAGTGGTTCTCCATTGTGTGGCCAAAGAAGAACGTCATCATAGTGGTCTCCCTAACTATAGGGCTGTCGGCTGCGTTGTACACAAAATTCATAGCAAAACCCACGTATACAGCCTCTTACCAGTTGTTTTTTGAAGAGGATGGCGGCGGACTTTCCAGCGCTATGCGCCTTGCTTCGAGCTTTGGTTTTTCCATGGGGGCAAATGGTGGGTCATCTAGTGCGACCGTTCAGCAATATTTGACTTCTAGGGATAATATTGCCAAGGCAATGATGTCAAAACTAGATTCAGGATTATTGGTCGATCGCTATTATGAACAGTTGCTGCTAGACGATGCAGATTTTGCGGATGAATACCGTTCCAAATTCAATAAAAACCAACGTTTTACAGATTCTATCTTCACAGAAATCTTTGTAGCCCTGAATGAGGAGAACATGGTTAATGTTTCCTTAGATGAAGAAAGCGGTATAGTTTCATTCAACGTCGTATCAGAAAATGAATCTTTCGCTTTTGATTTAGCAAATGAACTCATTGCTAATACTGAAGAGAAGTTTATTTCATGGAAACGCACTAAAAGTCAAGATGCGGTAGATGCTTTCCAAGGAAAAGTAGATTCTTTGGAATTGGCCATAGATGCTACTCTAAGGAGGTTGGGAGAATACGAAGATCAAAATAACTCCCTAGTGAGTTCCGTTGATAAGATGAAACGCATGCGAATTACCATAGATATGGAAGCGCTTAAGGTGGCGTACGGGGAGTATATCAAAGGCCTAGAAATGTCTAAGGCAGAGCTGATGAATCTAGAACCGCCGTTCAAATATTTTGACGACCCGACCTATCCTTTGAAAAAGGACGAAGGCTCTGCAGCAAAAGCCGGCATATTCGGATCTGTCATCGCAGGCTTCCTGTTGATACTTTTCTTCATCGGGAGGGTAGAAGCGAAAAATATCATGGCCGATTAAGACCATGGCATCCCCAGACCTTCCTTGGTATGTCTTGTACACCAAGCCTAGAAATGAAAAAAAAGTAGCAGAGCGACTTCAGCAGGCCGGTTACACGGTCTATTGCCCTTTACAAAAAGTCTCTCGTAAATGGAGTGATCGCACCAAGGTGGTGGAAGAGCCACTTTTCAGATCCTACATCTTCATTCAAATTGAAGATGCCCGTAGAGACGAGGTGTTTTCTTTTCCAGGAACGGTGCGTTACCTATTTTGGTTGCGACGTCCTGCTCAGGTTCGCCAAACAGAAATTAACACAATTCAAAAGTGGTTGGGAGAATACGATCATGAACTCCTTTCCATTGAAGATTTTCAGTTAGGTCAAAAAGTCAAAATCACCTCCGGTCAGTTTATGGATGAGGAAGGAGTGCTCTTTGATACCGGTCGAAATTATGCAATTGTTCAGCTACAAACCATGGGAATACAAGTCCGTCTTGATTTAAAGAGAAATCCTTTGGAGCGAATCTAGTTCACGGTAGTAGTTTCCCAATCAAATGTAGTGGATCCGGATCCAGACGTTTTGCCCAAGTTCCAACCTGAGGTTGCGGTTCCTGCTGGCCAAGTGATTCCGTTTCCAAAGGTAGCAGTGGTATACGGCTTTATGGAAACAGTACCGGAGGTAAGTACTTTTGTGGAGAATCCACTTTTCCAGTCTCCTACGGTAATTTGATCACCAAGCAGAACAACATTGGCGGTAGAGCTTGTTACATCACTGCCGGCTAGAGCGCCAAACCTACTTCCATAGTCTGTGATTTTCACGCCGTTCACCCCACCATCTAGTGTTATGGTTCCTGATGAAGATAAGAAGTCTGTATTTTGACAGAATATGCCCCAATTTGATCCGGTTCCCGTACCATTGATTTCGATGGTTCCACCGCCATCGGCAATGATTTGTTTTTGAACAGGGAAATTAAATACGACGCCATAATCCGACGCTGCTGAACTGGTGCCGGAGATAGAAATAGCCGTTCCCGTTGTTGCGGATGATTTTATCGACCAAGGCGTCGAAGCGCTCATCACGAGGCTGGCGAAGTTAATACCATACCAGTTGGCGCTTTGTCCATTGATGGTTACTGATCCAGAGCCAGCATCGATATCGATGAGTCCATTTTGGTTTAATCCATGGCCCGTGGTTGCGGTTGTGCTCGTGCATTTGCCTTGAATTAAAATGTTGCCACCGCTAGTTGTCATGGTGGTGGTGCTGGAAGCTTGGGTGCCGAGCTCTATCCCGTGTGTACTGCTGCTGGTAGCGAACCCGTTGGGCAGACCGTCGGAATCAGTATCTGTGCCACCGGCAAGGTAGATGTTGCCGCCACTGGTGGTGAAGGAAGTATTGTCACCAGCGCTGATAGAACCTGAGCCGTCGTTGTCGTAGTCCGACCAAAGCACTAGATTTCCGCCGGTGGAGGTAAGCGTTTTGCTCGAGGCAATAGTAATATTCCCTTTAGCATGACTATTTAGGGAGCCGCCTGCGGAAAGGTTTCCGTTTAAAGTCAAGTTACCTCCAAGAATATTGACATCTCCATTTACATTAAGGTCGTTCGCTACAGTTAAATCCCAATTGTTTGAAGTTTTACCCAGAGTAAACCCTGTTTCGTTACCGCTCATAGAAAGCCCACTTAATGGCCAAGATATGAGACGTTCTTCAAATGAATTCGAATAGGGCTCAATAATTACACCCCCAGCAGTTTCTATGCTAGAAGTGTTGGTGCCGTTAAAGTAAAGAACATCTCCAATAAGTGTTATATCACCAGATTGACCGGTGCCCCCTAGGGTCAAGCTGTAATCTAAAGCGATAGATTCACCATTTGCGCCAAAAGGATTTATACCCCCATTTAAGGTAATGGCACCAGAACCCGCGTTAATATTGTTTCCATTACCTGCAGATTGAATACCATCATTGTGATTTGAACTTGAGGAGCCACCGCCATAACCGGTGATACTTATTGCGCCTCCGGCTGAAGTAATAGTATTACTGCCGCCAAATACAAAGCCACGACATTCACTGCCGGTACTTGAACCCCCTTGGCCAACCGCCGTGATTGTCCCTGTTCCGGAGACTGTAAGGTCTGTATTTGGGTCTAGATAAATGCCGTGTTCGGCACCGGTTGAGCTATTGCCCCCTCGGCCTAAAAGTGTTATTGATCCGTTACTAGTAGCTGTAATGTCGTTATATATTCTAATGCCAAAACCGTCGTAGGATTGCTGCGTACCAAGGTCAGCGTCTATTAAAACGTCTCCAGCTGCTTCGATAGTACTCGCTATAACTGCATATCCTCCAAGAAGCTCGACAGGGCCATTGATAGAGAGGGCATCATAAATACGAATACCACAAGTTTGCGTTGAGTTCCCTAAAGTAAAACCTCCAAAGGAGGAAAAGTTGATGAATTGGAAATCGTCAAAATCAACCACACCTGTATAATTTGCCCCAGAGTAATTTCCATCTACATCTAGCTGATTGATGTAGGTGGTTGCCCAGCCGTTTGTAGTATTGGGTTCCCAAGTAAAATGGCCAGTGGTTGTTATTGGACATGGTGAGGCATTTGATATTTGATCTGTTACGATGGTAATATCACCACTTCCAGAATTTATCGAAGATCCGCTCTGAAAGAATAAATCTGCGGCCGATCCATATCCGTTTCCAGCCCATATATACACATCTCCGCCATTTGTGGTAATAGAACCTGTAAAGTCCATGGCATTGTAATTGTAGCCATAGGCGCCCACCGAAGGGCCATTCCCAACCGTAAGGTTGTTCCAAGTGCTTGTACCTCCGTCGGAGTTAGATCCGCCCAGCCAAACATGACCGCCGTTAGAAGACAAAGTGCCTGATCCACTAATGCCTCCTAGATCGCCATGGTTGTAATCCGACCATAGGATAATATTCAATACTCCAGAGCCAGTAGCTTGAATAGCTCCAGCATTGTTTATACGTGACCTTGATTGAAGTGTTGCTGTACCCGTCCCAGAAGATTTGGAGATATTCACACCACTAGCAATTTCTAAAGCGTCATTTGCCGATGAAATAGCCTTAAATAAGATATCTCCTGTGGCCGAGCTCGTTAAACTTGCATTGATATCTACCAATGAACCATACAATGAAATAGGGCCTGCAACGGTTTGGGCTACATCAATTGAAATTTCAGTGTTGTTATCAGCTGCCCCCATGGTTAGCGAAGACGGGAACTGAGTTGAGCTCCAAGTAAACCAGTCATTACTTACGGCTTGACCAAAAGAAGTACTTCCATTCGCAGGTCGGATTGTAAAATCCCCCGTACAATTTACTTGCTGACGAATATTACTGAAATTATAGGTGTCAAATCCCAATTCAATGTCTGACGAACTTGCGGTAATAGGTGTACCGGCTTTTGATCCAAGCACAACTTGTGACGATCCAGAATTCACATATGCTTTGTTGTTTGTAGAAAATAACGTGATAGGTCCAGAAACAGCTAAAACATCTGTGTTTCGAACAAAGTTGATGGCATATAAAGTTCCCTCAGCCTCCATGGTAATGCCACCACCTGCACCTGTAGCGTAGATTTTTGTGCCTAGCGGAGCATCGAATATTATACCCTCGTCAGCTACCGAGGAGCCCTTAAATACGATGGCATCAGAGGAGGTATTTGAAGACAAGAATTCGACGTAACTATTGCCGCTGTAAAACCCTATTCCGGGATCAATTCCGCCGCCATTACGAGCAATACCTTCAATATAAATTTTTCCTTCCCCAGCGTCGAAGGACTTGTAGCCGTTATTCCAACTTCCTACACCCATGTTCCCGTATGCAGCGCTTACTGCATTTGTGGTATTTCGTCCACGCATGGTGATGTTTCCACCCTCTGAGTCTATTTCTATCGTATGTTCAAAGCGGATACCTTCATTTTCATAGGGAGAGTGAATGTAACCTGATGCGAAGCCTGTGCCATTAGCATCTCCCCCTGCAAAAAGGATGTTCCCTCCGTGAGAGTTCATGGCGAGACCAAGACTGATAAAAATGTTTCCTGTACTATTGCCATCTACATCAGATAGAAATTTAATGTCACCACCGTTGGCGGAACTAGAACCTGTGGTGATGGAAATATTTGCTGTAGTCAGGGTGTGGATATTCAGCTGTGCATTGACGGAGATTTCAGACCCTGCGCCCGTGGCGTTGAGGTTATTATGGATGTCAATATCACCGCCGAATAAGGCAATGTTACCACCTGCAGCTAAAGGACGCCCAATATCTAAGTTGCCTGTATTTCCTGTTTTCCCAATAGTCAAATCTCCGCCTACTTCCAAGTTCCATGCGGTGGGTAAAAGGAAGTTATCTGCCGTTTGGTTTTCTACGCGGTAGTAGGTAAAAGAACTGCCCGAAGGCTGCAATGTAAAGTTCCCCGAAGTTTCTACGTCAATGGAGTTGGAAGCCCAATTCTGCACCCTCAAAGAATTTGCATTTATCGAGATATTCCCGCTGTACGCTGTCGAACCTTCTTGCCCAATTTGAATACAATTGGCCGTTGCATTCGGGGAAAAACGAATTCCATTCGAAAATTCATCGGATGCTTCACGTGTATTCGTTCCTGTCAGGCTAATTGCGCCCGATTGTGATACTACACTTATGATCTGGCCAGAAGATCCGTTTTGGAGTTGCAAGCCACTGTTGTCATAATTGTTGGAATTGGTTATCGACGAAGTCCCTGCGATCGAAATATCGCCCTGTTCTGAGCGTATTGCCACAGGTTGGGTGCCACTCCACGCGGTTATTAATATACCGTGTCGCCAACCGTAGTAGTTATTTGCGCTATCCTCTGCACTTCCGCTTATGTCTATCGTTCCAGTTCCAGAGGTTTCAATGGTAGTAGACGAACCGCTCGTTCCAACCATTACCCCAACACCGTATTGATAATCACCACGCATGTAACCAGTAATAGATATATCTCCACCATTAGCATTTATGGACGCATCATTTATCTCCACAGCATAAAAATGCCCCGATGCATTGTTTCCACTTACATTCGTGTTGGCTTTGATTAAGACATCACCACCACCAGTGTTAATAGCGGCTCCTGAAATTTCCACGGCATCTCTTCCATCGGTATAACTAGCGGCATTCCCCCCTGCAATGGTCAACCCGTTCCACGCCAACGTCCCTGAATTATAGCCGCCACCTATAGCTAAATGACCGCCATTAGTACTCAAGTTTGCATTGATATCTACGCCCCCGGTATTGTAGGCATAGTTGGTAGCCAGAACTAGAGATAGCGCTGCGTTTGTAGCGTTGACGGATTGATTGATGATTATTCGATTCTTCGTATTAAAGGTCAACGATTGAGGTGAAGTTCCGCTATAAGTAATGGCTTGATCCACAACCAAATCTCCGGGTACGGTAACTAGCAGGTCATTCCCGTTTGAAAGGTGGTTTTCAATCACTGAAGCTTGTATGGTCGCAGCTCCACCAGCTACGGTCAAAGTTCCATTGCTGATGGACCAATTCGTCCCACTGGTGCCTGTTTGTCCGTTTGAGGCTATCGTAAGATTCTGGGAAAATAGTCCGTTAGAATAGACTAATAAGATCAAAGAGAAAAAGCGCAGTAATGAATTCATTCTGTAGGCCTATTGGAGTTAGATGCCTCAAAAGTAATAAATACATTTCGCCCAAGTAAATGGTTTATCCAAGCAGCTATTATCAAAAAGTATTAAGTAAAAAAATTACTCAATATTGAAAAAATGGCTCGAGACACTTAGTATCTTTGCAGCACTAACCAATCCGATTTTAATGTGCACGAGGTGCACTCCAAATCAAATTGGGCCGGTCCAGTGAACCCAAACTATTTGAAAAGACAACATGGGACTCACTGCGGCGAAGCCGTTAAAACCAATCCAAATTCAGGCAGTGTCTACCAACCTCTTAGGTCCCCTTATCACTTCTAAAACCCGCTTGAAGCTGCTTTTGCGCTTCTTTGTCAATCAAGACCTAAGTGGGTACCTCCAAGGACTTTCTAAAGAGTTGGATGAAAATTCTAACAGCATTCGCGTTGAGCTTAATAGGCTCGAAGAGGCAGGAATACTTCATTCAGAACATGAAGGACGCCGTAAGCTCTACCGCGTCAACAAAACCCACCCGCTTAATTCCGACCTCACTTCCATGATCCGCAAAGTCACGGGCATTGAAGACCTCGTTGACCGTATAGTGAACCGCATAGGCGATGACTTAAAACAAGTTTGGATATCAGGTCGATTGGCGATGGGCCTAGAAAGTAATGAGTTGGAAGTACTCCTAGTAGGCGAAGGATTTGACAGCGTCTATATCGCAGAGCTAATGGGTAAAGTCGAGGAAAAACTCGAAAAGAAAGTCAGCTACAGTACGACCCCGGCGCTAAGTACCTGGCAAAAGGAAAACAGCCTACTGGTCTGGCAAAAACAAGACGAACAATGATTGCCCGGTCAAAAGCGTTATTAGAAAATATGTAATAATGAAAACAAGCACAGGACATTCCTGTGACAGCATATGTACAAGGAAAAGAAAATAGCAGTTATTGGATTAGGTTACGTTGGACTACCACTGGCGGTGGAGTTCGCCAAACAATATCCTACAGTAGGTTTTGACATCAACGGAGCTCGTGTTGATGAGCTCATGAAAGGTCAGGACCGTACGCTAGAGGTGGAAGATGTGGATTTGGAAAAAGTGATTACTTCGGACTTGGTTTCTACCGAGAAAAACGGCAAAGGCTTGTATTGTACTACAGCTGTAGATGATATAGAATCTTCCAACTTTTATGTGGTTACTGTCCCAACACCCACGGACAAGAATAAACGTCCGGTACTGACACCGCTTATTAAGGCTTCGGAAAGTGTGGGAAAGGCGCTAAAAAAGGGAGATTACGTGATCTACGAAAGTACCGTTTATCCCGGCGTCACAGAAGATGAGTGTGTTCCTGTGCTAGAGCGAATTTCAGGTTTGAAGTTCAACGAAGACTTCTTTGTTGGGTATTCACCAGAACGAATCAATCCAGGTGATAAAGAGCGTACAGTGACTAAGATTTTAAAAGTAACCTCGGGTTCAACCCCTGAGGCTGCGAAAGTGATCGATGAGTTGTATAAATCAGTCATTACAGCGGGAACTCATCTTGCCCCAACGATAAAGGTCGCTGAGGCTTCAAAGGTTATTGAAAATAGTCAGCGTGATATAAATATTGCGTTCGTAAATGAACTCGCGAAGATTTTCAATAAGCTTGACATTGATACACATTCCGTGCTGGAAGCCGCAGGAACGAAGTGGAATTTCTTGCCTTTCAAGCCAGGATTGGTGGGCGGTCACTGTATTGGAGTAGACCCATATTACCTTGCACAAAAAGCTCAAGAATCAGGATACTATCCTGAAATCATTCTTGCAGGCAGAAGAATCAACGATTCTATGGGGTCATTCGTTTCCTCGGAGATAGTGAAAAAGATGGTTCAGAAGGATATACCGGTAAAAGGGGCTAAGGCACTATTGCTAGGATTCACATTTAAAGAGAATTGTCCAGACGTTAGGAACACTAGAGTTATTGATATCTACCGCGATTTGATAGAATTTGGCCTAGATGTAACGGTGTACGATCCTTGGGTTGATACGCAGGAAGTGCTTTCGGAATATGGTATAAATGTCAAGACTAAAGAGTCACAGATCAACCATAAATATTCACTTATTGTCGTCGCTGTAGCACATTCTGCATTCGTTTCATTCGATTATCAAAGTATGCGAAATTCAGAATCATTGATTTATGATTTGAAGGGCATTTTGCCAAGAAACATCTCCGATGAAAGATTGTAAGAACATCTTCAGCGCCTCACTAGCGCTAAGCTCTTGGCAAAAACAAGACATACAATGATTGCCTGGTTGCAGGCATATTGTTCTGTAAATAACAGGGATAAACAGACGAAAGACATCGTATTGACATGAAGAAAAAAGCAGTCATAGTATCCGGATACTTTAACCCTATTCACAAAGGGCATCTCGAGTACTTTAACAATGCTAAGGCCTTGGCTGACGCGCTTTTTGTCATTGTGAATAACGACCACCAAAGAGCGCTTAAGGGAAGTAAAGAGTTCCAAAGCGAAGAGGAGCGAATGATCATTGTATCGAACATCAAAGCGGTGGATCAAGCCATTCTTTCCGTAGATGAAGACCGTACTGTTTGTGCAACGCTAGAGAAAATCGCCAAAGAGTATGGTCAAGATTATGATCTAGCCTTTGCCAACGGTGGCGATCAAAACAACGACACCATACCAGAACGCCCAATCTGTGAAAAAATGGGTATCGCCCTTGTAGACGGGCTAGGAGATAAAATTCAATCGAGCAGTTGGTTATTAAAATGAAAAACATAGCATTAATTCCTCTAAGAGGGGGAAGCAAAGGCATTCCAAGGAAGAATCTTAAAGAAATTAATGGAAGCCCTCTTTGCTCATATGCAATAAATGCTGCTATGAAATCAGAACGTATTCATGAAGTGTGGGTGTCTTCGGATGATCAGGAAATCATTGATTTTGTAAACGCTGAATTTCCAAAGGTGAAAATAAGGATTAGACCTGCTGAATTCGCCACTGATACGGCATCAACAGAATCGGTCATCCTTGATCTAATTCATTCGAATCAGTTCATGCCAACGGACCAATTAATACTAATACAAGCAACATCACCTCTTGTTACTAGCAAAGACCTTGATGAGGCATTACTTCAACTATCCAAAAGTGAGAAGAATTCTCTGGTTAGTGGTGTTGAGTTCAAAAGATTTACTTGGAAAAATGATGGTAACCCCTTGAATTATAATATTTACAAGAGGCCTAGACGAC
>Ga0255752_10005573_pt1 | contig 12151 bp, 1 predicted proteins | sample 011ome_25_FD_179952 | JGI IMG/M metagenome (GOLD analysis project Ga0255752, IMG submission 179952) | Coastal salt marsh microbial communities from the Groves Creek Marsh, Skidaway Island, Georgia - 011512CT metaG (version 2) | ecosystem: Environmental > Aquatic > Marine > Intertidal zone > Salt...
CTCGGACCATCTGCTCCCCACGCCCCTGCTTTTGAACAATGCACCCGCTTGGGATTATCCCTACCAAATCCCTGTCTCCCTGCAGTTGAATGCGGGTGATGAACTGACCCTGGGTGTTGTGTCCTCAGATGGGCTTTACGGTGAGGGTCTGGTGGCCTTGACATCATTCTCTCATACGCTGTTTTGTCCCGGGTGCAATGACCCGCTGGCCTGCAATTTCGATTCGCTCGCAACCCATGATGATTTCACTTGCGATTACAGCTGTGCCGGATGCATGGAGGATGACGCTTGCAATTATTCGCCTGAAGCCACTCAGCCTGATTCCTGCACATACGATTGTATCGGTTGCCCGGACCCACTGGCGTGCAACTACAATGCGGAGGTGACGATTGATGACGGCTCATGTGATTTCTGCTCATGCGCCAATTCGCCCGGCATTGCTGCTACACCTGCAGTTCCCATGGACTCCAGACGCAGGGGGCTCAGCCTGCTCACTTCAGGCGGAAGCCTCTTTCATTGTCCTGTGCTTTCCTTGGAATTGCAGCCGTTGGACGGCGAATGGGAGCCGACCGTTGCCCTTGATGGTGGCGGAGATCACGTGCTGCTGCTGCGCGCGGATTCTACCCTGCACGGGGTGGGAAGGAATGAGTTCGGGCAATTGGACATCCCGGAAAACCTGGGCACCATTGCGGCGTTTTCAGCGGGCGGAAAGCACTCACTGGCCATTGATGGGAATGGGGGCCTTCACGGTTGGGGCGACAACAGCCATGGCCAACTGACTTTTGAAGACTCGGGTGATGCCTCTGGTGCAGAGGCTGGGAACAACCACTCGTTGGCGTGGAAAGCCAATGGTGTCATCATACTCGCTGCAGGAGACAACAGCCTGGGACAATGCGATGTACCCCCGGGACTGAACGTGCTCAAAGTGGCCTCCGCCAACCATAACGTGGCACTCACCATGGACAGCACGATCGTCTGTTGGGGAAGCAACTCCTTTGGCCAATGCGATGTTCCCCCCATCGATCAGCCCGTAGTAGACGTCGCCGCCTCGATTCATACGAGTATGGCCCTCTTGAAGGACGGGACCGTGGTGGTTTGGGGCAGGTTGTCCCTCCTTGAGGAACCGGAAGCAACCTTTCACATCGATGGCAACCCCTCGGATGACTTTTTTGCCATTTTGGACATGGACGGTACGGCAATCTATCTCAGTGATGAAGGCTACATCGCCTACCAAGGGCCGATTTCAGGAGTGCATGCCCATTCCCAGCCGCGCTGCACTGAATGGTGCCTCGATCGTGATGGCGACGGATTGTGCGATGCCGAAGACCCATGTGTAGGTGAAGAAAATGAAGGGTGTGACTGCATCTGTCAGAATGACGTCAATCAGAATGGATTGTGCGATGAAACCGAAATCCGGGGTTGCACCGATGCCAGGTCAGAGGACTTCAACCCAAGGGCCACCTTTGATACGGGATGCGAGCCTTTCAACATCACAGGCTGCCAATCTCCGATAGCCTGCAACTACAACCCGGATGCTACATCTCCTGCAGTGTGTGATTTTGAGTCATGCGGAGGATGCACGGATGAATTCGCCTGCAACTACGATTCCGCAGCGAAATGGGACATCGGAAACTGTGAGTACAGCTCATGTACGGGTTGCCCCGACCCCTTGGCCTGCAACTACAACCCTAAGGTACCGGCGGGTCAGGAATGTGATTACTGCGGTTGTCATTTTGCTGAACCCTCCTTGGACACATACTATTCCCAGACCTTGGTGATCAACTCCCTGGGCGAAGCCACGTTGGGAGGTAGCAATTTCCTCGGCGTCAACAGTTTTGATCAGGCCTTGAATGCCAGCAGTCTCTCGGGCACCACGTGGACAGGTGTCAGCGGGGGCGCGGTCAGCATCTCGGGCGCCCTCCTGCTGATGCAGGACAGCACGCTCCAATTCAGCTCCCCTTCATCCATGGAATTCTACGAGGATGAACTGCGCGAATTGGAGGCCGAGCTGGAAAGCGAACTCGAAGGCGTGGATCTTCAACTCAGTCTCATCATTGAAGCCATCGAGGTTCCCGAGGGAAATGATTTCGTGGACGTGGCCATTGGATTGGGCTCATTCATGGCCTTGAGGGAAAATGGCAATGTCGAGGTGTGGGGCAGTGTCTCCGCCGAGATTGCAGCATTCGCGAGCAATTCAGAAAACGGGGTGTATCCGAATGAAGCATTGAACCTGGAAGACTGGGCAGAAAGTCTGCAAGGGGTGGTGGATGTTGAATGCTCACATCTGTGGGACTTCCATGCCATCATGGAGGACGGAAGCTGGGATTCCTACACCCAAGGTCCATTCGAGCTGTCCCCAGAAATCGATGCCGGGGTCGTTGAAATCAACTGTGATTTCATCCAATGCATGTGCAGGGATACCAACGGTGAGGTATACGCCATCAATGCCACCTCTGGCGGACTCATGAACAACTGGCCGAAGGGAATGCCTCCGCTGTTCGCAGATTATGGAACCGTGGTGGATTTTGACAGTGACTTACTGTCCGCGGTGTTGTTCGACGACGGATCGGTTGGGGTGTGGCTTCTGCCCATAAACAATGGAATGGACACCTACGCCACGATTCTTGCGCCAGAAGAAGTCGGGGATGTTGTGAGAGTCTACGGTGGCCTGCAATTGTATTTACAGGGCGCGGATGGCATCATCCGAAGCTATGATCTGTCTGAAATACTGCCGGGGGCCGGAGAAGCCATCACAGCGGGTGAGGGCTTGTCCGAGATTGTCACGTTCTCATTTCCCGACAGCGTGATGGTCACTCCTCCCACCGAGTGCGGTCAGGCATGTTCGGACATGGACGGGGACGGAATCTGTGATGGGGCGGACGATTGTTTTGGGGAACGGGACGCACTGGGCGTATGCGGTGGTGAATGTTTGCTCGACGTGGACGGCGATGGCGTCTGTGATGTATTGGACAGACCGGGCTGCACCTATGTGGAGTCCTGCAGCTACTTACCTGAAGCCACTTGGGACGACGGCAGTTGTGTCTTCAGCTTCATAGGTCCGGATGCGGATCTCTCGGCTTGGCTCGCCCCATGCCCCAGCGATGTCGATGGCAACGGCGTGGTCCAAACACAGGATCTGCTCCTGCTGCTCGGTAGCTTCGGCCTCGCCTGTGAGGCTGGCGAGGACCTGTTCGACCCTTGTACCGATGAATTGCCCTTTGATTGCGGTTCCGATGTGGAGTACCATGGCCATTCCTATGCCACCTTGGAAATGGGCAGTCAATGCTGGTTCCAGGAGAACCTCAGGAGCGACTTATATGCCAACGGTCAACCTCTCGAGACTGGCCTTGCGGATACCGACTGGAGCAATTCGCAGTCCGGGGCCTTCACTTTGGCTGACGGCGACAGCGCAGGTTATGAGATTTATGGGCTCTTGTACAACGGTTATGCCATTCAGGATCCCCGAGGCCTCTGCCCATGGGGCTGGCATGTGCCTTCGGATCAAGACTGGATGGCCGCAGAGGTCTTTGTTGGATTGGACCTGGTGGAAGCAGAGGAAACGGGGTCTCGGGGTGAGGATATCGCCATTGCCAGTCGATTCAAGGCCAATTCCAACCTCTGGACATCCATGGGCACCAATTCATCCGGCTTCACCGCGCTTCCAGCCGGACGGAGAATGTCCAATGGCGACCTTCAAGGTGTCAGCAATTCGGCTTGGTTCTGGTCATCCTCCCTCGATCCGGAAGGCGGCCAATGGTGCCGTGCACTCTTCTCGGGCAACGATGGAATCAACCGGGTTTCTCCCTCCAGCAGAGAAGGTTATTCGGTGCGTTGCGTGAAGGGTTTGTAATGGCACCATAGGCCGGTTCAACCGCGGCTTCGACGTGGCCTGCACGCATCACCACAAAGCGTCGCGGATGGCCTGCCCTGCTTCTATGGCGTGTTCCGACCCGGTGTGGTTGAAGACGACCACCGCATCCTTTCCATCCAGCGAGCGCCACCACCAGGTACGCGCACCCAGCCAACCGCCGGAATGCGATATGTGTTGCGCATCGGGCAATGACCAACCGAAGCCGTAATCGCTCACACTGCCATCGAGCAAGACAGCGGGCTGGAAGGCCTCCATCAGAATCGAGTCCGACACCATCTCATTTCCAGACCACCATGCATTCCAGCGCACCACATCTGCGGCGCACATGAATACGCCCCCGTCCCCGGCCACGCCATCGAGCTCCGTCGGCAAGACTTCCTTGGCTTCCGCCCCAACCCCGTCCATGCTCCACGTCTTGTGCGGGAAATCAGCATCCTCCGAAAACAGGTTCCACACCCGGGTGCACTCCAACCCCGCCGGTGCGAAGACGTGCTCCTCCATGGCTTCCTCGAATGATTGGCCGAACACCCGCTCCACGATGGCGGCGGCGAGCACATAGCCCGTGTTGCTGTATTCGAAATCTTCACACGGCTTGCGCTGGGCAGGTGGAGCATCAGGAAGCGCCGCCACCACATCGGCGATGCCGAGGAACCCGCGCTCAGGGATGGGCAGATCCATATAGAAATCCGGAATGCCGGACACGTGCTGCAGCAGATGGCGCACCGTCACCCCCTCGTAGGGGCACTCGAGCAGGTATACCCTGATGTCGTCGTCCAGCGCGAGCCTGCCCTGCTCCGCCGCAACGAGGATGCCCGACACAGTGAACTGCTTCGAAACACTCGCCAACCGAAAGGCGGATCGTTCCGTGACCGCCTCGCCTCCAATGCGCTCCACCCCATGGAACCAGCTTCCGAGGTTTCTTCCGTCCCGAAATACAATAACGGCCCCGGCGTGGCGCCCTTCAGCATGTGCTCGATCAAGCCAATGACTGACGGTGTCGACAGGTATCGTGGGGTCCATGCCCACGGCTGACGGGGCTTCCATAACCGGACCGCAACCGATGACGAAAACCCATAACAGCCCCAAGCCAGCGCCCAGAAAACCCAACCACTTCCCATCATTCATGTCCCAATATGTGGATTTCCAGCTGTCATTCACTCCGGGATGCAGGATTCGCCGAATGCACCGAGAATGATCAAGAGGTCGGCCACTGCTACGGTTCCATCCTCGTCGACATCGGCTGGACAGGTGTCCGGGCTCGCCCCGAACGTGCACGAACCATCGTCGTAATCGGCAGCATCATTGAAGTTCGATGCTTCCGAATAAGTGCATCCCGGCTGCAATGCCATGATGCAACTGCCGTCATCATCCGTAGCGAAGGGGTTGTGGTTCATGGCATCGGGGTCGGTGCACCCGGCCACTTCCAGCACGTCGCAGATGCCATCACCGTCGGCGTCCGCCAGACATTGACCACTGCAATCCAAATAGGATGCAGATGGGTAAATGCAGGAACCGTTGTCCGCTGTGGCTGCCGCTTCGAAATTGCAGGCCCCGGGGTCCGTGCAGCCAAAGGTCTCGAGACAGTCCACCGTGCCGTTACCGTTGGCATCCGCATCAGGCAAACCGCACCCGCATTCACCGGGTTCCAACTTGTTCGGGTCGTTCGGACAACCATCCAGACAATCGGGCACCTCATCCCCATCGGAATCGCCGATGCAGTTGCCATCGCAATCGTATCCCGGTGCGGGGAAGAAACAAGTGCCATCGTCCATGTCCGCGAAGGGGTCAAAGTTGCAGGCGTCGGAATAGGTGCAGCCCCATAGGTCGTTGTTGCCATAGTCGCAGCTGCCATCGTCCAGGTTGGCTGCGGGGTCGTAGTTGTCTGCAGCGGGGTCCGTACACCCGTAGATGTCGTTGTTGCCGTAATCGCAGGTACCGTCATCAACAGTGGCCGAAGAATCATAGTTGTCAGCAAACGGATCCGTGCATCCAAAGATGTCGTCGTTGCCATAGTCGCATGACCCGTCATCATCCGTTGCGGAAGGGTCATGGTTGTCCGCGGAAGGGTCCGTGCACCCCGCAATCTCGAATGCGTCACAGATTCCGTCCCCATCGGAATCCGTCAAACATCCTCCCCCGCAATCGTAACCGGTTTCCGGATATTCACATGATCCATCGTCCCAATTGGCCGCACCGTCGAAATTGCAGGCAGCCGGATCGGTACAACCGGCTATGTCACCATAATCGCAACTGCCATCGTCCAGAACGGCAGCCGGGTCGAAGTTGAAAGCGGCAGGGTCCATACATCCGTAGACATAGGTGCAACTGCCATCGTCCACGTTGGCCAGCGGATTGTGGTTGGACGCCAAACTGTCTGTACAGCCGTAGACCGGCGGAATGCAAGTCCCATCATCCACATTGGCCTGCGGATCGAAATTCGGTGCTTCGGGATCGGTGCATCCCAAATATTCACAGAGGAACGGATTGGAATCCGTAGCGTTGGCGTCAAAGTTCTCCGCATCAGGATCCGTGCATCCGGGCACCTCATCCCCATCGCAGATACCGTCATCATCCGTATCGAGGAATTCTTCCACGATGCAGTCGCAGTTGGCGTCCAATGTGGCCACCGTTGTACACCCCAATTCAGCGCAGGAATCTCCCGAATAGACACAGGTGCCATCGTCCACACTCGCCGTCCCATCGAAATTGCACGCCGCCGGATCCGTGCAGCCCGCTTGACCCTGGCAAGCGATATAGTCGTCTTCGCACCATGCGAACCCGTACCCCTCGGAAGAGCCGGCATTGGGAGGCTCGTTCCAACCGAGATAGATGCAATCGGGATGGTTTGAGACCACCACCGCCACACAGAAATAGTCGCCGATCATATACCCGAAAGGAAGGTCCAGCGGATCCCCACACCAGGGTATGGCGCCCCCCGGTTGCTCGAATTCCGGAATCAGCCAGTAGTCCGCCGGAATGCACGAGCCATCATTGGCGGTAGCGGTTGGATCATAGTTGCACGCCATCTGGTCCGTGCAACCCCATGTGTCCTCGCAGGTTCCTTCCGCTGGAATCAGAGGGTTGCCATCGTCGCAGTCTTCGAAGGAGCAATATCCGTCCTCATCAAAATCGTTGATGGTGCCCTCGCAATTGCATGTCGAGCTCCAGAGGGCGGCATCATAGCAAGGACCCAATTCGAAGCATTCATCTCCAGGATGGTAGCAGGACCCGTCATCCTCCGTGGCGAAGGGGTCGAAATTGCAAGCCGTCTCATCGATGCAACCGGGCAGTGGAGGTGTCGGGTTGCCCGCACATACCTCGATGAGCTCGATGGTGCCGGACCAGATGGCCGTATCGCTGTGCGTCGTCTCCGCGTGCAGGAAATAGAATGACCATTCACCTTCGCCATTGAGGCCGAAGGAGGAGACGTCCAAAGCCGCATCGTACAAGCCATCATCGGGCGTGGTCCAACTCAGCGGCCATGGGCCGGCCTCGCCGTAACCGATGTTCATGTTGCTCCCCCCGATTTCGAAACAGTTCCCCGACGGGTCGCAGATACCCAGTGCGAGGTCGCGCACCCAAGTGCCCTCGACCTGTTCGAATTCCACATGGACGACGATGCTGTCCAAGGTCGATGGGCTGTAGGCGAGAAAGGTCTCGGTCGTGAAGGCGCCGCCATTCAGCGGACCCGTGTCAAACGACCATACGCTGTTGCACGGGCAGCCGATGTCAGCCAGAGGATAGTCACAGGCACCGTTGGAGATGGTCGCTGAGGGGTCGTAATTGCAGGCCCCGTCATCCATGCAACCGATGCAGGCGTAATCGCAAAGCGTTTCGATCGTGGCCAGTGGATTGAAATTGCATGATTCCGGATCGAGGCAACCCAGGCAACTGAAATCGCAGCTGCCATCGTCTACGGTCGCCACCGGATTGAAATTGCAGGCCGCATCGTCCAGACATCCCAAGCAGGCATAGTCGCAACTCCCGTCGTCAATCTCTGCCGATGCGTCAAAGTTGCAAGCCGCGGTATCCAAGCAGCCCGGCGTCAGCAGAAGGCAGGCATCATAGGCGTCCTGGCAGATCTGGTCCCAGAAGAAATCGATGCAATATGCGTCGTTGTTGATGACGTTGTCGGCACAGGCCTGACTGGAGGCAAGGTGGTATCCCGGGATCGCCACACACCCGAATTCGGCAGGTCCGGCGCTGGGGGTATCGGGGATCCACCACCCACAACCGGCAGGGATTTCATTGTAGAACACATTGGCCCCACTGCCCACCTGATTGCCGCACTCGTCCTCCGACTCGAAGATGATGTGGCGATAGAAGGTGCCGGAATCGGACAGGGCGGCGGCATTCTCATACCAGGTATAGCTCGCCGCTCCACAGTCGTCTTGTACCACGATCGAACCTCCTTCGAATCCCTCCTCCTCCGCCAATGCGAAGAAGGCATCCAGGTCACTGTAGGCTGTCGCATTGACGTCATAGTACATCTCGGGTGAGACCTGTATGCTTGGGCCGTACGAATCGATGATCTGGACATTGGTGGAATACGACGAGACCAATCCCTGAAAGTCGGCGTAATAGAAAATGAGGTACAGGTTACCCGCCACTCCGCACCAAGGTGTCCATTCCACGACAGTACTCAGGCGAACCGTTTCTGGACACTCATCCTCCACCGTGATTTCCGCAGCCACTTCGTCCACGATGTCATCGAATATGCCCTCGTAATACTGTCCGCAGTAAATGGTCAATGGACCCGAGAAGAAGTCAGGATCGGGAATGAGGGTCGGCGGTGCATTGGAACCATCGGCAGGAAAGTCGCAGACACAGTCCGCGTACTGGTTCTCACACAGCTGGTCCCAATTGGTCACAAGACAGTATCCATCCGCAATGACCACCTGCTCGACACAGTCGTACACACCGGCCTGATATCCATCCGGAATGCCCGAGAGCGAACCGCAATATGGCACGGCGGGGCCCCCATTCAACTCCTCTGGTATCAGCCAATGGTCCGGCAACTGGCAGGATCCGTCATCGATCGTCGCAGCGGGATTGTAGTTGCACATCATGTCATCGGTGCAACCGTATTCGGAGTTTGAACAATCCTCATAGGCCTGTTGGCACCCGGTGCTCCAGTTGAGCATGCAATGGTCACTGCCTTCGACAGCCTGAAGGAAACAATCGATGGAAGCCGCCATATATCCACTCGGAACCGGTTCGTTCCCACAGGGCACAATGACCGCCTGGCCCAAGATCTCGGGGATGAAATAGGAGTCGGTGGGATATTGGCAGGTCCCTGCGATGGAGGCAAGCGGGTCGTAGTCGCAGGCGAGCGGGTCCATGCACCCTTCCGTGCTGGCAACGAAGTAGGATTGGGCATGGAGGGCCGCCTGCTGGCCGATGACGATGCCGTTCTGCCGCGCGGGATAGTCGTCGATGAAGGGATGGATCCCGCCCCATATCCTGGAAAGGCCGGATTCATCCGCGGCATCGCGGTAGGTCGCCCATTGCAGGTGGACATCGACACTCGGGCCCACGTCAAAGCCGAGGAACTCCAATGCCGGTGCGCTGAAGGTGCCCATGCCTCCAGGGAAATAGGCGTCTCCCGTCACATGGGTCAGCACTTCGGCCGCCGCCCTCGAAAAGGTGGAATGGCCGGACACATATCCTGCGAAGGGTGGTGTCAGGAAAAGCTGTGGCTGATAGGACAACCATTGGCGAGCAGGCAACCAATCAACCCCCCATGGTGTGGCGACATTGCACGGGTAATAAGCATCATCACAATAGCCATCCCAGCAACGGATGTAAGGGATGTCCGCCCCACTGCCGTCGGGGTTGTTGATTCCGATCAGCCCTGGAATGAGCGGCAATCCGCCAGGATGGTACGACGGTGCCCCCGGATCACTCCGTTGACCCAAAAGGGCCATGGCCCGGATGGCGCTCAGGGGTCGGATGAAATCGTACCAGCCCTTGATGGACCACGTCGCGACGGCCGCATCGTGCATGGCGCCGCCCAGGGAGAAGTAGGCCTTGATGTCCCATTCCAGCTCATCGAGAACGGCGCCTTGCCCGGCGTACCTGCGCTCGAACACCGGTTGGTCCATCACGTAGTTCAAAATGGTGAACCAATGGCCAGGCGGCGTTTCCGATTCAGGGCCGTCCGCCCAATACTCGGCGAGGACGCGGGCATAATCGGCCCTGGGCACAATGTTGGGTTCATAAGGCAATCCCGTCGAAGGATTGACGGGATGCCCCGGGCTCTCCGTACCCCCATCGTGGAAATTGTAGAAGTCCATCGCCTCCGTGTAGTTGGTCGGCAGGGTCTCCCGGTTGCCAATGGAAGCAGGCGAAATGTCCCACATCGTGCCGTTGGCCGGGTCCAGGTGGCTGGACCATATGGCCGTCATGGCAAAGGCGGTCGCATACTGATCCGAGACGAGGCTGCCCTGATCGTCCCACAACGGCGGCGTCCCGGGGTCGAGGAACATGCGGTATGTATGGCCATCCCTTTCGTGGAAGGTGGCCTGCTCCTCGGTCAGGGCAAACGGGGTGACGTGGCCCCATTCCGGGGTCACGAATTCGGGAACGGTCGATTCGATGATGTTCGAACTCTGGTCCTCGAAGACGGCGAATTCAATGGGCTGCCATCGGTTCATGTCCAAGGGAGGGGTGAATGGGGCGGTCCCGATGATGGTGGGCTCATTTACCGGCTGATAGTGCTGGCTCGCATAGTTGTTGGCCTCATTGGCTCCGTCCTGTGTGCCAAAGAAAATGTAGCAGGCTGCGATGGCATTGCCCAGGGCGCGTCCATCTCCCCCACTATAATCCTGTCCCACGAAATCGGGGTCGAACCCGAGCCGCTCCAGGTGCAGCGGATAGGCCTGCTGAAGGGCCGGCCACCCCGGTGCCAAGGGAAAGCGGTGCTGCAGGATGCGGGCCGCCGCGTAGGCCATGGCCTTTTCCCTTTCCGTCTGCACCACGGCGGGGTCGGCATCCACCGGAAAGTCCGAGAAGTCGCACGGGAATCCATCCACAATCTGTCCGAGCAGGAACGGCGCCGCCACACTGTCGAATGCGGCCCAGGCATCCCACATCGCCGCCGACACATGAAAGAGGTTTCGGGCATGCACCGTCGGACGGGAGTAATCGTGCCGGATGCTCGCCAGCGTCATTTCAATCCACTGGCGGGCCACGGAATGCGACAGGTCGATTTCCGGCATCTGAAGGCTGTCCTCACAGGTGGGCGAGGCGTTGTACGGACAGGGGTCACACCCGTCGTACAATCCGTCGCCGTCCGTGTCGCCGGTGCCCGCCGCCGCATGGCAATTGTCATCGATGAGCAATTCAAGACCAGTACACCTTCCAATGAGCACATCCGGCAGTCCGTTGGCATTGAAGTCCCCTATGGCCAGATCGTTGAATAGTGGAGCCCATTCATCAACAAGGCCATCGGGGGCGTGATCTTCGAAACCGTTTTCTCCAAACTGCAGGATGTGCGCCCCTGCACCCGCCATGCACGGTCCTCCTGCGCTGTTCCCGAGGATGACGTCATCATGTCCGTTGGCATCCAGGTCTGACACCCAGACCCGGTCATGCTCATCCGATGCCGATGGAATATCGACGGTGTTTCGGAACAAGGTGTGCTGACCCAGGAACATGAAGCCGTGCTCCACCCATTCGTCGGTCCCGGCAGCAGCGACGTAAATGTCCAGTCCAAGGTCTTCATCGAAATGGCCGACTGCGAAATCCTGAACACCCGATTCAGCGGATAGCTTTTGCCAATCCGTACCGAGGTCATTCCCATCATTGTACAGCACGAATACACCGGAATCGTTCCAAGGGGTCACGTCAAACCCGATCGATGTCTTGACCACGTCCAGGTGGCCATTGCCATCGAAGTCCACCAGGGCCACGCGCTTGCCGATGGCCGTCCGACTTCGAATGAAACCCATGACAGCCTCGGTATCGTCATCGAACGTGCCATCACCATTGTTGAGGAGCAAGTAATCAATGGCATAGCTGTCATCTGTGGAGCTGGCCAGCATGTAGATGTCGAGGTGGCCGTCCCCATTGATGTCCCCTACCGCCACATCTCCGAAGTTCCGCTCGTTCTGAAAGAAGGTGGGTAGCCTATCACTTTCATCCAGAAAGCCATCAAAACCGTCCATGAAATGAACGGGGTCAAGATTACCGGTATTCCTGAGCAATCGCGGATGGGTGTCATCGCGGCCCACAAGAACAAGATCATCCCACCCATCCCCATCGAAGTCTCCAAATGCA
>Ga0255752_10005576_pt1 | contig 12147 bp, 13 predicted proteins | sample 011ome_25_FD_179952 | JGI IMG/M metagenome (GOLD analysis project Ga0255752, IMG submission 179952) | Coastal salt marsh microbial communities from the Groves Creek Marsh, Skidaway Island, Georgia - 011512CT metaG (version 2) | ecosystem: Environmental > Aquatic > Marine > Intertidal zone >...
AATGCGTCAAGAAACAGATTATGCTCCACACCACATACAAAAAGTTGTTGCCTTTTTTGGCGCAATGCGAAACTTCAGTGAAGTACTTAAGCAAGCGGGTCATCAAGTACATTATTTAGCGCTTGACGATAAAGCGAACAGGCAACAGCTCGAAGCAAATCTAAACTTTCTTATTGAAAAATTTAATGCAGACGGATTTGCTTACATGGAGCCTGACGAATACCGTTTGGATCAGCAGCTAAAAGAATATGTTCTAGGATTAAACATTCCATCTGAAGTAGTGGAAACGGAACATTTTATGACCTCAAGGTCAGAATTGACTGAATTTTTTGAAGGGAAAAAGCAATTGATTTTGGAATTTTTTTACCGCCGTATGCGTAAGAAATTCGATCTTTTGATGCAGTTGGATCAACCAGAAGGAGGTCAGTGGAACTTTGATAAAAACAATCGAAAAAAATGGAAAGGAGCACCTTCCATACCCGAACCCTTTTATCCAAAGGCAAATGATCTAGAGGCTTTAAAGGAGATGATTGAAAATGCAGGTGTAAAAACCATTGGATCTTTTGATAAAAATCAATTTCTGTATCCGTTGAGTAGAACACAAGCTTTGGGACAATTGGATTACTTCTGTAGGTATTTACTCGTTCATTTTGGAGATTATCAAGACGCACTTCACACAGATGAAGTCAATCTGTTTCACTCCAGAATTTCATTTGCTTTAAATGCTAAAATTATCCGTCCTTTAGAAGTAGTTCAAACGGTCATTACATATTACAGAGAACATAGCGACGACATCGAACTTTCACAAGTTGAAGGTTTTGTTCGTCAGATAATTGGCTGGAGAGAGTATATGAGGGGTATTTATTGGAAAGAGATGCCTGTTTATGCTTCAATGAATGCATTGGAAAATACCAACCCACTTCCTGAGTTTTATTGGACAGGAAAAACAAAGATGAATTGTTTGCATCAGAGTATTACCAACTCATTAGACAATGCCTATGCTCATCATATTCAACGTCTTATGATTACAGGTAATTTTGCCTTACTTGCCCAAATTCACCCAGATAAGGTTGATGAGTGGTATTTGGGAATCTATGCCGATGCGATACAGTGGGTTCAAATTACAAATACCCGCGGGATGAGTCAGTGGGCAGATGGAGGGATAGTAGCGACTAAACCCTATGTTTCTGCGGCTGCTTACATTCATAAAATGAGTAATTATTGTGACAGTTGTCAATACGATAAGAAAAAAAGAGTAGGAGAGGATGCCTGCCCTTTTAACAGCTTGTATTGGAACTTTCTCGATGATAAAAAACAGTTTTTTGCAAAAAATAATCGCATGGCGATGATGCTCAGACTACTCGAAAAAATACCTGCTGAAGATCTGGTTCAAATCAAACTCAGAGCAGCTCAAATATTAAAGCATCCCGATGAATTCTAACCGAATTCCAATAGGAGTCGTTTGGTTAAAACGTGACTTGAGGTTGAGGGATCACCAAGCCTTGGCAAATACCCTAAAGAACCACAAACATGTGCTTCTGCTCTATATAGCCGAAAACTCCCTTTTGGAGGAGCCTCATTTCAGCACGCGCCATTTGGATTTTATCAAACAGTCTTTAGTTGACTTAAACAAGCAATTGGAAGTATTTAACACTCGAATTCTGGCTCTTAAAGGTGAAGTGATTCCCCTTTTAGAACAGTTAGATCGCCATTTTAAGATAGAGGCTCTTTATTCTCATTACGAAACCGGAATTGGACTGACCTTTACTCGAGACCTTGAGGTAAAAAAATGGTGTGAGAAAAAAACATTGCCTTGGAATGAATTCAGACAGCAAGGTGTGTTCAGAGGCTTAAAGGATAGAAAAAAATGGTTACAGCATTGGACAGCCTTGATGAATCAGCCACTGTATCCTTTTCCTAGCGAAAAAAAGTTCATCACCTTTAATCACTTGGATAAAATTGTTCAGCATTTCCAAGTCTTAGACCTTAAGACAACTTCTTCAAAAGCTATCCAGCCCGGAGGAGAGACCAATGCACATCGTTATTTAGACTCGTTTTTTGAGGGTAGGTACATCAACTATCAATCACACATTTCGAAGCCAGATCTATCAAGAAAAAGTTGCAGTCGACTGTCTCCATATTTGGCTTACGGAAATGTATCTATGCGTCAGGTCCTCCAGCGTACAGAGGAGGAAAAGGAAGCTGGTAAAAAAGGATTTGGTATTCGGGCATTTGAATCGAGACTGCGATGGCAATCTCATTTTATTCAAAAGTTTGAAATGGAATGCAGTATGGAATTCAAGAGTGTAAACCGAGGCTACCACCGCTTAAAAAAGCCACTCAATAAAACGCTTATAAGAGCATGGGAATTAGGAAAGACCGGGGTTCCAATGGTAGATGCAGCAATGCGGTGTTTGGTGGCTACAGGCTATTTGAATTTCAGAATGCGAGCTTTGGTTGTTTCTTTTTTTGTGCATCAGCTTTGGCAACCTTGGCAGGCATGTTCTGCTTTTTTAGCAAGACAGTTTTTAGACTTTGAACCTGGAATTCATTTTCCTCAATTGCAGATGCAAGCTGGTGAAACAGGGATCAATACGCTGAGAATATACAACCCAGTAAAAAATGGACAAGAACACGATCCTCAGGGTCAGTTTACAAGAAAATGGATCCCTGAGCTAAAGAATTTACCCAATGAATTAATTCACACCCCATGGAAAATTACCCCTTTTGAAGAAGCACTTTATGACTTCAATCTCGATAAAAATTATTTAAGACCTATTGTTGATTTAGACCAAAGTAGGAAGGAGGCTTCCTCGATTTTATGGGGAATGCATAAGGACAAACTGGTAAAACAAGAAAGTAAACGTATATTGCGGCGGCATACGCTTCCAAATAGGAATAGTATTCAGTGATATGAAAAAGAAATTTGACTTGACAGAGGAACAAATTGATCGTGTGATAGAAATGGCATGGGAAGATCGAACCCCTTTTGAGGCCATGCAGGTTCAATTTGGTTTAAAAGAGCAGGATGTTATCACCCTCATGCGAAGAGAAATGAAGCCTTCAAGCTTTAAAATGTGGAGAGCAAGAGTACAAGGCAGGGGAACTAAACATCAAAATAAACGACCAGAGGACACGAATACGTTTCGATGCTCTAGACAAAAGGGAATCAGTAATAATAAAATTTCCAAGCGTTAACTCAATAGCGCACTTCCACGTTCATTCCAACACTTGCAACACCCACTTTAGTCCATGTTCCTTGGCTTACTTCACGTGCAATGAGGGGAGATCCAAAAAAACCTCCTGAAAAGAACAATTTCCCTGGACCTAAATCTTCTATCCACTCAATCGCTACAAAAAAATCTTCATCTATTACAATTTCATATGGGGTCAAATCTTTAGTCACAATACCGGTGGTGATATCCGTTTCAATGATGATGTTTTCTTTAAGTAATGTAGTGGTCGGAAGACCGTTTTGCACCGAGTAAAAATTAAGACGAAATCGAATAGGGCCGTAATCATTTTCAACTAAGGAAATATTGAATTTTTTTAGAATCATGGGACGTTTTCTCTGTCGTACAACAAAGCCCATTTCATTCCCTAGCTTGTTGGTAGTGAAGGAAGCATAAATAAACTTTGAGGTTGTTTTATTACCTAAAAGTTTTGTTTGGAAGTTTGTTCTTTTAGTAGTAATGACCACTTCTTCCAACGCTGTAGCTTCTTCTGCAAGAGGAACAACAATTAACTCATTTTGAAGATATTCCTCCAACAGAAAAGTTTTGGATTCATAACCAATCATTGAAAAACGGAGGTTTGCTTTACCGTATTTTAGAGGATCAACCTCAAGTTGAAAATAGCCTTCTTCATCCGTTACTGTACCGATATTTTTATCGACTAATCCAATATTTACAAAGGGAAGTGGATCTTGGGTTGATGCATCAACTACCTGACCAACTAATGTTTTTTGACCAAGGCCTATATAAGGTAATAGTGTAAGGTAGAGTAAGAGAGTGATTTTAAGGGGCATAGGGCATTCAGTTTCAATTTTTCACACGTTTAATTTCAGCACCAATTTTTTGTAAACGAGGTACAATATTCTCATAGCCTCGATCGATTTGCTCGACATTGTGAATGGTACTGGTTCCCTTGGCTGAAAGGGCGGCAATCAGTAGAGAAACTCCAGCTCGGATATCTGGTGAAGTGAGGGTTGCAGCTTTTAGCTGAGATTTAAAATCATGACCAATGACTGTTGCCCTGTGAGGATCGCAAAGAATGATTTTGGCTCCCATATCGATGAGTTTATCAACAAAAAACAAGCGACTTTCAAACATTTTTTGATGAATTAAAACACTTCCTCTGGCTTGGGTAGCAACAACCAATACGATACTGAGCAAGTCAGGTGTAAATCCTGGCCAAGGCGCATCTGAAATGGTTAAAATAGACCCGTCGATAAAACTTTGAATTTCATATCCGTCCTTGTGTGCAGGGATAAAGATATCATCGCCTTTTTTTTCTATATGAATTCCAAGCTTTCTAAAAACAGTTGGCATTTGTCCTAGAAATTCCCACCGTACGTTTTTAATTGTGATTTCGCTTTGAGTCATGGCGGCCAATCCAACCCAACTCCCGATCTCTATCATATCAGGAAGGACAGTGTGTTCAGTTCCAGAAAGGCTTTTAACTCCTTCAATATGAAGAAGATTTGAACCGATCCCCTTGATTTTTGCTCCCATACGATTCAGCATGGAACAAAGCTGTTGAAGATAAGGTTCGCAGGCTGCATTATAAATTGATGTGTGTCCTTCAGCAAGAACAGCAGCCATTACGATATTGGCTGTACCAGTTACTGAGGCCTCGTCAAGCAGAAGATCCGAACCTATCAATTTTTCAGCCTCTACACTATAAAAATAATCTTCTTTATTGTAATTGAATTTAGCTCCCAATTGGATAAGCCCCTCAAAATGGGTGTCTAAACGGCGTCTGCCTATTTTGTCACCACCCGGTCGAGGAATACTCCCTTTACCAAAACGAGCAAGAAGTGGACCCACGAGCATGATAGAACCTCGCAGTCCCTTTCCATCAATTTTGAATTGGTCAGAGTTGAGGTAGTTTAAATCTAAAGCATCTGATTGAAATTGATAACTTCCAGGACCTAACTGTGTTATTTTAACACCTAGATTTTTGAGTAGGTTAATGAGTTTGTTGACATCGACGATGTCTGGAATGTTGTGAATAGTAATTTTATCTGCAGTTAAGAGAACTGCAGATAAAATTTGTAAGGCTTCATTTTTTGCTCCTTGAGGAGTAATTGACCCTTTTAATACTTTGCCTCCTTCTATTACAAATGATTCCATACTGACTAGTAACGTTTACGTTTGTTTCTTCGTTGTTTGCTAGCGATATTACTTTTGGGACCGTTTCCGTTTTTAGATTTGAATTTAAGCAGTTCAGCGGATTCACTTAGAGGCAGCTGTGAGGCGGCTACTTTGAGTTTTCCGTTGGAAAGTTCATCAAGGTGAGCCATGATAACTGCGTCGTCAACAGAATCTTTATTCCAACTTAAAAAGCTTTTTTTCATGTGATTTGCTATGGTAAAAACTAAAACTTCCTTGAGTTCATTTTCTTCCCAGTTGATGGCAACATCAATCATGCGTTTTATATTGTTTCCGTAAAACCGATATTTCGGGTGGTTTTGGGGATAAGCGAGTTTATCTGGCTTGGCTTCTAAAACCTCTTTTTCAGGCTTTTCAAAAGGACAGTCAACGTCTATGTCAAAATCAGCCATGATAAAAAACTGATCCCATAATTTATGTTGGAAATCAGGAACGTCTCTCAGGTGAGGGTTGAGATTACCCATCACACCGATGATGGCTTTGGCCTTTTTGTTTCTTTCCTCGGCATTGGTTTCTGCCTTGGCCTGCTGAATCATCAAGTGAATGTGTCTGCCGTATTCAGGAATAATTAATTGCTCGCGCTTGGTATTATACTGCAAGGTTTCCATAAAAAATAGTTGCTAATGTGGTAGTGAGGTATATAATGATTGCAAAATAGTAAATTCTATCGAATTCTGTTGTTTTTTGTTAAAATTAGAGGGTAATAATTCCTTCTAAGGAGCTGGCTTTCTTATAGATTTGAATCACGCTGTCTGGAGTTTCCATTTTGACTTTAACGCTTAAACTGGTAAAGGTTTTTTTACTGGATTGTTTTTCAGAAAACTGAGGTTCATCATTGTTAAAATACGATTTTAAAGTGTTTAGATGCTCGGATTCAGCTTTTACAATAAATTTGAATAAATAAACACCAGGCCATACTTGTGATTCAAGTAGTTGGTCATAAAATCGTGAATAAAAATCGTCAGACTGCGGTTGGGTTTGCGCCAAGGTTTTACTTTTGTATAAAGATACGGTTTTATTTTTTTGTTGCCTTTATGAAAAAAAAAAGAATAGTCATTAGCGGTGGTCCTGGAGCGGGTAAAACATCCCTTATCAATGGTTTGAACAAGCTTGGATACAGTACTTTTGAGGAATATTCTAGGACCTTGATTGAAATTGCAAAAAACGAAGGTAAAAGTCGTTATTTCCTTTCAGAGCCCTATGCGTTTAGCGAAGCACTTTTTACAGGAAGAAAACAGCAATATGAAGACTTAAACAAGCTGAACACAGAGTTTCCACATGTTTTTTTTGATAGGGGTATACACGATATTTACGCCTATCTTAAAGCCATAGGAAAGGATACGAAGTCATGGGAGAAAAGAGTGAATGAATTTCAGTACGATTTAGTTTTCTTATTGAGTCCTTGGAAAGAAATTTACCAAGAAGACGAACAGCGCACAGAAAATTTTGAAGAAGCAGCTCATTATTTTTCATTTATTGAAGCAGTTTATAAGCAATCCCATGAGATTGTCTATGTTCCACAAGATACTGTAGCATCAAGAATTTCATTTATTGAAGATAAATTAAAATTGCATGGATAAAAAAGCAGTTTTAAAATCTTATTGGGGCTTCGATGTATTCAGGCCTCTTCAAGAAGACATCATAGATTCGGTCTTAGCTAAAAAAGACACTCTTGCCTTACTTCCTACTGGAGGAGGAAAGTCTCTTTGTTATCAACTTCCTGCTTTGATGAATCCAGGTTTTGCGCTGGTTGTTTCCCCTTTGATTGCCCTTATGGAAGATCAGGTAAGTGCGTTAAAAGAGCTCGGAGTAAAAGCCATGTATTTTGAATCAGACCCCAAAGGGCTGAGCCTTTCAAAACAATTAGACAATACGCTTTACGGTAATTATAAAGTAGTTTTTGTTTCGCCAGAGCGTTTGGGTAACCCTTCTTTTTTGCAGCAAATAAAAAGCGCTCCCATTTCATTAATCGCTATCGATGAAGCGCATTGTATTTCAGAATGGGGGCATGATTTTCGTCCGTCTTACAGAAAAATCAACGTATTGAGAGAGATTTTTCCGCAAGTACCCCTGTTGGCATTGACTGCCTCTGCAACAGTTGAAGTGAAAAAGGATATAGAAGTTCATTTAAAATTAAAATCGCCTTCAAGTTTTACAGCTTCTTTTGAACGAGTCAATCTTGCCTATAAAGTTTGGAATACGGAGGATAAGTTTACTTCCGTACTTCAATTAGTGAAGTATCACAAAGGAAGCAGTATCATCTATTGTTATACTAGAAAGCAAACAGAGCTATTAGCTGAATTTTTAAATCAAAACCAGCACAAGGCTTCTTATTTTCATGCAGGTTTGCTGTCCTCACAAAAGAAAGCACGATTAAAAGCTTGGCAGGAAGGAGTAATAACCCACATGGTTGCTACTACCGCATTTGGAATGGGCATTGATAAAGCGGATGTCAGAACTGTAATCCACACCAGCATAGCGGACAGTATTGAAAATTACTACCAAGAGAGTGGGAGGGCAGGGCGAGACGGCAAAGCAGCCAATAGCTTTTTACTTTACCATAAAGGAGACCTACTCGAATTGGAAAATAAAATTTTAGGTCAAATTCCCCTAGAGGAAGAACTCAAACAAGTCTATAAAGATTTATGTAATTTTTTTCAAATCGCCTATGGTGAAGGTCAGGACCAAACCCACTCTTTGGATGTAGGTGAATTTTGTAAGCGCTATCAACATACTGAAAAAAAACTGCATCAGTGCCTAATTCAACTTGAGAAAACAGGAGTTTTGAATTGGTATGCTTCCAAAACAAAGGAACTTCGTGTAAAATCGAAAAGTTCACCAGAAAGAGCACAGAGTTTTACTGAGTCAGGTACGACCTCCGCAAAGGTAATGGAGTATTTGATGCGTCAGTATCCTCACTTTTTTATTGAAGCAGTTCGAGTAAAGCAGCAAGCCATTTGTGCTGCACTTCGTCTTTCGAAAGACCGCCTTGATTCAGCACTCTATCAATTACAGCAAGAAAACCTCATAGAATATACCGATACTGCTACCAATCTATATATCGCTTTTCAAGTTCCTCGAGAAGATCAATATACACTCCGTCCCGCAAAAGACTTACTTAAAAAGCTAAAAAAGCAAAAAGTAGTAAAACTGAATGCCATCATCTCATTTGTCAAAGAGGAAAAAAAATGCAGACGGAATATGATACTCGATTATTTTGGTGAAACCATGGGGTCTAACTGCCAGCAGTGCTCCTCAGCTTCATGCAAGACGGATTGGGATGCCTGTGCAGATTTTGAATCAAAAGTGATTGAATTACTTAAAAAGCAACCGCATTCAATTCAGGAGCTCAAGCAAAAGTTGTATTTTGAGCCCAAAGCTTTAGAAGCACTTTTTGCAGTATTGATGGAAAGACAGCAAATAATAAAAAATCCCCAGCACAAATTTTATTGGATTGATGAATAAACAAACGCTACCCACTCTAGTTTTTTTTGGTACACCTGAATTTGCTCGTTATTGCTTGGCACATCTTGTAGAAACAGGATTTAATGTAAAAGGAGTTGTTACAGCTCCAGATCGAAAGGCCGGTAGGGGTAAAAAAGTAACCCATTCAGCGGTAAAAGAGTATGCAATTGCCAAAAAACTCGAAGTCCTACAACCCACCAACCTAAAAAGTCCAGAGTTTATTGGCCAACTTCAGGCTTTAGGAGCTGAGGTTTATGCCGTAGTAGCCTTTCGTATGTTACCCAAGGTAGTTTGGAGCCTTCCCCGCTTAGGGACCATAAATTTACACGCCTCACTTTTACCAGATTATAAGGGTGCTGCACCGATCAATTGGGTTTTAATCAATGGAGAAACTGAAACAGGAGTAACCACATTTTTAATCGATGAGGCAATCGATTCTGGTGCCGTTTTAATGAAAGAGACCACTTCTATAGTTCCAGAGGATAATTTTGAAACTCTCCATAACAGATTGCTTGAAATAGGGGCTCCCCTGTTGGCAGCAACCCTTATCCAACTCTCAAATAAAACCATTACAGCTAAAAAACAGCAAGTCTTAGAGCATACAAATGCAGCTCCTAAACTCAATACTGAAAATACCCGAATTCAATGGACTTCAACTTTAAAACAACTAGTCAATCATATTCGAGGGCTTAATCCTTATCCAGGTGCTTGGACGTATTTAAAAAATAGCGGACAAGAATTAAGAGTGAAAATTTTCGATGCGGAGGCACTTTATGAATCGCCTAAGGAGGAAAATGGGACTCTAGTAGTCAAAGATTCCAAGTTGATGATTGCAAGTGCTGAGGGCTACCTTATTTGTAAAGAAATTCAGCTACCAAACAAAAAGAGAATGAATGCTAAGGCCTTATTGAACGGCTATACCATTGAGGTTGGAGCCATAGTTTATTGAAAAAACGTCCAGCATTATCAACAAAATGCCCTACTTATCAACAAAATCGGGGATTTAGCGAGTTTTTTCTTTGGTCTTTTGAAAATCCATATAAATTTGTCCTATAACCTTATAAATTAATAATTATGAACAAAACAGAATTAATAGATGCAATGGCAGCAGATGCTGGCATCTCTAAAGCAGCCGCAAAAAAAGCATTAGAATCATTCCTAGGTAGCGTAGGTGGAACTTTGAAAAAAGGCGGACGTGTATCTCTAGTAGGATTTGGATCTTGGTCAGTTTCTAAAAGAGCTGCTCGTGATGGAAGAAACCCACAAACAGGTGCAACAATCAAAATTGCTGCAAAAAATGTTGTGAAGTTTAAAGCGGGTGCTGAATTATCTAGTTCAGTAAACTAATTACAACCGACAATATTAAATTAAAGCTCCCTTGTGGAGCTTTTTTTTATACCTTAGTTTTAAGATGAAAGCAGGTGATTTTCTTATTGCAACTCCAACCATTATTGGCGATTATAACTTTCAGCGCTCAGGGATTTTGATGGTCGATTGTAAAACCACTGGAACAGTAGGTTTTATAATCAATAAAAAATTGGAATATACCCTCGATGATTTGATGGAGAATGTAAGTTCACCATTTCCGATGTATTACGGCGGTCCAGTAGAAGAAGACAATTTGTTTTTTATCCATAAGCTGGGCGATCAGATCCCTAATAGTATTCATATTGAAAGAGATTTATATTGGAGTGGAGATTTTGAGTCCGTATTAAAACTAATTGAGTCAAAGAAAGTAAATCCAACTCAAATTCGCTTTTTTTTAGGGTATAGTGGATGGTCCGAAGGGCAACTTGAATCTGAAATCAAAGAAGATTCTTGGGCAGTAATTGAGGCAGAGGAAGTCATAGATTGGATGGACAATTCCAGTGAAGATTTTTGGAAAAATCAAATGAGGTCCATGGGAGGTCGTTTTCTAATCTGGTCTAATGCACCTGAAAATCCACTTTCCAATTAACCCAACTGATCGACAAATGCCCGATATACTTTTTGGGATTGTGCCGAATTATAAGATGTTTTACGGTATTGAGTGATGCTTTGACCCCCGTATTCTATTGAAAGTACGAGAAGCTCTTGTGATTTTTGTAATTCAAATGGATTGACTGGCTGTTCTGCCAATTCCAATCCTGCTGTCCCCTTAAGCAACCATTCATTAAATGCAGTACGAAAAGTGAAATCCTGACAGCCCGATTCTAAATCTGGTGTGAGTATTTTATTTTCTTGAAAAAGGTATAAACTGCCTTGTAGCGTCTCTACAAGATTTTTTTGGTCGTTTAATAAAACACAGTCATCAAGACCGTTTTCTTGTGCATATCGTTTACCAATGGTAAAGACGGTTTTATTTGTGGTAGATAGATTTGATAGATTACTAGCTTGTATTCCAGCCTCTTTAAATAAATCAAGACTGTAGTCATGAGAAGGCTCAGTTTGATCCAATGCAGCTACTTGAGTTGCACTCATCAAAAAGGCAATAGTGTCTTTATAGGGTAGGAATTGCAAATGAATTAAGGCACTTTTGGGTATTGAGTTTTGTGCTTTTATCAATTTATCAATTTCAGCTTGAATATACTCCATGGTATAAGCGATGGGTATCTCAAACCGATGTCTTCTCAGACTGGCGATCATCCTGAAATAATGCTGCTCCCAAAAGAGAATTCCACCATTTTGGTACCTCAACTTTTCAGTGATTGAAAATTCGGAATGAAGTTTTTGAATAAGGTCAGTAGGGATCTCGCTAAAACTCGAAATCAGTGTACTGTTTGAGTTGATCATGCTGCAATTTAGCTAGCGCCTAAAACTTGTTTTAAATCTGAAACCAAATTGTCCCAAAGCATTTTAGATTCTTCGAGTTCGTCTTCCTCTGCAAAATCAGTAACTATTAAAGAGACGTCTTTAGTGATTTCATCTACTTGAACCTTAAATTCAAAATAATATTCCCCGTCATCTTCTTCATCGTTTTGCCATTGAAACTTGACTTTATCGTTGTTTTTCTTTTGCAACAGCAAAGCGGTTTCCTCAGAATCATCCCAGATAAAGGTAAATCGCTCACCTCTTGAATTTACATTATCTGCAAACCATTCTGAAAGTCCAGAGGGGGTAGAAAGATATTGAAATAACAATTGAGGTGAAGCGTGGAAATCGTATTCTATTGAAAAACTTTTTTTGATACTCATAGGTAGATAATCTACGTCCAATATATTGAAAAAACATTAAGGACCATATTTATTTTAAAATATTTTCAAAAGGTTGTTCGTAGCGGATTATGTTTTTATATTTGCCCACCGAAATG
>Ga0255752_10005579_pt1 | contig 12143 bp, 9 predicted proteins | sample 011ome_25_FD_179952 | JGI IMG/M metagenome (GOLD analysis project Ga0255752, IMG submission 179952) | Coastal salt marsh microbial communities from the Groves Creek Marsh, Skidaway Island, Georgia - 011512CT metaG (version 2) | ecosystem: Environmental > Aquatic > Marine > Intertidal zone > Salt...
TCAGCTTGTTCTCAACGTATTTAGGCGCAAACATCGCGCCGTCAAAACGACCACCTTTGATCCGGCCCACGTCTTTCACCCGGTCGATGATCTTCAGGTGACCATCGGCATCCAAGAAGCCCGCGTCACTGGTGTGGTACCAGCCATCGGCGGTCAGCACTTCAGCGGTCGCTTCAGGGTTCTTGTAGTACTCACGTAAGAGGCCAGGTGAGCGGACCAAGATTTCACCGCTTTCAGAGAGTTTGATTTCCACACCGTCACACGGCACACCAACCGTGTCAGCCTTGGCTTGGTGGTCGGGTTGCAGGCAGACGAACACGGCGGTTTCGGTCGAGCCGTAAAGCTGTTTCAGGTTCACGCCGATGGAGCGGTAAAAAGAGAACAGATCGGGGCCGATTGCCTCGCCAGCAGTGTAGGCCACGCGCACGCGTGACATGCCCAAGTTGTTGCGCAGTGGGCCGTAAACCAGCAGGTCACCCAGCGCGTAGTGCAAGCTATCGACCAAGCCGAGTGATTTACCGTCCATTTTCGTGGGCCCGACGCGCTTGGCGAGGTCCATGAAGTGGTGGAACATTTTTCGCTTAATGGTTCCAGCGTCTTCCATTCGGATCATGACGCTGGTCAACAAGCCCTCAAATACGCGGGGCGGTGCGAAGTAATAGGTGGGGCCGACTTCTTTTAGGTCAATTGTCACCGTGGCGGCAGACTCAGGACAGTTGACCACGTAACCAACCGCAAGCCATTGGGCGTAGCTGAAGATGTTTTGACCAATCCAGGCGGGTGGCAAATAGGCCAACACCTCATCGGCGGGGACCAGCTTGTCAAAGCGCGCACCCACACTGGCGCGGTCAAGCAAGCTGTTATGGGTATGAACGACGCCCTTGGGGTTGCCCGTGGTGCCGGACGTGAAAAACATCGCAGCCACATCATCAGGCTGACACTTTGCTATTTCTCCGGCGACGAATTGGGGGTTTTGTTTGGTGAAGGCTTGGCCTTGCGCCAAGAAGTCATCCATTGAGGTCAGGCACTCTTCATCGTATTTACGCAGGCCTCGGGGATCGTCATAAACGATGCGAGCGATTTGGGGACATTGCTCACGCACCTCAAGTAATTTGTCGACCTGCTCTTGGTCTTCGACCACGGCGAACTTGATGTCTGCGTTGTTGATGGGGAAAACGCATTCGGCGCCTGCAGCATCTTGGTACAGCGGCACGGGGATGGCGCCCAGTGATTGCGCGGCCAACATCGTGGCGTACAAGCGGGGGCGATTTGAGCCGATGACCACCATGTGATCGCCGCGGCGCAGACCCGCCTCATGCATTGCGCCGGCAATTTCCGCCACCATCGTGGCCAGTTTTGACCATGACAAAGTTTGCCAAATACCAAAGGCTTTTTCGCGCATCGCAGGGGCGTCTGGTCGCTGTCCTGCGTGGGCCATGAGTAAGCCCGGAAAGGTCTGTTGCATGAATTGACTCCGTTGGTTCACCGAGGGGAACGTTATTTTTCTTTAATCTGCGTAAATACTAGACTTTCATTTGACGTTTGGTTGTCGGTTCGACGACAATTAGAGGGGCAACCCCACTAGGACTTTCCCTATATTTCGATCATTTACCTGCATATGAGCACATCACCGAACCTTCGAGAGCGCGCACGCGCACTGTCCGATGCTGAATTTGCGCAGATTCCATGGGTATCTGCCTTGACAGCAGATGAGCGCGAGCACGTCCGCCAAGACATGTTGGTCACGATTGCGCAACCTGGCGATTACGTCGTCCGCATTGGGCGCCCAGTGACCTATTGGTTTGGGCTGATTGAGGGGCTGCTCAAGATGAGTAACGATGACCGGCTTGGTTCAGCCATCACATTTACGGGTATCGCGCCCGGTGGCTGGTTCGGTGAGGGCACGGTGCTGAAACGCGAGCCGTATCGATACAACATTCAAGCCTTGCGGGTGAGCCGAGTCGTTGGTATCTCGACGGAGATGTTTGATTGGCTCATTGGTCACTCTTTGGGCTTCAATCGTTTCGTGATGCTGCAACTCAATGAGCGGTTGGGGCAGTTCATTGCGGCCCGCGAGATTGACCGCATGGGTAGCCCCGACCTGCGGGTTGCGCGCAATTTGGCAGCGATGTTTGAGCCCAAGCTCTACCCCGGTGTTGCCGAGCTGTTGCGCATCACCCAACAGGAGTTGGCTTATTTGGTTGGCTTGTCACGGCAACGTGTGAACGAGGCCCTCAAGACCTTATCAGCCTGCGGCTGGATACGGGTTGAATACGGTGGCTTGCGCGTTCTCAATCTAGATGCCCTGCGGTATGGCGAGTTGCCTGAGCACAGTGCCTAGTCCTTTCAACGACAGATTTTTTATTTCTTAACCCAATTCTTATGACCTCAAAACCAACCCTCCGCGCGGCAGATGCCCGCCAGAAAAAGAAGAGCGAGGGGCCCAGCAACCGCGCGCCGTTTGACCCCCGCATGCCCAAAAAGCCGGTACGCGGGAGCGCGCCATTGGCGCGATTCGTCAAACGTGAGCCGTCCCCTGAGGATCTCGCGATCGCGCAAGCCGCGCAGGCGGCGCTGCGTAAACTCGACGCGGCCGCTTCACGTCCCGAGACGCCCCGGCGCGAGGATCGCTACGACGACCGCCGAGACGACCGCCGCGATTTCGCGCCTCGACGTGAGTCGGCTCCTCGCCGGGATGCACCTGCCCACGACGGTTCGTTGGCAGCAAAAGCGGCAGCCGCGTTGCGCGCCTTGGGTGGCGACGCCGCCCCGCGCCGGGCCCCGAGCCGCAACGCAGATCGCTACGACCGCCCTGAGGGTCGGGACCGTTCTTTTGGCGACGATCGCAGCGATCGCATGGACCGCATGGACCGCAGACCGCGCGACACCGCGCCCCGCCGGGACATGGCTGCCCCACCCCGTCGCAGTGCGGCACCCGCTGCACGAGCGCCTGTTCAAACCGCCAGCCACCTGGGACCTAAAACCGAGGCTGAAAAGGCAGGCGGTATCCGCCTCAACAAGCGCCTAGCCGAGTTGGGGTTATGCTCGCGCCGCGAGGGTGACCAATGGATTGAAAACGGCTGGGTATTGGTCAATGGCACACCGGGACAAATGGGGCAAACGGTCTCAGAAACCGATCGCGTCGAGGTGTCCCCCGAGGCGCAAGCCGACCAAGCGCAGCAAGTCACGATCCTGTTGCACAAGCCAATGGGGTACGTCAGTGGGTTGCCCGAGGACGGCCACGAAAGCGCGGCAACCCTGATTGGGCCGCAATCACAATGGGCGGAAGATCCGACACGCACACGCTTCCAAGCCCGCTTCACACGCGGGTTGGCGCCGGCCGGTCGACTGGACATTGACTCAACAGGCCTCATTGTGTTTACGCAAAACGGCATCATTGCGCGCACACTGATCGGCGAGAACTCGAACATTGAAAAAGAGTATTTGGTCCGCGTGCATTGGATCGGCGACGGACAGAGCGCACCGGTTGAAACCGATGTCCAGTCGGTATTTCCGGAGGAGCGTTTGGCGTTGCTGCGCGAGGGCCTAGAGCTTGACAACCAACGGCTGCGTCCAGCCAAAGTCAGCTGGCAGAACACGGAGCAATTACGCTTTGTTTTGCGCGAGGGTAAGAAGCGACAAATCCGACGGATGTGTGAACAGGTGGGTTTGAAGGTGGTGGGTTTGAAACGCGTGCGTATCGGCTCCATCAATTTGGCCCAACTCCCTGTCGGTCAGTGGCGCTACCTCGGCCCACACGAGCGTTTTTAACCCCCTTGAAAACCAGTGCTTGGCCCCCATTTGATGGGGGTCGCCCTGTTGGGTGAGCGCCTCGAATTTGTATTTAATTGATCTGTCGAAGAGAAACCAACCCATGACAAAAAAGACCCTTGCCTTTCAGGCGGAAGTGGCCCAACTGCTTCACTTGGTCACGCACTCGCTGTATTCCAATCCCGATATTTTTGTACGCGAGTTGATATCAAACGCGTCTGATGCCTGTGACAAGCTGCGTTTTGAGGCCCTGAATGCACCCGCCTTATTTGAAGATGCGCCAGATCTGGCCATCCGTGTGTCGTTTGACAAGACGGCCAAGACCATCACGATTACGGACAACGGTATTGGCTTGAGTGCCCAAGAGGCCATCGATAACTTGGGCACCATCGCTAAAAGTGGTACCCGTGATTTCGTGAGCAAACTGTCGGGTGACCAAAAGAAAGACTCGCAGTTGATTGGTCAATTTGGCGTCGGCTTTTATTCCGGCTACATCGTTGCCGACCGCATCACGGTCGAGTCTCGCCGCGCTGGTTTGCCGGCTGCCGAAGGCGTTCGCTGGGTCAGTGGCGGCACGGGTGAGTTTGAGGTTGAAGCCATTGAGCGCGCTGAGCGCGGCACCAGCATCACCCTGCACCTGCGGGATGACAAAACGGAATACCTCGACCGCTGGAAGTTGAAGCAGGTCATTGAGCGCTACTCAGACCACATCAGCCTGCCCATTGAAATGCCCAAGGAAGAGTGGAACGAGGAAGCTAAGACTTACGAAATTAAAGACGAGTGGGAAGCCGTCAACTCGGCGAGTGCGTTGTGGACGCGCAGCAAAAAAGACATCACCGATGAGCAGTACAAAGCGTTCTACAAAAACATCAGCCACGATTTTGAGGAACCCCTGACCTGGTCGCACAACCGGGTGGAAGGCAGTACCGAGTACACCCAGCTGTTGTATGTGCCTAAAAAAGCGCGTCAAGACTTGTGGAGTCGGGATAGCAAGCCGGGCATCAAGTTGTATGTCAAGCGGGTGTTCATTACTGACGAGGCGGAAACCTTGATGCCCAACTACCTGCGCTTCGTGCACGGTGTCGTTGACAGCGCCGACTTGCCTTTGAATGTGAGCCGTGAGTTGTTGCAAGAGAGCCGCGACGTCCGCGCTATCCGCGAAGGTAATACCCGTCGCGTGCTGGGCATGCTGGAGGATTTGGCCAAACGCGCTGCAGAAAAGCCCGCTGACGATGCCGATGCAGCAGCAGCAGAAGGCGATGCCGAGACGGCACCAGTCGTTGACTACAACGCGTTCTATGCCGAGTTCGGCGCCGTGCTGAAAGAGGGTTTGGGCGAGGATTTTGCCAACCGCGAAAAGATTGCCGGTTTGCTGCGTTTCGCGACGTCGACCACCGATACGGTGTCAGTCAGCTTGGCTGATTACAAGGCGCGGATGAAAGACGGCCAAGAGGCGATTTACTACATCACCGCAGAGACGCAATCAGCCGCGCGTAACAGCCCGCAGTTAGAAGTCTTCAAGAAGAAGGGCATTGAAGTCTTGTTGATGACCGATCGCGTTGACGAGTGGGCCCTGTCCTTTTTGAATGAGTTTGACGGCACCCCCATGCAAAGCGTGGCCAAGGGCGCCGTCGATCTGGGTAAGTTGCAGGATGAGGCGGAAAAGAAGGCCGCCGAAACAGCCGCTGAGTCGTTCAAGCCGACGCTTGAAAGGCTGAAAGAAGCGCTCAAGGACAAAGCCAAGGACGTCCGTGTCACCACCCGTTTGGTAGATAGCCCAGCCTGTTTGGTGGTCGAGGATGGGGAGTACTCCACGCAGCTGGCACGACTGCTCAAGCAAGCGGGCCAGAAGGCGCCTGAGGTTAAGCCCATTCTTGAAATCAACGCTGAGCACGCGTTGGTTAAAAAATTGGAGGGCACGCCTGCGTTCGATGACTTGGCCAACATCCTGTTCGACCAAGCGTTGTTGGCCGAAGGTGGTTTACCGGAAGACCCCGCCAGCTATGTGCGCCGCGTGAACGCGTTGCTGGTCTGATCCTCGCGATGCCGCTCAGCGGCAACGACTAATCGAAGCCCCGCTTCAGACCTGGAGCGGGGCTTTTTCCATGGACTCAATCTGGTCGTTGATCAGGCCGACCTGTCCATGCCAGTAGTCAGCCGTACCGAACCAAGGGAAGTTGGCCTGAAAAGCGGGGTCATCCCACCGGCGCGCCAGCCACGCGCTGTAGTGAATCATGCGTAAGGTGCGCAGCGGCTCGATGAGGGCGAGCTCGCGCCGGTCGAAGGGGCGCAGTTGTTCGTACCCATCTAAAACAGCGCTGAGGGCTTGGGTCTGTTGCAGGCGTTCGCCGGACAGCAGCATCCACAGGTCTTGAATGGCAGGGCCGGTGCGGGCATCGTCGAGATCCACAAAGTGTGGCCCGTGCGTGGGGGTCCACAAAATATTGCCGGGGTGGCAGTCGCCGTGCAGGCGGATCAGGGCACCGTCAAAGTGGTGCCACGCTGCTTCGGCCACTTCAAGGGCGCGGTCGCAAGCAGCCACCCAAGGGCTCTCGACATCCAGTGGCAGTGCCTGCAGGTCGAGCAGGGCTTGTTTAGATGCGTGACCGAAGGTCATGGGATTGAGCGCTGGGCGGTGCGCAAAAGGCCGCGCTGCCCCCACGTTATGCAGCCGCGCCATTAGGCGGCCGATCCACTCCAAAACCTCCCAGTCGTCTAGCTCAGGTCGACGCCCGCCCTTACGCGGGCTGACCGAGAACCGAAACCCATTGAAACGGTGCATCGTCTGGTCGTTAAGCCGAAGGGGCGCCACCATTGGGACATCGGCATCGGCGAGTTCCCAAGCAAACGCGTGCTCTTCTTCGATGGCCTCATCTGACCAGCGGTTGGGGCGGTAGAACTTGGCAACAACGGGGCTTTCGACGCCATCAGGCGCCTCATCGAGGTGGCATTGCACCACGCGGTTCTCGTAGGAGCTGAGCGCCATCAAACGACCATCCCCCATCAAACCGGTACTGGCCAGCGCGTCGAGCATGACGTCTGGTGTGAGTGCCTCGTAGGCATGCGTGGGGTGATCAGTCATGCCCAGCATTATGATGGCGGGATGTCTAAACACCCGAAAGGCGGCGCCAAATCGCCCGCCAAAACGCTGAATGAGCAGCTGCCAGAACTGCGACCTGGGCAGTCAGTGGCGCTGTTGCAAGCCCTGCACATCTTGACCCGTGACGGTCGGATCAACCAAGACACGCGACGCAAGTTGAAGCAGGTTTATCACTTGGTGCAATTCATCGAGCCGCTGATTGTGGACATGGCGAAGGACCAAACCAACGTCAGTTTGGTGGACCATGGTGCGGGCAAGTCCTACTTGGGTTTCATTTTGTATGACCTGGTCTTCAAGGGGCTGGGGTTTGGCGATGTGATTGGCGTCGAGAGCCGCGAGGAGTTGGTCACGCGGTCTATTGAGTTGGCCCAAGATTTGGGTTTTGAGCGGATGCGTTTCTACGCATTGAAAGTGGCGGAGGCCATGACGGATACCCGTATTCCCGAGCGGGTCGACATGGTTACGGCTTTGCACGCGTGCGATACCGCGACCGACGACGCCATCAGTTTTGGGTTGGCACGACACGCCAAGGCCATGGTGCTGGTGCCCTGTTGCCAAGCGGAAATGGCCGGTGTGCTGCGTCAAAACCGAGGTTTGAAATTGGCGCGTACCCCGCTGTCTGAATTATGGCGACACCCCCTCCACACGCGGGAGTTTGGTAGCCAAATGACCAACGTGTTGCGTTGTTTGCGTTTGGAGGCCAGCGGTTATAGCGTCACCGTGACCGAGTTGGTGGGGTGGGAGCACTCGATGAAAAACGAGTTGATCTTGGCGAAGTGGACCGGACGCGCGAACGCGGGTGCACAGCAGCGCATTGAGGAGATTCTTTCTGAGATGGGGCTCACAGCATTGGGTGAGCGATTTTTACCTGCCCGCTTGCTGTCAGCGTAACAACACCAACGCCACACCCGCGATCGCCAGAATGGCGCCAATCCAAGCCCCGCTGGCAGGTGCGCGACCAAATTTAAGCCACAACAACGGCAAGATGATGACGGGTGACAGTGCAGACAATACCCCTGCGCTACCGACCGGTCCTTCACGCAGCGACCACAACAACAAGCCCACGCCCAAGCCCATGCCAACCCAGCCACTGACCGCGGTTTGAAATAAAACGTGGCGCGTCGGCGGTTGCTGTGCACGCCCAAAGCGCGGGCTGATAAACCCCACCAGCACCAACGCCAACAGGGCCGTCGTGACGCGCACCGCGGAGGCGAGCACGGGGTCAAACCCGCCGGATAAATCCATCGCTGGCTTGGCGATCAAGGCCCCCAATGCTTGCGCGAATGCGGCGGTCAGCGCCAGTGCGATACCTGAGAGCGTATTGGGCGAACTGTCCCACGGATGCGCCGCGCTTTTGTGTTGTCCCCACGCGACCGCGACCATCACGCCAGCGACTGTGATGGCTGCACCCAAGTAAACCTGAGCCCCCAAGCGTTCGTTCAAAAACAAGTAACCCAAGAGTGCGGTGAAGAGGGCGTGTGTGGCGAACAGTACCCCGCTACGGCGTGGGCCAAGCCGGTTCATGGCGGCGAATAAGGTGGTGTCACCGAGGAAGATACCGACCAATCCACTCAGTACCATCAGACCCCAAGTCTCCATCCCCAAGGGCGGGAAGCGGGATGCGAAAACAGCAATTGACCACAGCAAAAGTGCGACAAAAAACATGCGCCAACGCACGAATGCGATAGCGCCCAAGTGTTTGGCAGGTTCCGCTGAGATGACAGCGCTCGCCGCCCAGCACGTCGCGGCACCGAGGGCGAGGAAATCGTAATAGTGGGGCGTCACATGGCGAAACGCTTGCGCGTGAGGGCCAACGCAAGCCAGAAGCCGGCCACCGCGTAAGCCACCAGTATCAGCACATGCGTGAGGGCATTACTGGGCCACTGATCCATGAACAGGGGGCGCACCAGTGCCACGGCATTCGCCAGCGGCAGCGCTTCAGCAATGCGTGCCACCCAAGGGGGCAGCTGGTTGAGGGGGAAGAACACCCCACTCAAAAACATCATCGGCGTTAAGAACAACGTGAAGTAATAGGTGAAGAAGTCATAGCCTTTCGCCAGCGCATTGAAGACCAAGGCCAAGCAACTGAAAGTGATACCCGTTAGAAGCAACACCGGCCAAGCCAACAGCAGGTGCGTACTGGTGCTGATGTTGAGCGCCAGCATGACCAACATGATGGCAGTCGTTGTGAACAGCGATTTGAATGCCGCCCACAGCATTTCTGCCAGCACCACGTTGTCAAGACTGACGGGGGCATTCATGATGCCGTCCCACGTCTTTTGCACATGCATGCGCGAAAACGCCGAGTACAAGGCCTCGAAAGAGGCGGCATTCATGGCGCTCATGCAAATGCTGCCACTGGCTAAAAACAGCAGGTAGGGCACGGCGGTGCCGTTGAAGTTCACGCTGCCGACCAAGGCGCCCATGCCATAGCCGAAGGCCACCAACCAAATCAGTGGTTCAGCGATGTTGCCGACCAAACTCGGAATTGCCAGTTTGCGCCAAACCAGAAAGTTGCGCATGAACACCGGGCGGAAAGAGCCATCGAGTTTGGGCGCGCGCCAAGGATTCAGCGAAGGGCCTCCCCAGACGCGGCGGTAGCGCTTGCGGGGTTCCGTGGGCGGCGTTTCTTGTGCGATCTCAGTCATGGCTTTATGCGCCCTCCCTGATTTGGCGACCTGTGAGTTTTAAGAACAGGTCTTCGAGATTGGCGGGGCGATGTAAGGTGCGCAAACTGGGCTGGCGTGCCAGCTCAAGCAGCAAACTTGCCGCGTGGTGCGTGTAGAAGAAAACTGTGTCACCGACCAACTCGGCGCGGTCTGCGCGGGAGCGAATGGGCGCAGTGATCAGCTGCTGCGCACCCGGCCCATATACCTCGACGACCTCTGGCTCAATGTGCTGGGCGATCAGTTCGCGGGGCGTTCCCTCTGCCAACTTGCGCCCGTGGTCAATCACCAGCAGGCGGTCGCACAGGCGTTCCGCTTCATCCATGAAGTGAGTCGTCAGCAAAATAGACTTGCCCACTTGTAACAACTGCTGCAAGCGCTCCCACATGAGGTGTCGGGCTTGCGGGTCAAGGCCGGTAGTGGGTTCATCGAGTACCAGCAAACGGGGGTTGTTGACCAAAGCACGCGCCAGGCTGAGCCGTCGCTTCATACCGCCCGACAACTCGCCTGGTCGGGCATTGGCTTTTTGTGCGAGTACCGCAAAGTCGAGTAACCCCGGCGTGCGGGCACGCAGTTCATCGCGGCCCAGGCCGAAATAGCTGCCATAGACCCAAATGTTTTCTTCGCAAGTGAAGTCGGGGTCGAGGGTGTCCATCTGACTCACCACGCCCAACTCGGCCTTGATGGCGAGCGCATCTTGCGGCATTTGCAGGGCTTGACCATGCACGCTGCTGTAGCCAATGTGGCCCGCATCGGGCGGCGTGAGGCCCAAGCACATGCGGATTGTGGTGGTTTTACCCGCGCCGTTGGGACCAATGATGCCAAGGCACTCGCCCGGATTAATGGAAAAACTGAGGTCTTGTACGACGGTGTTGTCGCCGAAGCGCTTCACCAGGTTTTCGCAGTGAAGCAGTGGCGCCGTCTCGGTTGACGGGCGGGTGGCGTTGTCCATGAGTTCATCGTCCATGGCGACTAAGTCTAGCGCCTCAGAGGCCATTTGTTGATGCAGCGCATAGAATTGGGGCGACAAAAGTGGGCTTTTTAGCCAATCGCCCTGCTTGATCGCTGAGGCGATAAATCTTTCTTCTGATACAAGGGGTTTTTTGTGACATCTCGCCGTGCCGTCTGGACACAGTATGTGCTTCCCAAAAAAGCGCTCACCCGTTTTGGTGGCTGGGTCGCTGGCACGCCGATGGGGGTCATCACCACGGCCATCATCGCCGACTTTGTTCGGCGTTACCAAGTCGACATGATGGAGGCTGCCGAGCCAAACTTGGCCAGCTACGACACGTTCAACGCGTTCTTCACGCGTGCGCTGCGTGAGGGCATTCGGCCCGTCGCCACGTCGGAGTGGGTGAGCCCTGTTGACGGGTCGGTGAGTCAGTTGGGGCGCATTGAGGCCGGTGAGATCTTCCAAGCCAAGGGCCACCGTTACACCACACAGGCTTTATTGGCCTGCGACGTTGCTGAAGCGGATGCTTTTTCACAAGGTCATTTCGCCACCATTTATCTGAGCCCCAAGGATTACCACCGCATCCACATGCCGTGCGCGGGCACACTCACGCGCATGACGTATGTGCCGGGTGACTTGTTCTCGGTGAGCCCGCTCACGGCAGCCCACGTGCCCGGACTATTCGCGCGGAATGAGCGCGTGGTGTGTTGGTTTGACACCGCCCATGGTCCCATGGTGATGGTGTTGGTGGGGGCCACCATTGTGGGCAGTATGGCGACCACTTGGCACGGCCGCGTCAATCCGCCGCGCACCCGGGATGTGCGGACATGGACCTACGCTGCGGGCGAGGTTAGCCTGGCGAAAGGTGCGGAGATGGGCCGCTTCATGTTGGGGTCTACGGTGGTGCTGGTGTGGCCGGAGACACCACTTGAATTCAACACCGCGTGGGCGCCTGCGCAACCCGTGCGTTTGGGTGAGGCGATGGCCTCAGTGCCGGTCAACCCGTAGCAGCCACAAGCCGGTCGCGATCACGACGCCGGCACCCAACATGGTCAAGGCGTCAGGCAGCACGCCCCATAACAACAAGTCCAGCGCGACAGCCCAGCCCAATGCGCTGTACTCGAAGGAGGCGACCGTCGAGGCGCGTCCGTGTTTGAAGGCATCGGTGATGGCCAGTTGCCCGATAAACCCACTGAGCGCCAGTGCGGGCATCAGCTGCCATTGCGCCGGGCTGAGTGCCTGCCAATGCGGCAGTGCCAGCAAGGTGCCCCCGATAGACAGAAAACACATGACCCAAAACACCTGACTGTCTGTGGAGTCGGTGCGTGACAGCCGGCGGCTGATCACCGCGCTGGTTGCGTAGCACGTGGCAGCCACCAGCACCGCAAGCCCACCCCAGCTGACCATGCCCTCAGTTTGTGGGCGTAAGGCAATCAAAATACCAATCAGACCCAGGCACAGAGCGATCCACCGCACGCGGCTGGTGCGCTCACCCAACAAGGGCCAAGCCAAAATCGAGATGAGCATGGGGGCAATGAAAAAGATGGTGTACGCCTGAGTCATGGCCAATGACTTGATGCCGACACTGAACGCCCACAGCATGGCAATGGCCAGCACCCCCCGCACCATTTGCAGCGGCCATTTGATGCGCACA